>Ga0137415_10000533_pt1 | contig 36586 bp, 16 predicted proteins | sample CZODoug3_1_1_16f_FD_183082 | JGI IMG/M metagenome (GOLD analysis project Ga0137415, IMG submission 183082) | Vadose zone soil fungal communities from Angelo Coast Range Reserve, California, USA - CZODoug3_1_1_16fungal (Hybrid Assembly) | ecosystem: Environmental > Terrestrial > Soil > Vadose...
TAGTGCCGCGCCAGGTCGAACCGGTGAGCCACCGGGGGCACGTTGGCGGCCATGTTGGGGATGCGCCGGTTCGGGGTCGACGCAGCGATGGTGCGTTGTTGGGTAGACGGTGGCCCCTGCTGCGTCGTCCCGCCGTCGAAGGTCGTCCCGCCGCCGCCCGTCCCGCCTGGGCCGGCGCCGACGTGCTTGACCGGGGTCGTGATCCAATCCCACACCCGCCGCGATACGCGCATCCGCCCCGAGGGTGAGCCAGGATCAGTGCTGGCCGACGCGGGGTCACGGTGCGGTGTGATAGTGAATCGGCGGGTCTCACCGTTGACTTCCACTGCGAAGTGCTGGAAGAACGGCGCGCCGAGCAGGGCGATGATGCCGTCGTCTAGGAGAGCTCCGGTGTCTTGTAGCGGTTTGACGGCGATTTCGGTTGGTAGGCCCTCCACGGTGATCTGCAGTGGATCCGCGGCGTATCGCATGGCGACACTGCCGAGGACGGAGTTGACGTTGATGGTGGTGAACTGGTCGGTCGCGGTGTAGCCGTAGTCGTCGGCGGCCCAGGAGGAGACGACGATGTCGGAGGAGCCAGTGTCCAGGATCAGCTGGCCCTGCCCGCCTGGGTGGCCCGCCCGGTGCGCGGTGATGAACAGGTAGGGCTTGGAGACGCCGGGGTTGTGGGGCCAGAAGTCCACGGGGCCACCTCGGCGGGTGTGTTGATCGCCCAGTAACTGTCCGAGTACCCCGTCGTCTTGCGGCCGGTTCGGATCGCCACTGAAGGCCTGGGTCTGCGCGTTGAGCGCGAGGTTGCGTTGCTCTTCGGTGAGTGCCGGGGCATACGAGAGCACTGGGCGATCGGTGGGCGCCGGGTCGGGGCGGCGCAGCAGAATGAATTGTTGCGCGGGTTCGCTGAAGGTAGCCTGGAACACCCGCAGGAAGTCCAGCATCCCCCAGACCGGTCGGGTCAACTGGGCGTGGAAGGTGGGCCACAGCCAGAACGGTTCGGCGAGCGCACCACGCGCCCGGCTGGTCCCGGTGCCAACCAGAGCCGCCCGCAATGGGCGGGTCGCGCGCACACCACCCTGCCTGACACCATCGGAGACCAGCTCGTCCGGGCGATAGCCGAGCGAGGCGGCCATCGACAGCGGTAGTCCGGTGTATGTCGCGGCGGTGTCGATCAGACCCTCGACTATCACCCCATCGCCTAGTCGCAGGTGCACCACCGGGTAGCGATGCCCGGCTCCGTCGAAGGCGGTGTATCCGAACATCTGAGCGACCCGATGCGGGTTGACCGCCAGGTATCGATCCAGCGCGGCCTGCAGCCCATCCGAGGTCGCGGTACCTGGCGTTGAACGGCCCCGTCCAACGCCCCGCCCCGACCAATTCCGCCATACCCGACTCAGTGGGAGCGCACCGGCCATTCCCACGCCAAAGGGGTGTGCCAGGGACGGCAGCGTGGTGCCGATGGCGCCGGGCCACAGGTAGTGCCGCGCCAGGTCGAACCGGTGAGCCACCGGGGGCACGTTGGCGGCCATGTTGGGGATGCGCTGGTTCGGGGTCGACGCAGCGATAGTGCGTTGTTGGGTAGACGGTGGCCCCTGCTGCGTCGTCCCGCCGTCGAAGGCCGCCCCGCCACCGCCGCCCGTCCCGCCTGGGCCGGCGCCGACGGTCGGCACGGTGACCCTGGCGCCGGCCGGGAGGGTGTCAAGCAGGCTGTGCAGCGTGTTCAGCGTCGCGGTCAGGTGGCGCTGTTCCAGGCTGCCTGAGTTGGGTGCCCCGTCCGCCCGCGCTATGTGGTTGAGCAGCCGGACCGCGTCGGCGGCGGTGGTCGGGACTTGATGACGGGCCACCCACGGCTGCCCGTCCGCGCCGTTCACAGCTGGCGCGCTGGCCATCGCGGCCAGGACCCTGGCGGCGCCCGGGTAGTCACCGGCCTGGGCCAGTTGGCGGGCGCGCTCAACCGCCTGGGTCGAGATACCGGCGTGCGCCGCGGCCATGGTCCGGTCCCCGGTCGCCGGTGCCTCGCCCGACGCCGAGGGCGCCGCATCCGACGGCCCCCGCTCGGGGGTCACCGGGCCCTCGTCGCCCGCAGCGGGGGCCGGGGGGCTGCCTTCGGCGAACACCTGGTGGTAGTGCGCCAGCACCTGGTCCTGGCGTTGCACCGCGGTGCACAGCGCGGCGCACGCCCGGTCCACCTTGGCGGCCGTGTCCGGATCACTCGGGTTGCGGTTTGCCTGCGACTGTGCCTCGGCAAACCGCGTGCGAGCCTGGACGACATCGGCGGTGGCCTGGTCGTACTCGCCGACCGCCGCGCGCTCCCGAGCGATCTGGTCATTCTCGGTGACGTTCGGCGCGATCTCGCCGGTCCTTGTGTTGGTCTGGATCCCACCTTGGTGCGAGCTGCTGGCCGCCGCAAAGAGTTCGGCGGTCTCGGGGTGTTTGTTTATCCGCTTGAGCTCGGCGTACTCCGCCTTTCCGGCCGCCTTCCGGGCCGTGGCGTACAGTCCTTCGGCCTGCTTCTTCTGGTCCCCGGTCAGCTCGGTCTGCTGGCGGGTAAGCTCGCCCTGCTGGCGGGTAAGCGCGTCTTGCTGTCGCATGACCTCGCTTTGCAGCCTGTGCAGCGTGCGCACGTCGCTACCCGACAAGTACTTCTCCAGCTCCTCGTTCTGAAGCGACAGGTTCTGGTGGAAATCGCCGGGTGCGTTATCTCGCCCGGCGCGGCCGCCAGCCTGTTTGTCGTCGCTCGCGCTCTCCCCCTGGGTGGTCAGGGTGACGGTCGCCCCGCCGGCCTTTTCCGCCTTCTGTTGCGCGTCGGCGTGCTCCGCGGGGGTCTGACCCAGCGCCTCCTGGTCGCCGCCGAGTATGAAGTCGGTTTCCCGCCCAATGAGGCGGGTCCCGATGATGACCCCGGGCAGCCCGCCCCGCGCGACGGCGTTGGCTGCGCCGGCAGCTCGATCCGCCCGGGCGTTGACTACGCCGGGTTCGATTCCGGCCGCGGCGACATCGGCGGCGAGCTTTTCGCTCTCCGGGATCGTCTTGGTCACAACGACCGCTGGCCGGCCGCTCTCAGCGTCGCCGACCGCATCCGCGACGGTGGCTGCGTGGCTCTGCTCCAGGGTCGCGAAGATATTGGTGCCGTTGTCGGTCGGCCCCTTGCCCGGGACCTTGATTGTATTGACCTCGAGCCCGTACATGTCCGACAACAGTTTCGCGTCGGGCGTCGCGGTGGCGGTGAAACCGACAACCCCGCCGGTGTAAAGCTCGACGTAATCCCGAGTCGAGATCGCCCTTACGAGCCGTTGCGGCGGGTGGATCGGCAGGCCGTATTCGGCCTCCAAAATCTGGCCGACACTCTTGTTGAACTGCAGATCCGGTTTCGCTTCGCCGGTGTTCTCGTCAAGCGGCACCACATGGCCATCCCCCAGGACGTGGGTCCGGTCGAGGGGCTGGTTGTCAAGCGTCTCCAGCACGTTCACCACGCCCGCGCGCTGCTGCTCGCTCAGGCCGCTCATAGCCTGCCGGCCCGCGTCGGTCAACCGCACCTTGCCCGACTTCGGATTGCGGGTGTAGTGGACGCCGTCGGTCAGTCGGTCCGCCAACTCGACCGTCGCCTGGACCTCGTGCGGACTTTGCCCTGGGCCGGGCTCGGGCTCGGGTTCGGAGATCATGCTCGGGTGCCTCGCCTGGTTGCGAAACACGTCGTCGGCCTCGTCGACCACATACCAGCGCTGCCCGCGCTGCACCCTGGATTCCGGCGCCAATTGGTCGCGCAAATAGTCGTGCTCGAAGCCCGCCTTAGGGCTGACGGTGATGTCTTGGTCGTACGCCGCGCTCCGCTCCTCGGGGGACATCTCTGCGGTGATGTGCCCGACGTCCCCGCCCAGCCGGCGCTGCACCGGGCCCAGCTCGTCGTAGAACTCCCGCGCCTTCGCCGAGCTGCGCGTGACCAGGTGGACGCCTCGGCCCTCCAGCGCCAACCAGGAGGCGGTGGCCTCCTGCGCGATCGTCTTGCCGCCGCCGGTGCGCAACTCCAGGATGAGCCCTCGGCTCTGGCGGCCGTTCAGCCCTAGGGACGGCTCGGTCACCGAGATGGCATCACCCAGCGCCTCGGTCTGGTGCGGGCGCATCCGCTTGCCGTGCTCGCGCCAATAGGCCTCATCGAACAGCGAGACGAACTCGCCCTGGACATCGGCCAGCGACACGCGCCCAAAAGTCACGTCCTCGCTCCGCGCCTGGTAGCGGTACGCCAGCTGCGGGTCGGAGGCGCCCACCAACGGCGGATGCGTGAACCCGGTCCCCGGCTCGCGGTCCCCGCCGGTCTTGGCGCCAGCTTCAGAACCGGCCGCGCCGCGCGCGGGTTCGAGAACCATCGCCGCGCGCGTGTCCGACGGTGCCTTGTTGGTTACCCGGTCACCGTCGTAGTAGGTCACTTCTCCGTCGGCGGTCTTCTCCCCGTACACCATGCTGGAGCGGCCGTCGGGTTTCGTTTCCGCGCCGTCCACCCAGGTCCACACGACGACCCTGGTGCCCTCGGGCGCGCCAGCCATCCGCTGGTCTGTCTGCCCCTTGTCGGCCTCCTCGAACTGTCCGCCGTGCTCGCTCTCCAACTTTGCCCGTGCCGCCGACGCATCCTGAGAGGTCGGTTCCGTCGGTCCTGCCTTGGCCTTTCCCTCGTCCAGTCGCGCCGACACACACGGTGCGCAGTTGTCCTCCGGTCGGCGCCCGCCCCGGTAACCATCAGGCTTTCCCGAGGCCTCAGCGATCGGTGATGGTGGGTCGGTGCCGGATGCGGTGCCGAACTGCACGCTCTTATCCGGCGCGTGCCCGGTCTCAGCCCCACTGTCGCCCAGGGGTACGGCTGCGTCGCCGGCTACTAGGTTCGTTGGCGTCCCGGCGCCGGGTCCGTTGCCGCCAGGGTTGGGTTCGTGCGGTGACGCGCTGGTGCTGCCGCTGGTTTCGCCGGTTGGGGTGACGGGTGGCTGTTGCGGGGCACGGCTCGGGCCACCACCGTTACCACCGCTGGCGCCGCGAGTGCTGGTCGTCTCGCCGGTGGTGCCGCCGGGCGGGGTGGCGAAGGCGGGTGAGCCGATGCCCGGTTGGGTGGCTCGTGGCTGGCCAGCCGGCTCGGGGCCACTGGGGGCGGCATTCGGCCGGGTGAGATCGGCGGGGGAGCCGTTGGTGGCAACTGGTTTAACCCCCAGCGCAAGCGGGAGGTCCCCCCGCTCGGACTCGTCACCGCGCGCGTCGGAGGCGCCCACCAACGGCGGATGCGTGAACCCGGTCCCCGGCTCGAGCTCACCGCCGGTCTTGGCACCAGCTTCAGAACCGGCCTCGCCGCGCGTGGGTTCGAGAACCATCGCCGCGCGCGTGTCCGGCGGCGCCTCGTGGGTAACCTGGTCACCGTCGTAGTACGTCACTTCTCCGGCAGTCTTCTCCCCGTACACCATGTGGGAGCGGCCGTCGGGTTTCGTTTCCGCGCCGTCCACCCAGGTCCACACCACGACCCTGGTGCCCTCGGGCGCGCCAGCCATCCGCTGGTCTGTCTGCCCTCGGTCGGCCTCCTCGAACTGTCCGCCATGCTCGCTCTCCAACTTTGCCCGTACCGCCGACGCATCCTGATCGGTTGGCTCCGCCGGCCCTGCCTTGGCGTCCTTTCCCCTGTTCAGTTGCGCCGACACACACCGTGCGCAGTTGTCCTCCGGTCCCAGCCCGCCCCGGAAACCATCAGGCTTTCCGGAGGCCTCAGCGCTCGGCGATGGTGGGTCAGTGCCGGATGAGGTGCCGCTATCCGGCGCGTGTCCGGTCCCGGCCCCACTGTCGTCCAGGGGTAGGGGTGAGCCGCTGGCTACGAGGTTCGTTGGCGTCCCGGCGCCGGGTCCGTTGCCGCCAGGGTTGGGTTCGTGCGGCGACGCGCTGGCGCCGCTGCTGGTTTCGCCCCCTGTGGGTTCCCCGGCGGCGACCGCCGGGGACTCAGAGGGCGGGGCGGAAGCCTGGCCGTCCCCGGTCGCGGTCCGTGGCAGGTCGGGGTCGGTGGTGGTGTAGCGACTCGCCGGTGCCGTGAGCGGGGGATTCTCAACCACCTGGCCGCCGGTGCCGGTCGCGCCGTCTTGAGCGCTGGCGCGATGATCAGGCAACTCGGTGGTCAGGGTGCCCTGGTTGGCGGGGTTCTGGCGCGCGGTGGAGGCGACCACGGCCCCTCCGCCAGCTTGGCCCGGGTCGGGTGGGGTGCCGCCACCGGTCGTGCCGGGGTCGTCGACGGACGACGAGGTTTCCGGCAGGGGCGCGGTGAGCCGGTTTGGCTCTGGGGTAGTGGTGTGGGTTTGCTCCGGCAACGACGTGGGGGTGGTGATCGGCGCGGCCGGGCCGGGCGCGGACACTCCGGATGCGGCCCGGATCGCCTTGTTCAGGACGGGCGGTACGAGGAGCATGGCGGCGCTGGTCATCAGGCCCTGGAGCGCGGCGTTGTGCTGCGCCGTGCTCATCTTGCCCCAGTTGGCGTAGGTGCGGATGGCGCCGTCACCGGTCTGGTAGAGGAAGGATCCCATTGCAGCCCAGTTCGCCCCGTGGGCTGTCCAGTTCGCCAAGGGGCTGGTGGCGGCAACCGGTGCTAGATAGGCCCCGACCCCGATCAGCGCATCCGCGCCGAGGGTCAGCCAGGCGCCTCGGGCGGTCGGGTCGGAGATGGGGTTGATGTTCTGCCCGTGCAGGTGCCGTTCGGCGAGGGTGTTCGTCGCGTCGTTGGCGGTGTAGGCGATGCCCCCGGCGACCCCGAGCGCGCCGAGCGCGCTGGCCCACATCCATGTGCCGGCCGCGGCCTCTCCTGCGGCTAGGGGGGTGCCCAACAGGACAGTGCCGCCCTCGGTGACGATGGAGCCGGCATACATTACCGCGCCGCCCGCGATCAGCGGGATAACGATCAGTTTGTCGGTGACCTTCTTCCATCCCGGGGTGTAGTGCGCCGACAGTGACGTGAGATTCAGATCTCCGGTGGTCTTGGACAGGTCGCTGGGCGCTACGAGTCTGCCGTCCTCGGGCATCTCGTTGTTACGGCGGAAATCATCCAGGTTGCTGAAATGCGCGCCGGTGGCATCGACGTATTGGGCAGTGCCGTGGGCGGCCAAGCGATACAGCACCGTCCAGCTGTATTGGTCGGTCTTGGGGTCCTTGTACAACATGCGTACCTCGTCGGCCGAGGCACCGGTTCCGGCGAAGCCGTGGATCGCGGCCATGACCTTGTCGGTCTTGCCTTTGTCGCCGCCCAGCTGTGCGGACACGATGTCCCGCAGCTGGTCAGCGGAGAGGTGGGTGGAGGCGAACATGGTGTTGGCGACCTGCTGGGGGGTGCCTTCGGAGGCGAGTTCGGCGCGCCGGTCCGCCACCGTCGCCCCTTTAGGGGGGTCACTCGGCACGCCCATCGAGTTGAAGTAGTCCTTCAACGGCCCCTGATAGCTGTCATAGGCGGGCTTGTTGATCGCCGAGGTGAGGGCATACAGCACATCGGAGCGGCCGGTAGAGGGAAGGTGAAGGGTGCCGAGTTGGTTGCCCGGGGCGCGCGAGCCCTGGTCGCGGGCGATGGTCTCGTAGTTGAGCCCGGCGACCTCGTCAAGTCCTTGGATGGTGGGCAGCAGTCGTTGCTGGTTCGGGTCCTTGGACTGCGCCATCTCGTTGGCGAGGGTGTCCACCCGCGTCAGGAAGGTATTCGCCTCGCCGAGCCGGCTAGCGAAGACAGGATCTCCGGAGGCATCGGCAAATGCACTATCGAGGGCGCGTCGCTGCGCCGGTGACGCTCCCACGGCTGGCGGCTGGTTAGCAGCGATCCGGCTTATCACGTCGTTGATCGACTTCTGTTTGTCATCGAGCGACGTCTTTTCGGCATCCAATTGCGCGACGTCGATTGGGGTGGCGGTGCCGCTGGCGTTGAACGCACTGACCTGTTGCTGGTAGTCAGCGGTTTCGTGGGCCAGGGTCGCCTCGCGGGGTATGAGGCTCAGCCCGGCGATCTGCGCGGCGTCGGCATGCGCGGTTTGCTCGGGGGTCATCGGGGCGCTGTTGCCGTTCACGTCGACACCCAGGGCGTTCGCGACGTTGACTCGGGCACGCTGTTCCAGGACGGTCGGCAACTCCGGCCCCGCGAGGTTGCCCGGTGCGGGTCCAGCGAGCTTTCTGACCAGGGTGGGGTCGGTGGCCACGTGCTGTTGGGCCGCGCCGATGAGGGGCCGCTGCGCGGCGATCTCGTCGATTCCGTCGACGATGCCACGGGCGCTGGACCATTCTTTGCCGAGCGCGGTGGCCTTTTGCAGGGTGGTGATCTGGGGTGCCAGCGTGGCCAGCTCAGCGTTGCTGAGCTTCTTGCCGTTGGCGGTGGCTGCCTCGACCGCGCCCAGGGCAGTGTTCACAGCCGGCTGCATGCTGGCCAGTTCGGCGTCGGCGCGCTGGGCGTTGTTTTCCGCGTCGACGACCGTGAGCACGGCGAGGTCCTTCTGGGCCTGCGACAGCGAATCGTCGTAACGCTTCTGGTCGCCCGCGGACAGCTGGGCGTAGGCCTGCGGGGTCAGCGGGGGCAGCGGGTCGTTCGGGCCGACTCCGAGAATCTCGGCGAGCTTCTTGTCGGTTTCGGTGCCGAGCGTGGGCCGGGTGTAGTTGGGGTCCAGGACGATCATCCAGGAGGGGTTCGGGTCGCCCTTCCAGCCCAGCTCCGGGGTGTTGCCCGAGCAGGACCCACCGACGACGCCGGCCTGACATGCCCGGCCGGTGTGGTCGCCATCGGCGGTGGGGTAGAGCAGCGCGGCGCGGCAACCGGCGCCGGTGCAGTTGTCCGTCTGGCCCGCCACGTTGCTGCCCGAGCAGCCGCTGGTGCCGTAGCAGACCGCGCCACCACCGGGGCCGTTGATCTGGGTGAAGTGGCAGCCCTGCCCGGCGCAGCTCTGCGTGTTGCCGAACGGGTCGACCCTGCTCACCGAGCCGTTGCCCAGGTTGGTGATCTCGCCAAGACCGTTCGGGGTGGGCCCGGTGCCGGTGGCCAGCTCCTCGTGCGTCGAGCAGCTCGCGCACCCTTGAGGTGGCCCGGCGGGTCGGGTCAGCCCGCATCCCCCGGTGCAGTCCAACGTGCCGCCCGTACCGTTGCTATCCGGGGTGGTCGCGCTTAGCCCGCCGGCCCGGCCGGGATCGGTGTTGGTGAGGGTGTAGCCCTCGCCAAGGGTGATCTTCCCGGCCTGCCCGGTGACCACGTAGCTGCCCGGGTCACCGAAGGCGTCCCGGGTGGTGATCGTGGTCGAGCCGGTCGTGCTCCGGGCCGGCGCGTTGGCCGTGACGGTGTCGCTCGGGGGTCCGATATAGACAACGGGATAGCGCAGGCCCTCGCCGTTGGCCGTGACGGTGTCGCCCTCGGCTGAGGTGAAGGCGCCCTTTCCGGTAAAGCTGATCTGTGCGGCGTTGCCGTACCCGTCGCGGCCCGTGATGTTGCCCGACGGACCGTTCACCACGAGGTGATCACCCGGGCCGCCGGCGGGCAGGTTCGGCGGGCGAGGCGCGTCGTAGATGCACCCGCCGTTGCAGGTGCTGGCGAATGGCGCCTTGTCCTTCGGGCTGGTGAACGTGGCCGTGTTGGTGTCGGTGAGGCGTCTATGCGCCGAGCTCGGCGAGGACTCGGTGTACTGGATGCGGGTACCGCTGACGCCGTCGACCAGCTCGCCGTTGCCTTTCACCTGGCCCTGGCCGTTGCCCGCCTGATCGCGGGACAACCCCAGACCGTCGGTGCCCGTACCGTGGTCGCTGGCCGGTGCGCCTGCCGGTGCACCGACCTGGACGGGGTTGGAGCCGCTGAAGCCCTTGCCCGGGGTGTAGGTGATCTTCTGCCCGTCCGGGCCAGCCACCGTGCTCGACCTGCGGGCGCACGGCGCCGAGCAGGACTTGTCGGTGATCGTTCCGTCCGGGTTGAGGATCTTGATGGTCAGCCCGCCCTTGCCGTTGCGTTCGGCGGCGAATCCGTGCTGACCCTTGCCCAACTGCTGCAGCGCGGCCACCAGGTCGTTGTTTCCCCCGTGGGGGGTCCGCGGGGCGGCTGGGGTGAACGTGTTGGACCCGTCGTGGCCGCAGCCGCCGCTGCCGGAGCAGGTTCCGGAGCCGTAGCCGCCGGGGCCGGCCTTGGCCGCGGCGGCCGCGCCGCAACCACCGTTGCCGGCTCCCGAGCAGGTGGCGTGGCCGTTGGCGTCCCAGTGGCCCGCCGGGGTGCCCGGTGGGGCGGGTTGGTGATCGGACATCTGGGCGCTGCCGCTGTAGTGCGCGGAGCAGTTCGCCGCGTCGGTGCAGGACGCGGAGGCGTTGGCGTAGCCGGGGCCGGCCTTCGCCAGTGCACCGACCGTTGCCCCGCCGGTGCCGTGGTCGCCGCTGCCAGAACCTGACGCGCCCGCGTCGGCCACGCTGTGGCCAGTCGGGCCGTTCCACTGCGCGTGCGCCGCCGCGAGCGCGGAGTAGGAGTAGTGGCAGTTCGCCGTGTCCGAGCACGACGCCGACGCCGTTGCGTAGCCGGGCTTGGCCTGCGCGGTGGTCATCACCCCACCACTTCCGAACCCGCCACCGCCAGCACCCGACGCCGACGCCTTGGCGCCAGCGGCTGAGGACGCCGAGGACGCGGAGTAGGAGTAACCGCAGCTCACACCGGCGCTGCCGGCACACGATGCGGATGCCTGCGCGTCGTATGGGCCGGTGTGCGCCATGGCCGTGGTGGTCGCCCCGCCATCGCCGAAAGTCCCGCTACCTGAGCCGTCCGCGTGGGCCGCCGCGCGATTCCCCTGGCCGCCCGAGGATGCGGCGCTGTGTGCGGCGAACGAGTAGCCGCAGCTGGCGTCGGTGCTGCCGGCGCAGGAGGCGCCGGCCGAGGCGAAGTCCTTGGTCGCCATGGCCTGGGCGTTGGTGCTACACCAGCCGCTGCCGGCACCGCCGCCGGCGGCGCAGTCCGCCTTCGCGGTGGCGGTGTTCCCGGCGGCGCTCTGCGCGGCGGCGCTATGTGTCTGCGCGCTGTGGTCGCAACTCGGTCCTTGGCATGTCGCGGAGGCCAGCGCGCCTTGGGTGTTGGTCGCGGCCTGGCCGCCGGTGTCGCAGCGCTGCTGGCCACCGGCGGTGCAGTTCGCGGTGAAGGTGGCGGTGTTGGTCCCGGTAGCGGTGGTTGTGCTGGCGTGGCCCTCGGCGTGGGCATTGCAGCTCACCGCGCCCGAGCAGCCGGCGGAGACCTGAGGTGTGTCGTCGGTGACCGTGACGGCGGTGTCGGTTTCACACGCCCCAGCACCCGCGCAGGTCGCGGTGCCGGTGTTGTTCGGTGCGCTCGACTCGCTGGACGTAGTGGTGGGGCAGGCCCCGCCACTGGTCTGGCAGTCCGCCGAGGCGTAGCTGCCGCCGCTGGTGGTTTTCGCCGACGGTGCGGCCGCGGTGCTGGTGCCGGTCGTCACCTGGGTCTGGCAGCCGCTGGCGGTGCCGTCGCAGCCGGTGGAAGCGGTACTCGTGCTGCTGCTGTCGGTGCCTGCCGGGGCGGTGGCGGTGCCGGTGACCTGTCCGGTGCAACCGGCGTCGGGGCACGAAAGCTGGGAGCTGCTCTGCGTGCTAGCGGCCGACCCCGGCAGCGGTGTCGCGTTTTGGCCGGCGCCGCTGTTCATACCGCTGACTGCACTGGTCGTGGCCTGGGCGCTACTAGCCACTCCACACCCTGAGGAGCCGCCCGTGCAGGTGGTGCTGGTGTGCGACGCTGCCGGAGCCCCACCAGAAATACCGGGGGTGTCGCTGTCACCTGTTGTGGCCGCGGTGCAACCGAGGCCACCACAGTTCGTGGATGCCGAGGACTGCGACATCGTGACCGGCGCGTTCGTGACCGGCTGCGCAGCGGCGTGCTGGTTCACCGCGATCGTGTCCGCCACGACCTGGCCTGACCCGGCGGTCGAGCTGGTCGAGGCCTGGCAGCCACTGTGCGAACTCGTGCAACTGCCGTTGGAGCTGGAGCCGCCTGGCGGGGGGCCACGCGCCCCCGCTCCACCATTCAACGAGTTCGGGCTGTCGCTGCCCGTCGCCGAGCTCCGCACGGACCCGGCGCAGCTACCGCCGCCGCCCGAGCAGTCCAGCGCGGCTGACGACGCCGACCAACTCGATGCACCGGGCACCGTCGGCGCCACGTTCGCACCCGCACCCGGCGACCCCGCCGGCGGCGTCGCCGGCTGTTGCTGACCGGGTTGCCGGGTCGGGTCCTGGCCGCCGTTGCTGTTGCCGTTGCGTGCGCTATCGGTGCTGGAGGAGGTGGTGGTGGCGTTCGTGGTCGACCGGGCCGCAACCAGCGGCGCGATGATCGAGGCATCCGGGCCCGCGGAGGCGCCCGAGTTGGTCACCGCCTGGCAGCTACCCCCAGAGACACCCTCACAGGTCCCGGTGCCGTACGACCCGCGCGGGTCGGGCGAGACCGAGGGGTCCATGCCGGTCGCGGCGCTGGTGACGTTGCCAGTGCAGCCGAGTTGACCGGTGCAGCTCAGCACCGCGCCCGCCGCGGAAGCGGCCGACGGCCCTGGGGGCTCCGTGCCCGGCGCGGCGCCACCCGACAGCGCCGCCGCCGCACCCGGCCCAGTCGAGGACAGGGAGCTGGTCTGCGCCTGGCAGCCGCCGGCGCCGCAAGACGCGGACCCGGAAGAGGTGCGCGGCGCGCCGAAGGCCGGGTCGGTACTGGTCGCCGAGCTCGACGCACTGCCCGAGCAGCTCGAGCTCGCGCAATTCACCGAGGCCGACGCGATTGACACGCTCGACGGGCCAGAGGTGGCCGCAGGTTGGCCGGGCAACGTCATCGCCGGCCCCGAGCTGGCCTGCGAGCTGGTGTGAGCCTGGCAGCCACCCCCGGACACCTGACATGACCCGGTGCCCGACGACGACTTCGACCGCCCACTGTCGAACGCCGCGTCCGCCCCTGTCGCCGAGGAGTTCACGCTTCCCGAGCAGGAAGTGGAGCTGGGCGCACAGTCCAATGACCCCGATGCATGGGACACACTCGATAACCCAGCCGCGCCGCCGCCGGTACCGGCTTGGTCGACGGCCAACACCGAACCCGATCCAGGGCTGTTGAGGGTGGAACTGTCGAGCGTGGTGGAGGAGTCGGACGTCGATTGGCACGAGGCGCCCGAGGTGGTGCAGTCCGCGGAGCCGGTGCTCGTCTTCGCCGCCGCCGATGCGGCGAGGCCGGTGGTCGGGTTGGTCACCAGGTCCCCAGCGCCGGTGCCGCTGGTCTTCGACTCGCCGTGCCCGGCGCATCCGGTGGCCCCGGCGCAGTCGACCGTGGCCGACGCCTGGCTCGACCCGGTCGCAGCCTGACCGGCACCGACACGGCCGTTGAAGAACTCACCCCAACCGGTCGGGCCTGGGCTGGGGTCAGGTTGGGTGGTGCTTGAACCCGACTGGGTGTCGCAGCGGCCATCGGACACGATGCAGGAGGCCTGTCCGGTCGTGTTCCGCGTCACCGGCGTGCTCGAAGCACTTGTCGCGGTTGATGGGGTTGTGGTCTGCGGGGTGCCCACGGTCGCCGGGGTCGCGGTTGCTGGGGTCGTGATTGTTGGGGTGGTGTCGGTGTGTGAGCTGTCCGCCCCGGTGTTGCTCATGGCGTTACCGGTGCAGGCGTTGGCGCAGTGGACGGTCGCGTGGGCCCGCGGCGCCGGCTTGCCGCCATACGAAGAGTCCTGCCTGGCGTTCTGGTCGGTGTTGTGGCCGAACCAGCCTGCCAGGACCGAACCCGCGCCGGTGTTGGTATTTGCGGTGCCGACGTCGCTGGTGGACGAGTTGTCACAGCCACCGGTTGTGGCCTGGCAGTGCGCCGAGCTCGTCGCATCCCCACTCGCGCTGCTCGTGCCCGTGGAAGCAGTGGTGCTGATGGCGGAGGCCGGCTGGGTCTGTCCCGCGGCCAGCGTCGTGGTGTCAGTGCGGCCGGTGGAGGAGGTGTCGCAGCTGCCGCCGCCGGTGTTGCACCCCGCGTAGGCCTGGCTGGTGCCAGTTCGGGTGTCGGTCGCGCAGCTACCCGTGCAGGCACCGGTGGCTTCGGACTTACCGGACGGATTCCGCGTCGTCGGGGCGGTGCTGTCGGAGTGGCAGCCGTTCGCACCTTGGCAGGAGGTGGCCGCGCCCTGCGCGTCGGCTTGAGAGGAGGTGTTGCATTCCCCGATACCGCAGGATGTGGATGCGGTCTGGGTGCCAGCCTTGGTGGTGGTGCCACACCCTTGATCACCGCAGGAGGCCGACGCAGTCGTGTCCCCTGAACCCGAGGAGCTACTGCAGTTAGACACACCGGACAGGCCCATACACGAGCCGTGATCAGTGTGCCCTGTCTGGGAGTCCGTGGCGGAGGTGGCGCAGGCGGTGAACGCCCCACTCGAGCCACACCGCGCCGTCGCCCCCGCCCCAGTTGAGTCCAACCCGACGGTGGGGTCGTGTCCGGTCGCCGTGGCGAGCCGCGACGTCTGCGCGACCACCCGCCGTTGGGTCGCCTGGAAGGTGGCCTGATCTTGCTGATACGTCGCCGGCGAGACCTTGCCCTCGGTAACCTGCTGTTTCTCGGTGGCCAGACTCGACCGGTCCGACGCCAGCTGCTGCTGCCCGGAGATCACATTGTTGATCAGCTGGTTGTTCCGCGGGGAAATCTGGGCGGCGTCGGCGCTCGCTTTCGCCGTGAGCGCCTGCTGGTTTTGTACTTGTTGGTCGTAGGCCGCCTGGGTCATCTTGCCAGCGGCAACCTGCTGCTGAGCACTAGCCACGCCTTGCTGGCCTTTCACCACAGCCAGCTGGTCGTTCAACACCTGATCGGTAGCCTGCCGCGAAGCACCGATCGAGCCACCCCACGACGAAGCCAACCTCGCGTCGTCGCTATTGGTCTGGCTGGTGGTGGTGAGAAGCGCCGGAGGACCCCGAGCACCCAAGGACGACAACTGCCCGGTCGAGGGCCGGCCCATGCCGTCGGCGCACGCCGAGTCATCCGAGCAGCCCAGCATCCGCGACACGATCGCCTCTGCGAGCGCCTTCGCCGACCCGCCGGTGCTGCCCACTCCCGCGCCGGTGCCCAACCCGCCACTCTGCAGGTTCGAGCTATCACCCCGGCCCGGGTTCGACGGCATCCCCGGCGTTAGCTGGCCCCCACCACCCGTCCCAGCGCCGGTCGGGTTGAGCCCGTTGTTCAACGCGGTGCCCAACGCGATCGCGGACTCCACCGTGCGGGCTGCATCAGACAACGCCCCATGCGTCCGGAGCCCGGCACGCGGGCCACCCACCAGCGACACAATTCCTGAGGCCAAGTCGACCGCCCCGGACAACAGCTGATCCACACCCCGACCAGATTCATCGGTGTCGGACAGGCCAGTCTTCGGCCGGCCGGCTCTCGGCAAGCCCGTGTTCGACAAGCCACTACCCGACAGACCGGTGTTCGACTGACCCGTGCTCGACAAGCCAGTGGTGCTCGGCCTGGCGTTGGTCAGCCGTGAAGTCGCACCGGTCATCGGCTCAACCATGCGGCTCAACCAGCTCGAGTCCACCCCGCCCGACGGCCCGGCCACACTCTGCGACGGCGTGGACCGACTCAACTCAGACCGCAAACCGTCAGGGACTGGGGCCAGATCCGTGGAAAATGTGCGTGGCCAAACCGCCTGAGCCAGATCCGCCGGATCGGCATGACCCAAGCCTGAGCCACCGGAGTGAGCACTGCCGACACCCACCGAGCCACTTGACCCGCTCGAAGCCCCATGACGGCCCACGCCGCCCAGCCATTCCAGCAACCACTCGACCAGCCCCGAACTACCTGAGCCCTCGCTGGCAGAGCCCGACGAGCTGGCACTAGCCGAACCGGAGTGGCCAGAGTCGAAGTAGCCCGAGCCACCCGAGCGACCGATGGAACTCGCACGGCCGGCCAAGCCACCAAGCCACGCCAGACTGTCCGGGCAATTCGAGCTACCCGAAGTACCCGTGCAGTCCGAGCTGTCCCAGCCCCCGCTCATGGAGGCACGCAGCGTCCCCGGGGCGCCCCCCATGACAACATCGGTCACAAGGTCTGTCCGCATCGTCTGGCCCGCCACCGAGCTCACCCGGGTACCGCCTGATTCAGTGCGCGGCACCGTACCTGTGGTCGACCCACGCGGCTGCTCGTCAAGTCCTTGCAGCTGGGTTATCTCGTCGAACAACCCATCGGCCATATGAGTGGCCGCGGACGTCACGAATCCTGCCGCTCGAGCCAGGGAGACCCGCCCCGCGTAGGGCGTGCCGCGTTGCTGTGGCGCTGCCGACTGAGCTAACTGCTGCCCGACTCGTTGCCCACTTACCGCCGAGTCGAGCCCACCCGCGAGACCGGTGGCCGCTTGCTCGGCGAGCCTCGCCGATGGTGGCCCGGACGCGACCGCCGGGGGCACCAGAGCCTCGGTTGCGCCGTCGCCTCGAGAAGACCGGTTTTCAGCAAACGGATGTTGTGAATTGGTCGGCGTGGCCTGCCGGGTCCGGTCGGATCGGCCAAAGCGTGTGACCTCGGCCAAGCGCTGCCGGATCTCGTCGAGCCCGTCGGTGGCGATCCCGACGCCCGCTGGCGCAACGTCGGCGCTGACGCGAAGCCCAGGTTGCTCTCCCAGGCCGGTGGTCGATGCCCGCGCCGTCCGATCCGGATCAACTCCAATCTCGCTGGAACTAGTCTCGGAACCGCCAGACCGCCGATGCCCGGCCAACTCCGCGGCAGCCGATCTGTCGAGAACCAGACGTCCGGCCGCGGCCGATTGGTCGGCACGGGGTCCTGTGGCCGCGGCCACGCGGTCTGTGTTGGTGTGGCTGGCTGCGGCCACGCGGTCTGTGTTGGTGAGGTTGGCTGCGGCCACGCGGTCTGTGTTGGTGAGGTTGGCTGCGGCCACGCGGTCTGTGTTGGTCTGGTTGGCCGTGGCCACGCGGTCTGTGTTGGTGAGGTTGGCCGTGGCCAACTGGCCACCGCGGGATTTGCCGTCGGCGTTGCCCCGATTCCATTTCGAGCCGTCAGAGGTCGGGGTGAATTCGTTGGGGGGTTTGCCGCCAGCGTTGTCCGACTTCGGCTCGCTCGAATATAGGGAATACATGAGATTGCCGAACACATCCGAGCCGGACGTGCTGAACCTCGAGGAGGATTGGTGACTCGAGTCGCTTGACCCAGCTGACTTGCGGTCGGCTGATTTGCTGTCAGCTTCATCTGAATGCCCGGAGTCTCGACCAAATCGTTCTCCACTTGAGCTGTTCTGCGACAGCTCAATGACTTCGCTGACCGGTACAGGCCGACCAGAAGTCACCGTTGCGGTCATGGCCTGCGCCGAGCCCTGGGACCACAACCCAGCTCCCAACCACAACACCGCCGCGCCACCGATCACCGCGCAGCAGTTGAGCAGGACCCGCGAAACGATCTGTGATATCACCCGACGGAGCGACGGCTCGGCCCGCGGGGCGCTATCGCGCCCTGCCAGACCAGCCGACCCGCCAAATGCCATCAGAAGTCGCTCCGCACAGTCGAGAGGGGATGCGCGCGTCGGGATACTCAAGCGCCAATGGCCCGTCACAGCGGGCGAGCGCACCACATAGAGACAGGGCCGGTGAGACGCCACCAGAGCGACGGGGGAGTCGGGCTACGGTGCAAATCACGCAGGCGACTTATCCGTACCGCCGGCGCTACATTCCGTCCGCGCGACGCGGTAAGACCCGTCAGAGCCATCCCAACAACATGCGCCAGAGCGCACCCTGTCTTGTTCACACTTCTTTTGTGCCGCAGATCGTATGCCGCACTGCAGAAGATGTCCAGCGAGTGATTACTCGGATCTGCAAGCTGGGTCCGGTTGGTGATGTTCACATCGCATGCCAGGTGACTTGTAGTGGCATGAAGCCAGCAGACGTTTTGACTTCCAGCCGATTCGCAGGCCCACGCGGCCGGCGTAGGAGACCGAGGCGCCAACCAGGCAACGCGCGGTCACAGTGGGCTGAGGAGCGGCAGGGCTGGCGTTTGGGCCCGCGTTGTGACTTGGAGCAGCGATGTAGCGACTTGCGGGCAGCTGTGTAAGCCGGGTGAGTGTTCATGATGGGGTCGCCACTATTGTCAGCCGCGGATTGGAGACTGTAGCTCGCATAGCGATCGTCGGTTGTGCAAACGCGCGAGGTTTCCAAGTGAGAAGGGCTGGACTGATTGCCCGCAACACATTCTGACTGCAACGAACGCAAGACGTTGCTGGGTCGGTGCAGACAGGGTTTACATCGAAGCATGGCGCGAGTCGACGAAGTCCCCTATCAGCGACCCCGATCGTATGGCCAGCCGCCGTCCGGAGTGGATGGCCACGCGGCCACCGCCGTGGCCACCCGCCATCGGAGCGGGTGGCCACGCGGCCACCGCCATGCTGGCCACCATCGGAGTGGCCGCTCACTGATGGCCACGGAACAACCGTGGCCATCGCATCCGGCCATTGGATTCCCGATGCCGCGAGCGGCCACGTGGCCAAATCAACCCTGTGAACGATAGGGTACCTGGATGTCGAGCACAAACACAATGCTGCGGTAATGTTCGCGCGCGAGGGTAACCATTCGGTCGGGCCGACAGATCAATCCCGATTACTTGATGGCCCAGTGCCGCGGCGATAGCGGCGGCGAATCCGGTTCCGGTTCCCACCTCGAGTGCGGCGCTACCAGGTCCCAGAACTCGATGATCGCTGCTGAATCGTGGCGTTTTCGGCGGTGTTCTTGGTCATCTCAGCCCACCACCTGGTCTGTGCGCTTGGCTCCCCATTCTGTCGGCGCGATGTCGCGCAGATAATGACTGATCAGCCAGCGCTGACCCTCTCGATCGGTGAGTAGGGCTTGGCGCAGCCCCCACGGCCAGTCTTGTGGCGCCATCGTCACCGCCCCACCGGCGGTCACGACGCGCTCGCAGGCCGAGTCGACGTTGTCGACGAATACCAGGGTGATGGTGTGGACGGTGCCGAACCTGCCGCCAGCCTGACCGAGCATGATGATGTGGTTCCCGAGCGCTAACTCAATGTGCGGCACGGTCGCATCGGCCCCGGTGACGCGCAGAACCTCGCGAGTGCCTAGCACCGTGCTTAACCATTCGGCCGCGGCGGGTGGGTCGCGGTAGAGCAGGTAAGGCACTACCTTCGGGTAACCACGATCTGGGTCATACATCGCCGTCCTCCGCCCTGATGGCCACGTCGTGCCGCGACGCTAACGACTCGCCAACCACGAGTCTTGGACAAACGGGAACCCCACAGGTTCTCGATCACGATCACCGCGTGCTCGCAGACCAGGCGGGTGGCGAGTCGGCGTAACCACTCATCACGTGCGACAGCACGTCGCACGGCTGCCCCCAGCTCCTATCGAGCCGCTGCGACGACCCGACGGCGAGGGTCTCCCACCTCCACTCAAACCACAGCGCCTCACGGCGCACGAAACCCGCCCTGAACGCATTCGCTAACACGTTCGGCGACCGCTGGCCGAGCGCCGAGAAGTACTAACCAGAACGGCCGAAAACACCGATCTTGTTACAGGCCCCGACGCGATGCGACGGGCTCAGGATTCCTGGAGAAGGACGTTGTCCTCGACACGGGCGTGCGGCCGGTGGCGGGCTTCGAGGAACTGCGCGGTGTGGGTCGCGGTGTTGGTGGCGGTGAGTTGGTAGCGCCACCCGTCGTGGGCTTCGAACAGCGACAGCTGGGCGCCAGGATGGGGTTTCTCGCGGCGGCAGAAGATGCGCAGGTCGGCCGGCCAGCTCGCCAACTGGTCGCCGTTGGGATGTTCGCGCAGCAGGGCGGTGAGCTCGACAATCCCGGCTTCGCCCAGGTCGGGTCGGGAATTGAGCATGGTGATGTGGTCGACCAGGCCATGGGAGGCTCCGGCGCCGTCCACGGTGATCAGCAGATCACGCCGGTATCGGGCCGGGACCTGGGTGATGGCCTCGTCGAGTACCTCGAGGTGATCGGCGACGGTGTTGGAGCCAGCACTGCCAGCGCGCAGCTTCAGCGCCAGCGACTCGCCGGTATTGTCACACCAGATTTTGATGCTGCTGGCGCAGCGCTCGCGGTCCCTGGAAGTTAGGTGCCGCGCAAGTCCCAGTGGCAGCATCAGTCACTGTGGCACCGCTCGACTTGGTGTCGCAGCGTGTCGATCTCACTGATTGTGGTGGCGCCGTCCGCGACCGCGAGGTCGGTCAGTACCCGTCCACGGTCATGCACGGGCGTGAAGTTCTGCCGGACTAAGGCTTTCGACAGCTCGCTGGTGAGTCCTACCCGGTCAGCGATCATCCGCAGCAGCCCTGAGCCGACATGTGAGACCCCACCGTGTCCGCCTACCTCGACGGACGGCCTGTTGGACTACGCGGTAAAGCCCACTTGGAAAGTGCCTCTCGAGTCAGCGGTATCGAGGATCTCGAAGACCCTCGTTATCGCAGCTCAGGGGCACTTTCGTTTGTCGACACCCGGACTCGGACACATCCCTATGAATCACCGAGGCTAGAACTTTCCGCTGTTGACCAGTTCGTTGGCCGGCGGAATGGGTTCCATGTTGTCCCAGTGCTCGACGATCATCCCGCCTTCCAGGCGGAACAGGTCGAACACGGCCAGTTCCTCGCCGCCGAGGTCCATCAGCGAGTAGGCCACGACGAAGTTGCCCTGGCCGATCACCTTGAACACGTTCCGGTAGGTCATGGTCGCGCCCCGCTCGGCGAGCTGACCGAGCATGGCGCCGAGACCCTCCAGGCCGTCACCGCTGTCGGTGTTGTGCTGCAGGTAGGTCTCGGCGGAGATGTACTCGGCGGCGGCCGTGCCATCCCCATCGATCATGACTCGCTGGATCATCTCGCGGACACGGGCCTTGTTCTCCTCGGTCCGCTCCAGGTCGGTGACGGTGGTCGCCCCGTCGACCTGCGTCCGGCCCGCCGGGTTGGGGCCGGTGAACGCCGAGATCACATCCCAGTGCTCGACGATCCGGTCGTTGCCGTCGGTGTCGAACAGATCGGTCGTGACCCACTGACTCTCGCCACCGTTGATTGACTGAAAGGCATGGACGAACACGTACGGGCCGTCCTCGATCGCACGGACGATCTGGATGTCGCGCTTGGGGTTGCGCACGACGAACTCGTCGAAGAACTCCACGAATCCCTCGACGCCGTCACGCACCCCTGTGCTGTGCTGGGTGTAGCGGTCGCCGGTATTGGCCGTCACCGCCTCGCGGACATGGGCGTCGCGGATACCCCCCAGATACAGCGCCCGCGCGTTCGCGGCCTTGCGACTGGCCGGCGCCGGGATCTCGGTCATCCGCTCCATCGACATCGAGCTCAGATTGACCAGATCCAGGTAACCCTTGGTCTCGGGAGCGTCCATGAACGCCGCCATGGACGCTTCGGCATCCGCAGTGGACTCCCAGCCGACGGTAATGACCCACGTGCCGTCATCGGCGATCGTCGTGCGCCGGGAACCCGCCCGATACCCAGGCCGGGAGCTGATGTAGTCCAGCTCGACACGCAGGTTCTGGACGAGGAACTCCCCGGCCGCCACCCCATCACGCAGTCGAAAACGCGCGATCTCGAGAACTGCCATCAGAGCTCCTCCAACTGGGCCAGTGTTGCGAAGCAAGACTGTTCCCCGCCCGAGGCACCCGCTGAAGGTCTGAAGTGGACAAACAATGGTAGAAACGCGACACTGCCCACGGGCTACCATCCATTACGTGGTCCACTCGGGACAGTCCCAGGCGTTCAGGCCGCTGCTTTACCACAGCAGGCACCGCCGGCTGCCGGTCGAGACCTTCACACTGAATGAGCTCGTCGGGCGTTTCGGGGCCGTGTACCTCGAGGCGAACGAGCGGGTCTCGTTCCACGTCGTCGTCCTCTGCCTCGGGGGCGGGGGGAGCCATCACGTCGACTTCACCGAGGTTCCCCTGCGGCGCCGCCGGGTGCTGCACGTGCGACCGACCCAGGTGCAACGGTGGGACTTCTCGCGGCCCTACGACGCCCGATTGCTGCTGTTCCCTGACAGTCCCGGGCTGCCCGGTGGTCCGCGCTGGCCGGTCGGCCCGTCGTTCGTCGATCTACCGGAATGGCCATGGATGGACGCCATGCAGACGATCGCGCTGATCGAGGAGGAGCAAGAGAACTTCACCGGTGGCCCCGAAGCCGTTGAGATGCTGGAGTCGCTGCGCCGATTGGTCGTGCTCCAGCTCAGGCTCGGGCGCACCACTGAGCAGCACGCGGCCATGGTTCCGCGCCCCTACCTGGAGTTCCGGGACGCCATCCAGGCCGACCTCGGTAGGTCGCACAAGGTGGCCGACTACGCGTCGCGGTTGGGGTACTCGGCCCGAACCCTCTCGCGGGCCTGCCACGAAGCACGAGGAGAGACCGCCAAGCAGGTCCTGGACGAGTGGATCGGCCTGGAGGCCCGCAGGCTGCTCGCCGGGTCCGAGCAGCCGATCGCCTCCATCGCCAGGGCGCTCGGATTCGACGAGCCGAGCAACTTCGTCAAGTTCTTCCGACGGGTGGCCGGCGACACGCCGTCGACGTTCCGGCGGAGCCACCGGACGTCTGACTAGACCGTGGGGGTGGCCGCGTGCTGTCGCAGGCTGCTCGCCGCGAAGGGGGGCGGCCCAGAAACCGCATCCGCCCGCCGGACGGGATCTTCGGCCCCGGCGGTACACCCGCAGGTTCGCCGCGGTGTCCGGGCAGCACATCATCGTGCCGTCGATCGCGGTTACCACCGTCCACGCCAGTACACGCCCTTTGTGGCCAGCCCGGCGCCCGGGCCGCGAGGCGGGTCCAACAGTGCCCGCAGCGGCGCCACCCCGATCCGGCGGCGCGCCTGGGCCAGCGCGCCGGCGGTCGGGGTAGCCACCGCCAACCCGTCGAGCCCGGCGACCAGCCGTCGCCACACCTGCCCATAGCCCAGCTCGGCGAACAACCCAGCGACCAGCAGCAGGTAGACCACCACCCGCGAGGGCAGATCCCGCACCCGCGCCTGGACCTTGCCAGTCTCGGCCAGCACGGCGGCGTCTGGTGAGGGCGTCCTGGAGCAGTTCGGCCCAGGTCGCGTGCGCCGACTGATGGCGCAGCTGGTGGTTATCGGTGTCATCGCCGGCATCCTCGGATTGATCACGTGGGGTGCCGTTTATCGTCGCCGTGGTCTGGGCAGACCGGGGGTGGCGGCTTATCCGGTGCCGAGTTGGAACACCGTCGTTTGGTGATAGATCTGGCCCGGATTCAGAGTGGTGGTGGGGAAGTCGGGGTGGTTGGGCGAATCCGGGTAGTGCTGGGTTTCCAGGGCCAGCCCGGCGCCTTGCCGGTAGGCGTTGGCGCTGGTGCCGGTGAACGCACCGTTGAGGAAGTTCCCGGAGTAGAACTGGATACCAGGCTGGGTGGTGAGCACGGTGAGAGTGCGGCCGGATGCCGGATCCTCGAGCTTGGCGGCCTGCGCCAGGGAGGTGTCGTCACCGCGGTTGATCACCCAGTTCAGGTCGTAGCCCTGGCCGGTCATCAGCTGAGGATCATTCGCGGTAATCCGGGCGCCGACGGCGGTCGGGGTGGTGAAGTCCATCGCGGTTCCCTTGACCGTGAGGATCTGCCCGGTGGGGATCTGGGTGAGGTCGGTAGGGGTGTAGCGGTCTGCGTTGAGAGTCAGCCTCTCGTTGTATATGTCGAGCGCTGACTCGCCGGTGAGGTTCCAATAGGTGTGGTTGGTCAGGTTCACGATGGTTGGCGCATCGGTGGTCGCCTGATAGTCGGTGTTCAACCGGTTGTTCTGGTCGAGCGTGTAGGTGACCGTCGCGGTGAGCGTGCCCGGATAGCCCATTTCGCCCGCGGGGCTGACGTAGCGCAGGATTAGCCCGACCGTGTCGCCGCCCTGCCGCGGGGTGGCCTGCCACACCTTCTGGTCGAAGCCGGCGATGCCGCCGTGCAGGCTGTTGCCGTTGTTGTTCATCGGCAGGTGGTAGCTGGCGCCGTTCAGGGTGAAGGTGCCTTTGGCGATCCGGTTGGCGTAGCGGCCGACGATCGCGCCGAGATAAGGCTTGCTCGAGAAGCTGTTGCTGGCGAGATAACCCGCCAGCGTCGGAAACCCGAGCACGACGTTATCGGCATGACCTTGGCGATCCGGTATTTCCAGCGACTGGATGATGCCGCCGTAGTTCAGAATCCGCACCCGCATCCCACCGCCGTTTGTCAGCGTGTAGCGGCTCACCTCGGAGCCGTCTACCTGACCGAACGGCTCGCTGGTGATGGTTGGTGGTTGGCTCGCCGCGCTGGTGCTGGCGGCTGACGTGGTTGGGGCGCCGCCGCAGGCCGTCAAGCCTACGACGCTGGCAACCGCGAGCATTCTCAGCAACACGACGCTGTGCATGAGCATTCCTCGCATTCTCTTCGGCTCTCTTTGAGCCCTGGATGCCTCCGAGCGGATTGTCGGTGGAAAACGTGTCGCGCCAGGCGAGGTGCCGTTGACCTGGGAATCGGGAGTTGCCGACGCCCGGCCCCCGCCGTCCGAAGGGCGTCTCGCAGATGCGATTGTTGCATGCGGCGGTCACGTGATCAAAGACGTTCGCCGATCTGATCGGGCCGGCGCACCTGCCATTGGCGGATATTCGGGGCGGTCGGTCTCGGTGGTCGTCCCGTGTCCGGGCTCGCCGTTCTTTCCAGCCAAGCGGGCGAGCGAACGTCGCCGGGCTGTGCTGGGGCGTCCACGTGCGTGGGCAGGTTGGCAAGCCTTGGCAAGGCGGTGCCTGAGGGTCCGTGCGCGAATAGCCGAGGCCGGCAGCGCCCCGTACCGTCGGCGTAGCGACTTGGCGGTGGTTAGCACCGTCGAGCATCTCGCAAGTGGCCGACTGTCCGGCGACGCCACGGGGGTGGATCAAGAGCTCAGGCAGGGCGCGGTCCGGATCGTCCGGAGACCGGCAAGCCGATCGCGCAGGTCGCTCGGGAGCTCGGGCTGAACGAGGGCACGCTGAGCCGTGGATCGAGAATTTACGAGGCCTCCAGTAGCCGCACGGCACGCTCCAGCACTTCCGCGCGGCTGCGCGTGCCGTGGTCGGCGACCATGAAGTGGTTGCCGATAAGCAGTGAGAAGGCGAGCATGCAGCGGGCCTCGACTTCGTCCTCATCGGGGCAGAAGGCACCGAACAGCGCACCGGGCAGACCAGAACAACACCCCGGGCACCGGCGAGGGGTGCCCCGGGGTGTGCTGTTGCTGGTGCGAGACGGCACCGGCGGTCCCGGCCAGGTACTCCTCGCTATCCGAACTGGCCGGGCTGGTAGTCGCCGGCGAGGAAAACTCATCGCATGTGCTACAGCTGGGGCGGCCGCGCCAGGTGTAGTTGAGGTGTTCACGATCCGGAACACCGACCGATGTCGGCGGTGTCGATGCCGTTGGTGAATACCTCGACGGAATTGTCCGAGGAGGGATCGTGTTGCGGGACCTAACCTCGCCCTGCTGGCAGGATGGGGGTCGTGACGACGAAGGGCCCACGAGTGATAGGGATGCTGGGCGGGATGAGCTGGGAGTCCAGCGCCCAGTACTACCGCCTTGCCAACGAGCTCGTGCGAGAGCGGCTGGGTGGATTGCACTCAGCACGAGTGTTGCTCGCGTCGGTGGACTTCGCCGACATCGAGCAGCTTCAGGCCGGCGGACGGTGGGACGAAGCTGGCGAGCTGCTCACGGCGGCCGCCAAGGGCCTCGAAGCCGGAGGCGCCGAGCTGCTGCTGATCTGCACCAACACGATGCACAAGGTCGCCGATCAAGTCCAGGCTGCGATCGATATCCCACTGCTGCACCTGGCCGACGCCACCGCGCAGGCGATCACCCGCGCCGGGTTGAGCACGGTGGGATTGCTGGGCACGGCGTTCACCATGGAGCAGGACTTCTACCGCGACCGGCTGGCCAGCCACGGATTCACGGTGCTCGTGCCACCCGCGGACGATCGAGGCGAGGTGCACCGCATCATCTACGACGAGCTGTGCCTGGGTGTGCTCCGGCCGGAATCACGGCAGGTCTACCGCGACGTCATCACGCGCCTGGTCCAGGCCGGCGCCGAAGGCGTCGTACTCGGCTGTACCGAGATCGAACTGCTGATCTCTGCAGCGGACAGCTCAGTTCCGGTCTTCCCGACTACCCGTCTACACGTCGAAGCCGCCGTCGACGCATCTCTGCACGCGCCTGCTCAGGCCTGAGCGTCCCGCTGCACGATCGGCGGGCGGTCATGATGCCTGGAGCTGACGCTCGCGAACTGACAACGCGGCGACCGCATCGGCACCCCCGACCAGCTCGCCACCGCGCCCGGTGTGACGGCCTCGGTGACCCGCTACGGCCGCGCCCACACCGTCACGATCCACGAACGACGTTGCCTGTGGTACGGGGTGTTCCGCTCCCAACCCGTCCGCGTCATCCTCATCCATGAGCCCAATCGGCCGGGTTTAGCCCTGGTCACGACCAATCCACACACCCCGACCGCCGAATCCGTCGAGCGCTACGCCTCCTGGTGGGCCATCGAGGTCGCCTTCGCCGACGCCAAATACCTCACCGGTGTCGGTGAAGCCCGCAACCGCTCCCGCACCGCCGTCGAGCGCACCGTCCCCTTCGGACTACTTACCCAAAGCCTCGTGATCGTCTGGTACCACCTCGCAGGTCACCATCCAGCAGTCGTCGCCGACCGGCGCGCCCGCGCCCGCTGGTACACGACGAATCGCATCCCAGCTATCAGGACATGCTGACCAAGCTGCGCCGCGTCCTCATCGCCGCCCAATATCGTGTAGACCCGGCCCCTCGGCCCACCCCACAAGAAATCCAGGCCATCCGCCTGGCCTGGGCCGATGCAGCGGCGTGAGCGCGAAACACGAGAACCACAAAGCCTACGACCAAAGCCGGCACCGACATCACGTCCGCCGATCGATCAATCGGGAGAGCACGATGACGGTCTCGGTGCGATCGACATTGGGTTCCTTGCGGACCCGCTCGATGACCTGCTCGAGGTGGGTGATGTCAGTGGCCAAGATCTGCAACAGCGCGTCCGCCGAGCCGGTCACCGTGCATGCTCCGACCACCTCCGGCACCCCTTCCAGGCTGCGCCGCAGATCCTCCGGCGAGATCGTGCCCCGGCAGTACAACTCGACGTAGGCCTCGGTGGTCCAACCCACCACCGAAGGGTCGATCACCGCCGTGAAACCCCGGATGACGCCGCTGGCCACCAACCGGTCCACCCGGCGCTTTGCCGCCGGCGCGGACAACCTGACCTGCGCGCCGACCTCGGCGAAGGTGGCCCGACCGTCCCGAAGCAGGCAATCGACGACCTGCCGGTTGATGTCGTCCACAGGTTCCTCCCTCAGGACTGGCGAGCGAGCTTGACTGGCGGCGCCGCCAAACCCATCGGCCCGCCCCGCCGATCCGCACGCCGAAACTCTGGAGAATTGCGTCCCGCAGCGTCCCACTCCACCGCTCGGCGGCAGCTGAGCTATACAAGTGAATAAGCATGCACACTAAGCCGCTACCGTCGTCGAAATCAGGCAAGACCTCATTAGATTCCTCCGAATTCGGTGCGCGGCCGCCGTAGTCGTTCACGAAGTCTACGGCGTCCAATCAGCTGGTTTCATCGCGCGAACGTCACAGCACATCGCGACTTCGCTATAGACCGAAAATCCGGTTATCTCTGCGGATCGAACCCTTCGGCTCCGCGTTAGAAGTCTGACACCAACGAGCGCGCTGCCCTCGGGGGACTGGTTGTAAGGTCGACACACGTCTTAAACGTGGCGCGGTTGCGGGTGAGAACCTAGGCCGACCAGGTCGAGACGGGTTCCGGCTGGGATGCCCGTTCGGGCAGCCGGCGCGAGGCTGCCGCTCGATGAGGCCGTCCCGGCGTCGGTCAGCTGGACACGTCAGACAGGTCTTCGACAGCGGCGTCGTCAGCTCTGATGGCGTGTGCGCTGACAATCAGGCTCAGCGCTGCAACCAACTCAGCGACGGGAGTGTCTATGGTCTGGTTTGGCACTCCCGTCGAGAGGACCTCGTTTCCTGCACGTTTTAACTGTTGATGGGGTGGTCCCATTCGATGTGGTGGTGGTACAGCCAGTTGAGCGCGTCCATGCCTCCAGGGGAGGATAGTTTGGCCAACATGTGGGGGAAGATGACGTCGCGGAGAACGCGCGCGACAGGACCTTGACGTTTGATCATTCGGCCGACGACGTTGAGCTGCTCGACGCGCTCGCGGCGAGCGGATTCATAGTGTCTGAACGCCTGGGTGGGGTCGTCGATATCGCGGAGGCATTGGGCGAGTATGACGGCGCTTTCAGCGAGTTGCGCGACGCCTTGCTCAGCGGAAGGAAGTACGGCGTGCGCGGCGTCGCCGATGATGACCATCCGGTCTCGGTGCCATGTTGGGACCGACGGCAAATAGTATTGTGCGGCCAGGGACAGGTCGTGCTCGGTTGCGGCGACGATGTCACGGGCCGGGCCGTCGTCGCGGTCGAAGAGGGCGATGAGTTGTGATTTGAGCTGTGATGTGCTGGGCGGATGGTCCAGGACATGGGGGAACATGTGGCGGGTGATCGGGTAGGCCGACCACCAGACCTCGCCGCTGGGGCTGACGACATAGTTGAACCATCCCCGTCTGCCCCACATGGAGTGCAGGTCGCCGCCATCAGGTGCGAGCCCAGGCGTGCGGGCGACACCGAAGGTGTAGCCCAGGCCGGTCGCGCGCGGCGCCGGAGCGCCAGGGTCGATCAGATACCGCACGGTGGAGTGCATGCCATCCGCGCCGACCAGGATGTCTCCTCGAGCGGTCGTCCCGTCAGAGAAACCCACCACAACGGAGTCGTTGTCAGTCTCGGCGTGCACGAGGGTCTTGCTGTGCTCAATCAGGACGCCGCGGTGAGCCGCGAGACTACGCAGAGCCCGATACAGCTCGGGACCGCGCAGCGCCCGGGCCCCCCTGCCGCTGTCCAGAGGCGGAGCTGAGGGCGCGACGCCCAGTTCTTTGCCGGTGCCGCTGGTGTAGCAGGTTCTCGTGGTGGGAAAGCCGAGCCTCTTAACGGGGGTCTCGGCATTGATGGCGGCCAGAGCGTCGAAGCCGTTCACCGCTAGCACGAGAAAGTGATCTTGCCCGAGCCCGCCCGAGGAGCCGCCGGCATCATAGACAACGGGTCTCCACCCGGACTTACGCAACGCAATACCAGCAACGATACCCGCCAGCCCGCCCCCTGCAACTATCGCTCGCGGCACGCAACGCCTCCGTTGTTGACTACGGCGACAAGTAGAATTCCGAAGAACCTCAAGACCAGACGGTCACCAGGACGACCACTAGTAGGGCACTCCCCAGATAGGCTGTATCGAGTTCCGCCACGCTCCAGAACCCAGTAAACGCCCAGCCATGGGTAATGAATCCGCGGCGCGGGCTGGACCTCGACAGACCTTAGGTCACGCGCACGTGTCAGTCCAGGCGCATCTGCCGCCAGCTCCTGGATCGCAACGAATTGCCACAATCGCCTGAACTACGCAATAGATATGTGCGCTGTGCGCAACAATTAGGCATTGTTTGGTGTGGCATCTTCGGCCTACGGTGTCTTCGTGACCGTGCTTCTTGCGTCTGCGACCTGCTGCAGGAGCCGGGGGGAGCGCCGCCAGCGCCAATATCGATCTGAGGTATGTCCTCCCGATGCTATTCTGACTGACGAGAGGGACCAGCCTAGGACTACGCCAGGCGCTTTGGGTGATTTACGGCTGCCCGCCTCCGGTCGACGACCTCGTCGACGACCTCAATGAGCAGCTCTGAGCGAATGTGTGCGCTATCAGGTTGCCGGAATGTTATCGAGGATACTTCCAGCGGCCGGACGCGTAGATTCTGCAGTGCCGCGCATCGGAAAGCTGCGCGTCGGAAGGTTGCTCGCCAGCGGCGGCAGGTCGAGGCATCGCATCCAGCAATCGAACCCGCTGCCCCAACAGCGAGGGAGTCGGACGTATCGAGAGAGTCGGACGCCGCCGGCCGCACTTCGGTTGGGTCTGGAAGCGGACTGCGCGGGCTCGGCCCGGCCGCCCCGGATAGCTCGCCATCGCGGCAACGGCAGCCGGGCCAAGCTACTACCGCGCCCGATTTGGCACGGACGGGGGATGTGGGAGGGTCGATCTCAATCGAAGTGACCACGCCATATCGACGTCTGGTGCCGGAGCCCAAGGCCCGTTGGTTTCGGCGGTCATCGACTATGCCGTTTGCGTCTCGAGGCATTAAGCCGGCGCGCCGGCATCGCTTAGATCAATCGCAGCTGTCAATGCCGGAGTGGCTACGGACCCTCCCGCCACTCTCTGCGCCAGCACCCGCGTCCACGATGTCCGCTGCCGGCCGCAAGTGTCGGGATTCGGTAACGCTGGCCCAACGCCGGATGGGGGCGATCTTGGCTCGCCGGCGCGCGAGGGTAGACCGCCACCGCGCTGAGACGTTAATGGCACGCCGAGATGCCGCGGCGGTGCTGAGCGGTAGGCCCCTCCCGAGCGGTTGGGACGGCAGCGGTCGTCCATCTCCCCTCGAGGCTGAGTGTCGATCTGCAGCGGTTCAACCAGTACCGGTACGGTCAGTCGATCTTTTATTGCTCAATCCGATGGCGTGGGCGGGGCAGGGTCGGGAGACGCTGCTGGCTGCGCTGCATAGTCTGTCTATTCACCGTCTCCGGTCGTTGTTGACCACGGTGGGTATTGTCATTGGTGTCGCGGCAGTGATCATCTTGGTAGCATTGGGCAACGGGCTGCAGGCCAACTTCAATGCTCAGTTCGGCAAACTTGCGAATCAGATCATTGTGGTTCCGGCGACAGGCGCGGTTCCCAGTGGTGGGGTGGCGCGCAAGCTGACCGATCAGGATGTCGCGGCTCTGCAGGACCCCCAACGGGCACCGGATATCGCCTCGGTGGCGCCGAGCATGACGGGCAGCGTGTCGTTGGCCGAGGGGCAGGCGAAGGATCGGGCAAGCCTGGTTGGAGCCACCCTCAACTATCTGGAGCTCATGGATCGTAGTGTCGCCGTTGGCAGCTGGTTCACCCCGGCCCAGGTGGCGGGCGACGCGCGGGCGGCCTTGCTCGGGGGGCAGGCCGTCGAGTTGCTGTGGGGACCGGGCGCGGACCTGAGCAAGGTGATTGGCTCTCCGATCCGGGTCAATCACACCACATTCCGCGTGCAGGGTATCCTGGTCCCCGACGGGCAGAACGACAATGTCGTTATTGTGCCGTTCGGGGCTTCTCGGGCCTACCTGGTGGGTAATGATGCCGGCAAAGTAGACCAGATTATTCTCAAGTCGACCAGCGTGAGCACCGTGGACAAGGCTGCTGATGAGTTGACCGACATTCTGAATGCGCGACACTATATCAAGACGCCGGCCGACCGAGATTTTGATGTGCGCACCTTTACGGCATTACTAGCGAAAAGTACTCAGTTCCTGAATTTCCTGAGGCCGTTTATTGTGGCGGTAGCTGCCATCTCACTTATCGTGGGCGGCATTGGGGTAGCTAATATTATGTTGGTGTCGGTTACGGAACGGACTCGTGAGATCGGTATCCGTAGAGCCGTGGGAGCGTCAAGACGGGCGATCCTGCGGCAGTTCCTAAGCGAGGCCGTGATGCTGACCGGTCTTGGTGGTTTCATAGGGGTGGTACTCGGGGTTGGTGTTACGGAAGGGGGCGGGATTATTTTGCCGAAGTTGGTGTCGTCGTTACCGGCGCCGGTCCTGACTTGTGCTCCAGTTCTCATTGCGTTCGGCGTCAGCTTGGTCATCGGGGTGCTCGCCGGCGCTTATCCGGCCAATCGCGCCGCCCGGCTACGGCCAATCGATGCGCTACGTTCCGAGTGAGCCTGACGCTCGCGGTCATCGTTGACATGAAGGGCTCAAGACAACACCGCGAGTTGCTCGACGGCGATCGAGGTCGGTGACTTGCCAGTGAAGACGCCGCCGTCCATCAAGGCCGTCCATCAAGATGGAAAATTCCGGTCCGGCCGACACCATGAACAGATCCATTAGAGGAGAGGGGCGAATTTGCGCTGATGTTGGCGAGTCATGGATCGACTTGACCCGCCGCATCGCTGTTTGGCTGTGTTTTCGTGGATCTTGATCCTCTAGTGCGTATGGTGCAGTATTCGCTGGTGGCCGGAGGGGAGTATAAGGCCTTTAGCTGTATGCATTGGTGCCCGAATATTGCGGTGATCGCCTCAAGAGACAATCCCTGGTTGGCGGGTTGTTGGGTGGATGTGTGTCGTAACTGCCGGGGTGTGATGTTGCCGATGCCGGCGGTCTGAGCGGCCTTGGCGACCGCCCGTTCAACGCGGCCTGGGTTGATGCGGCGGCCATATTCGACGAGCAGATGGGGGGCGCGAGGACTGGTCGGATGAATGGCGGTCCAGGCATCGAGGAGCTCTTTTAGCTCGGGATGCAGCGGAAGGTAGCGGACGGCGTGCGGCGTGCGTCGGGGAACTTGTAACCAGTAGGTGGGGCCAATCTGAACCACGGAGCTGAGCGTAAGGTCGATAAACTCGTTCTTGCGTAGCCCGGTGCAGAGAAGAAACTCTACACATAAGCGCACGAAGGGATCGACATCGTCGCGGGCGGCTTGTAGCAGTTTGGCGAGTGTGGGGCGGTCGAGGATTCGCGGTGCGGCACCCTTTCGAGTGATCAGGTCGTCTGGGAACATGAATTCGCGGGCTGGGTGGTCGTCATCAGATTCGGTGAGATGCCTGAAACAGGTGCGTAGGGTGCGTAGATGTTCGGTGACGGTGGACCTGGATAGCGGGCCGCCGCCTCGGGCTGAGAGCCGGCTGGCTAAATGCTGTGTGTAGTCGTCAATATGGGTTTGGCGTAGGCCGGCAACCCGGTCGACTTCCGCGGCGTTGATCGTCAGCCAGGAGACGAACTCGCGCAGGACGGCCTCGACGTGTGCCTGGCGGGTCGAGCGGGTCTGGGCGTAGCCGCGCAGGGTCGAAGTCAGGCGCGCGGGCGCCGAGGCCCAGGCTTTGTCGCGGTCCGCCTGCTGGTTCGGGAACAACTTACGCGGTGGAGTGAGGAGAACGCCGGCGTGGAACAGCGTCATGCGAACACCGAAGAAGGCTGTGGCGAGTTGCGCCGAGGCCTGGCTATACGGGCGGTGTCGCAGGACCGCGACCTCCAGCGCGGCTTGGCTATCGTTGATGGCTTCCTCGGTGATCCGTTCGGGTGCCATTTCGGCTAGCGCGGCGGCCTTGACCAGCGCCGACCAGTGCAGACGGGTCACGTGAGGTGCGTAGCCTAGCTCTGCGGCCGTGGTGCGGAACCGGTCGTGGAAGCCGCGGTGGTACCGGGCCGCGAGTCCGCCGAGGTGGTGCCGGCCGAGGACCAAGTAATCAGGGGTGGGACACAGGCGGTTGGTCACTATTAGCCAGCCAACCACCCGCCGGTCACCCTTCGGGATGGCGCACTGCTCGGCCAACGAGAGCTGCCCCCATCCGTCCACCCCGATTCGAGTAAGAAACAACCGTGCCCGCGAGATCATTGCGCGATCAATGAACATGCCCGCGGCGTTCAGGTCGGATCGGTAAGTCGCGATGAGCCGCGCGACCTCGGTGTGGCCAGGTGAATGGATCGTTGGCCTATAGTCGCGGTGGCCGGATGCGTTGGAACGATGCTCGCCAAGGCCGACAGCACATTCGTCATTTGTCATGGCTGCCCTTCCTGAGGTGGTTTTCGGAATTGTGGGCGAATGTGGGAATGGAGCTGAGCTCGCTGTTCGCAGCGAACGCTCATGCGAACGGAATGAGTGCACCGCCCGAGACAGCTTGCGCGGCGGACGAAACGCCTTCGTAGAGGATGAGAGACATAACGGGTTAACCGAGCCGGTATCCGAAACCTCGGATGGTGTGCAGGAGTCCTGGGCGATTGAGTTTGGCGCGCAGGGCGCTCAGGTGTACATCGAGTGTGCGCGAGAGACGTTTATTTTTGGACCCCCACACTTCCTTCATGATTTGGCCGCGCCTGATCGCGGTGCCCGCGTTTCGGGCAAGTACCGCGAGAATGTCAAATTCTATGTTGGTCAGCCGCACCGGATGAATACCGACCTGCACAGTGCGGGCATCGAAGCTAATCATTAGGTCGGACACGCGCACGACCCACGTCGGCGTTTGCGGATCAGCAATGGCGTGTCGATTGGCCAATTCGAGGTACGGGAGCAGCTCGCACTGCCTGATCGGCCTGACCTGGTGATCGTCGGTGTCGAGGGTCGGATCATCAACTGCCGAGCCCTGGTCACCGCGGCTGCTACATATGAGAGCTAACAGCTCGCTGGCCCGAGGTAGCTCATGCGATCTGGAAAATCCGTCGAGGTCGTGCAGGGCGAGATCAAGCAGTATTAGGTTGGCGTCAAATTGGCCAGTGAGCGCCTCGGCGCCCAGTCGAAATCGACTCGGAGCGAGGGTATGCGCGTAGAGCGTATCTACGGGGATAGCATTAGGTCGAACAACTTGACACGTTCGGATGAGCTTATTATTGTCCATCGCTCGCGATCCTTGTTGTGCGGGCTTGAGAGGTCTCATCGCTTCGTCGGCAACGTGGACCCGGGAGCAGCTGAAGAATTGCCACAGTTGTGAGTTGAATCGTCGGGCTTCGAATGAGGAGACCACCGGTTGGGACCGTCAAATTGTCCGTCTAGGGAACGTCCCCCTGCCATCAAGGCAAGTAGCGAGAATCCCACGGATATCATTGGGGCAGCGGGCTTCGGTCTAACCGTGCGTGGCCAAGCCATGAGGAGCCGCGACGTTCGGGCCGGCGCTCCGGTTGGACGAACTGGGCCATCAGCCCCACCCGCCGGCAACCCCACGGTGGCCAGGAAGGCACTGCCAGTATTGGCGCTTCCGGCGCGCCCCTGCGTCAGCGACTGGAGTCGAGGATCCGGAGATCACGGTCATCGGCTCACCGTAAGCCGGAGCCCGTGAGCAAACAATGCCGAATCATTGCGCACAGACCTTCTATTTTTTGCCTAGTAATAGCTAACTCGACGATTTGTTGTTCCCGTGCGTGTCCAAGAAACGCTCTAGTCAGCCGGCCAGGCCGTCGCCATGTGGCCGTGAGGTGCCGTGGCACTGGATATTCGCGTACGGCAAGCCGCCCGTGTATTGCGGGGGCGACGTGCTGATCGGAACCTTAGGCTTGCCTTGAGCTGTGCTCCGCTAGCGTCGGGTCTATGGGTGAGGGTGTCGCTGCGGCGGTTGCGGGGTTGGTGGCCGTCGTTGCTCGCGAGATCGAGTCCGAGCTCGGTGTGCGAACTCCGGAGATGGTGGGCAACCTCATTGAGATGATCCCCGCGCTGCGCACCGACAACGACGACGATATTCGAGAGCTCTTGGTCGCGAGTGTGTCTTCGAACCTGGCGACCGGGCTGCATATTCTCGAGCACAACATCCCGGTCGACCAGGTCGAGGTGCCCGCTGCCGCTGCATATTACGCCCGCCGGCTAGCTCAACGCGACGTGCCGGTGGAGGCGCTGCTACGAGCTTACCGGCTGGGGCAAAGCCTATTTTTGCAGTGGTGGCTTCATGTTATGGAACGGCACCAGGTCAGGCATAGCATATTAATAGCGGCCAGCAAGCATACTGCTTATGTCACGGCGAGCTACATCGATCGGATCTGCGAGAATTTGACAGCAATCTATAGCGAGGAGCGCGCGTTGTGGGCGCAGCGTGCTTCCGCCAGCCGGGCTGCTCAGGTGCGTACGGTGCTCCTGGATGAGGAGTTGGACAGAGCTACGGCTGAGGCCATCACCGGGTATCGGATGGACGGTGTACACGTCGGGCTGGTGGCGTGGTCGACGTCTGTCGACAGCGGGAATGAGGTCGAGTCCGCGGTCCATGTGATAACCGAGGCGACCGGATTGCGGCCACTCGCCGTTCTGGCCGACGACCGCACGATGTGGGCGTGGCTCTCTGGTCTGAGCTCGGTCACTGTGGAGGTGGCCGCATTGTCTGTAGCGTTGGCCCGACGGGGCTCGGAGATCAGGCTCGCACTGGGCAGTCCTTCGCGTGGCCTGGTCGGGTTCCGCGCGTCTCATCACGAGGCATTATGCGCGCAGCGGGTGGCGAACGCCCGCGGAGACGATTGTGCCCAGATCACGGTCTTCTCCGAGGTCGTCCTATCGGCTTTTCTGGCCAGGGACTTGCGCGCCGCGCGCCACTGGGTGGCGGCCGTGCTGGGCTCGTTGGCGATAGATGACGATGCCATGGCTGAGCTGCGCCGCACGGTGTTGCTGTTCCTGCGGACCGGCTCCTGTCTCACCGAGGCGGCCGGGTGCCTGAATCTGCACAAGAACACCGTCCGTTATCGGCTGCGCAAGGCGGAGGACGCCCGAGGCGCACCCGTTAGCGAGCGGCGCCTTGATCTCGAGCTTGCGTTGATGGCCTGCCTACACCTCGGGCCCGCCGTACTCATCCAGGACCGGTCTGTAGCTCGGCGGCGGCGCTCCCGTTGATCCACACATAGTCGAAGCTCCGGATCAGCGGCGTGGGCTCCTCGCCTTCCTTGGCTTCGATCTATTCGGGCAAACGAAGAGCGCGGGCGGCGGTTACTTCTGGACGGCTCGGGCGCCGTGGCGCATCCACTGTCTGGCCC
>Ga0137415_10000534_pt1 | contig 36583 bp, 28 predicted proteins | sample CZODoug3_1_1_16f_FD_183082 | JGI IMG/M metagenome (GOLD analysis project Ga0137415, IMG submission 183082) | Vadose zone soil fungal communities from Angelo Coast Range Reserve, California, USA - CZODoug3_1_1_16fungal (Hybrid Assembly) | ecosystem: Environmental > Terrestrial > Soil > Vadose...
CACCGGTACCGCCGAGGACTCCCCGGGTGGTGGCCCGCCGGCGGGGTCACGGCCAGGTTCCCGGCCGGGGTCGCGCAGCAGCGGCAGCAGCTCGGTCACGCGGCCGCCCCCGCCGCGATCCGGGGGTCGAGCACCGGGTAGAGCAGGTCTACGAGCAGGTTGGCCAGTACGAACACGGTGGCGGCGAACACGACGATGCCCTGCACCAGCGGAATGTCCTGCACGCCGACCGCGGTCACCGTGAGCCGGCCGAGCCCCGGGCGGTTGAACACCGTCTCGACGACCACCGCGCCGGCCAACAGGTTGCCGACCAGGTAGCCGAGCACGGTCAGCGCGGGGATCGTGGCGTTGCGCAGCGCGTGCCGCAGGTGGATCGCGACCCGGCCGACGCCCTTGGCCCGCGCGGTCACGATGTACGGCTCGTCCAGCGCCTGGGACAGGCTCTTGGCGAGCACCTGGGCGACCAGCGCACCGGCCGGCAGACCCAGCGTGATGGCCGGCAGGATCACCGACTCCGGCCCCCGCGCGCCCACCGAGGGCAGCAGCCGCAGGTGGAACGAGAACAGCTGGACCAGCATCAGGCCGACCCAGAACGTCGGCAGCGACACCGCGAGCGAGGGCAGCGCGAGCAGCAGCTGCCGCAGCCAGCGCAGCCGGGTGTACGTGGCCAGCAGCGCCAGCCCGCCGCCGAATAGCACCGCGAACACCAGCCCGGCCAGCGCGATCTGCACGGTCGGCGGCAGCGCGGCGGCGATCTCGGCGCGCACCCCCCGACCGCTCTGGATCGAGGTACCGAGGTCGCCGTGCAGTGCCGCCCAGAGCCGATCCGCGTACTGCTGCAGGGGTGGCTTGTCCAGGCCGTAGCGGGCCCGCAGCGCGGCCAGTTGCTGTGGTGTCGCCGGCTCGCCGTCCAGGCCGCCGCTGGCCATCACCTCCACCGGGTCACCGGGCAGCAGCCACAGCACGACGAACGACACGGTGAACGCCGCCCACAGCACGCCGACCGCCAGCGCCAGCCGCCGCGCCAGGTACCAGGGCACTAGTCGTCCGCCTTCCACGCGTCGGCCAGGGTGATCCGCGACGACGCGTCGAACCGGATGCCGCGCGCGCCGGGGCCGGCGCCGAGCACGGTGGACAGCTCGACGACCGGCACCGCGTGGTAGTCGGTGAGCATCCGCTGCTGTGCGGCGGCGACGAGCCGGGCGCGCTCGGCGGGGTCGGTCGCGGCGGCCTGCGCGGTGAGCAGCTGGTCCAGTTGGCCCGGGGCGAGCCGGTAGAAGTTGGCGCCCCCGCTCCAGTAGGCGGTGCGCAGGATGTCCGGGTCGGCCCGGGTGGTGTTGCCCCAGATGGCCTCGAAGTCGCCGCTGACCTGCACCTGGGCCAGGTTGGCGATCGGCTGTTGGATGATCCGCAGCTCGATGCCGGCGGCGCGGACCTGCTGCTGGATCAGCTCCAGCGCCGGTTGGTTGGTGGCCGCGTTGGCGAAGAACGTGACCCCGATGCTCAGTCGCTGGCCGTTCCTGGTCCGGATGCCGTCGGGTCCCGGCGCCCAGCCGTCGGCGTCCAGGGTGGCCTTCGCCCGGTTCAGGTCGAAGTCGAGCAGTGGGCCGGCGTTCGCGTAGTCCGGCGTGGTGGAGGACAGCACCCCGGTCGCCGGTTTCGTCTGCGAGGTGAACACCGCGCCGACCACCTCGGGGCGGTTGATGGCCAGCGAGAGCGCCTGGCGCACCGCGGCGTCGGACACGATCGGCTTGGCCTCGTTGAAGCTGATGCCGAACGGCAGGCCCGGGTTCGCCCGCGCCAGCAGCTGGCTGCCGGCGGCGGTGAGGGGCTGCTCGTCCTGCTGCCCGATGCTGCCGATGGCGTCGACCTCGCCGGACTGCAGGCTGCCGGTGCGCACGCCCGACTCGGGCACGATGCGGAACTCCACCTGGTCCAGGTACGCCTCGCCGTCGTGCGCCCACAGCGGCGAGCCCCAGCGGTAGCCGGCCCGCTTGGTCAGCGTGATCGACTGGTTCTTGACGTAGCCGCCGAGCACGAACGGGCCGGAGCCGAGCACCCCCTGGCAACGCTCGTCGTCGGACTTCGCCAGCGAGGCCGGGGCCAGCAGCCCGAGGCTGAACGTGGACGTGCCCTGCAGGAACTGCACGTTCGGCGCGGCGAAGCGCACGGTCAGCTGGTTGGGGCCGGTCACAGTGCTGCCCGCGTAGCCGGCCAGGTAGCCCTTCGCCAGGACGGCCCTCGGCCCCAGCTGCGCCACCTTGTCGAAGTTGTCCCGCACCACGGCGGCGGTGAGCGGGCTGCCGTCGCTAAAGGTGACGTCGGTGCGCAGGGTGAACGTGTAGGCGGTGGCGTCGGCGTTGCTCTGCCAGCTGGTCGCCAGCCACGGGGTGATCCGGCCGGTCGCCGGGTCCTGGTCGGTCAGCGAGTCGACCAGCTGGCGGGCGGCGTAGATGGTGTCGTTGCTGCTCACCTGCTGCGGGTCGAGGCAGCCCTGGTCGCTGGACACCGCGATGCGCAGCGTGCCGCCGGGGCGCGGCGGGCCGGCCGGCGCGGCGGCGTCGGGGCCGGGCTGGGCGCCGGAGCCGCAGCCGGTCAGGGCCAGCGCGGTGGCCAGCGCCAGGCCGGCCAGTACTGCCAGCGGCGCGCGCCGCCCGGACTGCACGGGGAACATGTGAGGGGGTCCGCTTTCCTGGGTGCGTCGCCGCCGGTTGCGCGGGACTCCTGTTGAGGGGGCTGGGTCGGCTCAGTCTCAGCTCAGGCCGGACAGGCCGCGCTGGCCACCCGCAACAGGTCCACGTGGCGTCGGTAGCGGCAGCCACCGCCGCCGTAGAACGAGCGCACCCCGCTACCTCCATCGTTCCCGGCGGTAGCACCCGCACCCGCCTGCGCGTGGGGTTGCTGCGGCGTCGTCGAGCCAGGTCTCTCAGCCGCTCTGGATGGTTCAGACCACAGGGGTCCTGCCCGAACCCTGACGGGGTCGGCGGGGTCTGTCAACGGCGAGCTTGCTCACTCGGACCCGCCCCCGCGCGAGCCGGCCAGGCGGCGCGGCGGAGCAGCCGCAGGCCGTTGAGCCCGACGAGCACGGTGGAGCCCTCGTGCCCGGCGACGCCGAGGGGCAGCGGCAGCACCGCGCAGATGTCCCAGGTGACCAGGGCGACGATCACCGTGGCGGCGAGCACCAGGTTGGCCACGACCAGCCGGTGTGCCCGTGCGGACAGTCCGATGATCGCGGGCAGGGTGGCCAGCTCGTCGCGCACGATCACCGCGTCGGCGGTGTCCATGGCCAGGTCGCTGCCATGCCGGCCGAGCGCAACGCCCAGGTCGGCGGCGGCCATGGCCGGGGCGTCGTTCACGCCGTCCCCGACCAGCAGCACCCGGTGGCCCTCGGCGCGCAGTGCGCGGACCCGCGCCACCTTGTCCTCGGGCAGCAGCCCGGCGTGTACCTCGGTGATGCCGACCTGCGCGGCGAGCCGGCCGGCCGCGCCCGGGTTGTCGCCGCTGAGCAGGACGGGGGTGTGTCCGGTCAGGGTGCGCAGCGCCGCGACGGTCGCGGCCGCGTCCGGCCTGACCCGGTCGGCCAGCGCCAGCAACCCCGCCGGCTCGCCGTCCACCAGCACGGCCACCGCGGTCCGGCCGGCGCGTTCCAGCTCGTCGGCCGCCGCCCGCACGCGCGGCCACGCCCCGACTGGGTCGGTCCGGTCGGGGCCGAGCAGCGCGGGGGAGCCCACCTCGACCACCCGCCCACCGACCCTCGCGCGGACCCCTCGCCCCGGCGCGGAGCTGAACTCGGCCGCGGCCGGCACGGTCAACCCCCGCTCCCGGGCGGCGGCGACGATCGCCGTGGCCAGCGGGTGCTCGCTGGCGTGCTCGGCGGCCGCGGCCAGCGCGAGCAGCTCGTCGCCCGCCATCCCGGTCATGGGCTCGATGTCGGTGACGGTCGGGGTGCCCTCGGTGAGGGTCCCGGTCTTGTCGAAGGCGACCACGGTGATCGTCCGGAACGCCTCCAGCGCGACCGAGGACTTCACCAGCAGCCCGTGCCGGCCGGCGTTGGCGATCGCGGCCAGCAGCGGCGGCATGGTGGCCAGCACGACCGCGCACGGCGAGGCGACGATCATGAAGGTCATCGCGCGCAGCAGCGTCGGTTCCAGGGCCGCGCCGCCGACCAGCGGGATCACGAACAGGGCCACAGTGGCCAGCACGACGCCGACCGAGTACCGCTGCTCGACCCGCTCGACGAACAGCTGGCCGGTCGCCTTGGTGGCCGACGCCGCCTCGACCAGCGCCACGATCCGGGCGACGACGGAGTCCGCGGCGGCGCGGGTGACCCGGACCCGCAGAGCGCCGGTGCCGTTGAGGGTGCCGGCGAACACCGGGTCGCCCGGCCGACGGAACACCGGCAGCGGCTCGCCGGTGATGGAGGCCTGGTCGACCTCGCTGGTGCCGTCAGTGACCTCGCCGTCCGCGCCGATCCGCTCCCCGGGCCGGACCAGGACCGCGTCGCCGACCCGCAGCCGGGCCGTGTCGATCCGCTGCTCGGAGCCGTCCTCGGCCAACCGGGTGGCCCGCTCCGGAGCCAGGTCCAGCAGGCCCCGCACCGAGTCCGCCGTGCGGCGGGTGACGAAGTCCTCCAGCGCCCCCGAGGTTGCGAAGATGACGATTAGCAGCGCCCCGTCGAAGACCTGCCCGATGGCCGCCGCGATCAGCGCCGCCGCGATCATCAGCAGGTCGACGTCCAACGTGCCCGCGCGCAGCTCGCGGAGTCCGGACAGCGCGGGCCGCCAGCCGCCGACCAGGTAACAGGCTAGGTAGCAACCCCACCACAGCGGCGCCGGGGTACCGCTCAGCTGGAGCCCGGCGCCGACCGCGAACAGTGCCACCGCCGCCCCGGCCCAGCGCAGCTCGGGGACCGGGACGAGCCACCTCGGTGCCTGCCGGGCGGGCGCGGCGGGGGGCGCAACGGACAGCGACGAGGACACCAAACACTCCCTGGGAGACGGCGGTCCCTCGAAGGTAGCAAGTATGAACACGTCTTCATATCTGCTCAACTATGCTGACGGACATGGGCCACGGCGTCGACGGGCGGACTCGCAGCGGTCCGCTGAGCCTGACCGAGGCGAAGGCCGTGGCCACCACGCTGCAGGCACTCGGCACGCCCAGCCGGCTGCTCATCCTGAGCCGGCTGCGCCAGGGCCCCGCCACGGTCGGCGAGCTGGTCGCCTCGGTCGGCATGACCCAGTCGGCGGTCTCCCACCAGCTGCGCCTGCTGCGGCACCTCGGCCTGGTGGAGGGGGAGCGGCACGGCCAGTCGGTGCGCTACGCGCTGTACGACAACCACGTCGCCCAGCTGCTCGACGAGGCGATCTACCACGCGGAGCACCTGCAGCTCGGCGCCTCGGACCCACCGCCGCCCGCGCTTGCGTGATCATCAGGGCGTGCGGGTCGCCAGCTGCATGATCACCTGACCCTGAGGTCCTGATGATCACGGAAATGAGACGGGCCGTCGGTTGCCTCTGCCCGGAGGCTTCACCCGAAAGTGTCGACATGATCGTGACGTGCGGGCCTCGGTGTCGTTGAGCGAGACATCAAGGTCTCCGCATTCCGGTCAGCGGGCGGCGGAGCGCGGGCAATGGGAGGGAACGACATGCTGAAGAAGGCCATCATCGCCGGTGCGGTAGCCGCCGCCGCGCTGCTCGGAGTCGCTGGCGTCGCTTACGCCGACACCAGTGACACCATGCACGACATCAACACCCCCAACGGCGCGAACCACGACCTCGACACCGGCCACTTCCTGGGTGTCCTGTCGCTCTGATCGGAATGTTCGGTGCCCCGGCGGCCAGCTCGATCGGCCGCCGGGGCACCGCCGTGTCGAGGTCGTGCCGTTGGTCCTGACCGGGCCGGCGCACCCATCCCCAATTTTTGTTGACACCGCTGTGAATTGCCGGCACCTCCCGAGGTCCTGGGCGCCGCATACGCTGACCTGACAGGTCTGAGGCCGCCTTGCGGCGACACACGCGGGGGGGTGGTCTCGATGCTGCTCGACTTCGGCGAGAGTGGCCAGGACCTGGTGCTGAATGCCGATCTCTGTGTGGTGGGCGGCGGCGCGGTCGGGCTGACGATTGCCCGCGAGCTGAGCCGCTCCGGGCTGCGGATCTGTGTGCTGGAGACCGGCGGCCTGGACCGCGACCCGGTGGCCGACGGGCTCAACGAGACCACCGCGGACGGCTCGACGACCCTGGACTTCCAGACCACCCGGCCCCGGGTGTTCGGCGGCAGCACCGCGGAGTGGGGCGGCATGTGCTGCCCACTCGACGAGTGCGACTTCGAGACGCGCCCGTCCCTGCCGCTGCACAGCTGGCCACTCTCGCTCGCCGAGCTGCAGCCCTACTACCAGCGGGCGCACACCACGCTGGGCCTCGGGCCGGCGTACTTCGACGAGCGCGTGTGGCCGGTCCTGCGCACCGCGGCGCCGGCGGTGGACCCCGAGCTGCTGCGGACGAAGTTCTGGCAGTACCGCTCGCCCGGCCTGCTGCCCACCGACAGCCCGCTGCGCTTCGGCCCGGCCTACCGCGCCGAACTGGCCGCGAGCACCGACGTGCAGGCCGTGCTCAACGCCACCGTCGTGCAGATCGTCCGCGCGCCCGGTCGGGACACCGTCGAACGCGTCGAGTTCCGCAACGTCGCCGGGCGGCGGGGCGAGGTGCGGGCGTCGGCGTTCGTGCTGGCGGGCGGCACCGTGGAGAGCACCCGGCTGCTGCTGGCCTCGGAGTTCCACCGCTGCAGCGACACGCTCGGCAGCTACTTCATGGAGCACCCGCACCTGACCGTCGGCAACATCTCCTACGCGGACATGCGCCGGGTGCTGCCCACCTGGGCGGCGCTGCAGCGGGCCAAGCGGGTGTCGTTCCGGCCCAAGTTCCTGCCAACGCCGGCCTACCAGTGGTCGCGCGACATCCTGAACGCCGCGATGACGCTGGAGGTGCGCGGCCTGCCGGACTGCCCGCACCTGGCGCTGCCCGACCTCGTGCGCGGGCTGCGGGACAAGCGGCCCGGCGCGGACCTGGCCCGCAGCGCCGGCCGGGTGGCCAGGCACCCCGGCCAGACCGTCAGCGCGGCCTACCGGCGCTCGCTCGGCCGGCCGGCCTGCCCCGGCCACGGCGGGATCAGGCTGTACTGCCGCTCCGAACAGGAGCCGAACGCGGCGAGCCGGATCGTGCTCGGCCCCGACCGGGACGCCATGGGGGTCCGGCGGGCGCACATCTCGTGGCGGCTCACCGACCGGGACCGGCGCACCGTCGTCGACTTCGCCCACCTGGTCGGCGGCGAGCTGCGTCGCCTCGGCGCCACCGACGTCACGCTCGACGACTGGCTGGCCGAGCCGGGGGCCTGGGCGGACGACCTGCGCGGCGGACCGCACCACAGCGGCACCACCCGGATGTCGAGCACCGCCGCCACCGGCGTGGTGGACCGGGACTCGCGGGTGCACGGCGTGCCCAACCTGTACGTGGTCGGCCCCTCGGTCTTCCCGACCGGCGGCTACGCCAACCCGACTTACACGATCATCGCGCTGGCCATGCGGGCGGCCGACCACCTGGGGGAGCGGTTGCGCGCCGGCGTGACCACGGGGTCCCGCCCGGCGGCCGCGCCGGCCTGAGCACCGCACACCCTCTTCCGGTGCCGCACACCCGCCGCAGGGGGTGCGCGGCGACCGGAGAGGGTGTGCGGTGCCGGGGTCAGGAGGTCGCGGGGGTGGGGCGGTAGCGGGACTTGAGCTCGTGCTTGATGAGCTTGCCGGTGGCGCTGCGGGGCAGGGAGTCGGTGAAGTCGATGCTGCGCGGCGTCTTGTACCTGGCGATCCGGGCGCGGACGAACTCCAGCAGCTCCGCCTCCAGCCCCGGCCCGGCCTCGACGCCGTCGGCGGCCTGCACGACGGCCTTGACCTGCTCGCCCATCTCCGGGTCCGGGATGCCGATCACCGCCACGTCGTGCACCTTGGGGTGCAGGGTGAGGCAGTCCTCGATCTCCTGCGGGTAGATGTTGACGCCGCCCGAGATGATCATGAATGCCTTGCGGTCGGTGAGGTAGAGGAAGCCCTCGTCGTCGAGGTAGCCGATGTCGCCGGTGGTGGACCACTCGGCGTGCCGGGGGTGCTGGCCGGCCTTCGTCTTCGCCGGGTCGCCGTGGTACTCGAACGCCACCTCGTCGCGCTCGAAGTAGACCGTGCCGATCTGCCCGGTCGGCAGGTCGGCGCCGTCGTCGTCGCAGATGTGGATGACCCCGAGCCCGGCCCGCCCGACCGAGCCCGGCTTGGCCAGCCACTGCGCGGAGTCGATCATGGTGACGCCGTTGCCCTCAGTGGCGCCGTAGTACTCGTGCAGGATCGGGCCCCACCAGTCGATCATCTGCTGCTTCACGTCGACCGGGCACGGCGCGGCGGCGTGGATGGCCACCCGCAGCGAGGACACGTCGTAGCCCGCGCGCACGTCATCGGGCAGCTTCAGCATCCGGACGAACATCGTGGGCACCCACTGGCTGTGGCTGACCCGGTAGGTCTGGATCGCCGACAGGGCGGCCTGCGCGTCGAACCGCTTGGCGATCACCAGGGTGCCGCCGAGGGCGTGCACGATGCCGCCGAAGCGCAGTGGCGCGGCGTGGTAGACCGGCGCCGGCGAGTAGTACACGGTGTCCTGGTCGAAGCCGTATATGGCGCCGAACACGGCCACGGTCAGGTCGCCGGGCTCGTCCACCTGACGGTCCGGCAGCGTGGACTTGATCCCCTTGGGCCGGCCGGTGGTGCCCGAGGAGTAGAGCATGTCGGTGCCGCGTGGCTGGTCGGCCAGGGGTTCGCCGGACACCCCGGCCAGGGCCTCGGCGTAGTCCGCGTGCCCGGCGACCGCCCCGCCGAAGGCCAGCCGCAGCCGCACGCTCGGGGTGCCGTCGACGATCGCGGCGGCCAGCTCGCCCTTGGCGGCGGACACCACGATCGCGCTGGCCCCGCAGTCGTCGGCGATGTACGCGGCCTCGTCCGCAGCGAGGTGGTGGTTGATGCCGGTCACGTACAGCCCGGAGCGCAGCGCCGCCCAGTAGACCTCGAACACCTCGGGGGAGTTGTCGGACAGGAACGCGATGTGGTCGCCCCGGCGCAGCCCGGCCTCCCGCAGCACCCGGGCCAGCCGTAGCGACCGGTCGTCCAGCTCGCGGTAGGTCAGGGTCCGCCCGGTCTCGGCGACCACGATCGCCGGCTTGTCCGGGGTCTGGCTGGCATAGGTTCCGGGGTACACGGTGGATCCCTCCCGTCGTTGGGGGCGCGCGAGGAACACCATAACATACCGTATGGTATGTTTGTTTAGTGTCGCCGGTCACTGCGCCGAGCTGACCCTTTCGTCGCCCTGGCCTGCGCGAACTCCGAAACTGAGACCGGGCTGCCACGCGCGGGTGAACTCGTTGCCCATGCTAACGATCCGGAGCTAGCCTGAAATTGTCAGATCATCGGAACGCGCCGGCCAGCGCAGCCGACCAGCGCGCGGAAGGAGGGCAGATCCATGTGGGAAGACGCCACTCTCGCTCTGTGCAGCATCGGTTTCGTCGCCGCCGTGTCGCTGTTGTTGATCGAACTGCCGGCCGTGCTCAACCCGGCGCTGATCCTGCGGCGGAACCTGCCGCGCTGACCGACCCCGGTCCGGTTCCGCACGCCATCTCTGCTGTCCGAACGGTGTGGTGCGGACATCCGGGCTGGTGGTGACCGTTGGTGACCAATTTGAGCGCATCGTCAGCAAGCGCTCAGTATTAGTCCATTTGGAGGACACTCTCTCAGGTTGCGTGACCACGTCGCGTGGCACCCGTTGAGCAGATCAATCACACCGACGTGAGGAGATCTGCACTTTCGAGTTGCACGTGTCCGACGTGCCACCGACCGATCGAGGGGAAACTTCAGTGTTCATCAAGGCAGGCATCGTTGTTGCCACCGCGGCTGCCGGGATTCTGGCGGTCAGCCCGCTGGCGTTCGCGAGTGAAGGTCACCACCGTCACCACCACGACGGCGACCGCGCCGACGTGCAGAGTGGTCTGGTCAACCTGCAGCACATCGGCGCCCAGGTGCCCGTGCAGCTGTGCAACAACAGCATCGGGGAGGGCGCTCTCGGCATCCTCGCGTGGGGTCAGCACAACAGTGACAGCCACGACGGGAAGTGCAAGCAGCGCAACAGCAACGACGACTGATCTTCGTCGCGCCTGACGGGGTCACGGCCCGCCGACCGGGATAGCCCGGCCCGGCCCTGACACCGGGAGCCCCGCCACCTGGACCCGATTTCGACGAGCGATCGGGTCCCGCGGCCGCCCGGCGGGGTGCCGCACCACTTGTCGTTGGGGAGCTGCAAGTGGTTCAGCCGGGGCCGGTGTTCTTGGGGGAACACCGGCCCCGGCCGCTGGCTTTTTAGCGTTGGACGCGGCGGCGGCGCGCCTGTCATCCTCCTGTCGTAGCAGGCAAGCTGCGAAAGGAACCCCCATGTCCCTCGCGGCATCGGCGCCGGGCGAGATCGGGCCACGCAAGAACGCCCGCAAGGCCGCCATCTCCGGGTTTCTCGGCAGCACGCTGGAGTACTACGACTTCTTCATCTACGGCTCCGCCGCCGCGCTGGTGTTCGGCAAGGTCTTCTTCCCCGGCGCCGGCGCGGGCAGCACGTTGCTCTCGATCAGCACGCTGGGCGTCGCGTATGTGGCGCGCCCGCTCGGCGCGGTGCTGTGGGGCCACCTCGGCGACCGGCTGGGCCGGCGCAACGTCCTGCTGATGACGCTGGTGCTGATGGGTGGGGCCACCTTCCTGATCGGCTGCCTGCCGTCCTACGGCCAGATCGGTATGGCCGCGCCGGTCGCGCTGGTGCTGCTGCGCCTGCTGCAGGGACTGTCCGCCGGGGGCGAGTCGCCGGGGTCCAGCTCGCTGACGCTGGAGCACGCCCCCGACCACCGCCGGGCGTTCTTCACCAGCTTCACGATGAGCGGGATCATGTTCGGCATCGTGCTCGCCAGCCTGGTGTACATCCCGGTCAGCCTGCTGCCGGCCGACCAGTTGCTCGCCTGGGGCTGGCGGATCCCGTTCTGGCTGAGCCTGGCCGTGACCTTCGTGGCCTACTTCCTGCGCCGCCAGCTCGAGGAACCCCCGGTGTTCCACGAGCTCAAGGCGAACGACGAGACCGTCCAGGTGCCGGTCGTCGAGCTCTTCCGGACCAGCTGGCTGGCGGTCCTGCGGGTATCCCTGACCGCGACCTTCACCATGGTCAACACCATCGTCAACGTGTTCGCGCTGGCCTACGCGACGAAGGTGGTCGGACTGAACACGGCCACGATGCTCGCGGTGATCGCTGCCGCCAACGCGGCCGCCGTGTTCACCCAGCCCGTGTTCGGCATCATCGCCGACCGGATCGGCCGCAAGCCGGTATTCGTGACCGGAGCGCTCGGCGTCGCGGTGATGGTCTTCGTGTTCTTCAACGCGATCAGCACCGCGAACGTGCCGCTCGTCTACCTCTCGGGCATCGTGCTGCTCGGGATCTGCTACGCCGCCCCCAACGGCATCTACCCGTCCTACTTCCCGGAGCAGTTCCCGGCCAAGGTCCGCTACAGCGGGATGGCGATCAGCCTGATGGTCGGCCTGCTGGCCGCCGGCTTCACCCCGGCGCTCGCGCAGGTGCTGACCGAGGGCAACCCGGCCAACTGGACGCCGGTGGCGTGGATGTGCACCGGCTTCGTGGTGTTGGCGGCCGCTGCGGCGCTCACCGGGCCCGAGACCTATCGCACACCCACCGCACAGCTCGGGCTGCGTCCGGCGAAGGCCGCCAGCCCGGCCCCGGTCGGTTCGCCGAGCTGAGGCACTGAGACGCGGACAGACCCTCCTAGCGGCGGCGGGTGTCGTCGTGGCTGTCCCGCTGCCTGAGGCGGTTGTGCGAGTTGCGACTGTCGTGGCTGTCGCGGCGCGAGTGATTCTCGATGCGGGTGTGTCTGCTGTCATCGGTCCGCGACTGGTCGACGCGCTGGGTGGCGTCGCCGTCGTCCGGCGTGGAGTTCACCGCGCTGGCGCCGGAGCCGGAGTTGCGCGTCCGGGTCCGGGTGTCATTGTCGGAGTGGTACCCGTTGGCCTGCCCGCCGACCGAGATCGACCCGCCGTCGCCCGAGTCCATGGTGCGGCCGTCGGCATGCGCCGTGCCGGTGGTGAGCAGGCAGCCGGTGACCGTCGCCGCGGCCAGGGCGGCGGCCTTGGCCAGTGGCCGCTCGATGCTGTTCATGACGGTCCTCCCCGAGGTCGCGCTGCCGCTCCCGATTGGTGCCCCCGCCGCGTCGCGGCCTGCTCAGTAAGAGCGCGATGATCGAATTGGGCAACCGGACAGGAGCGTCTCCACCCCTTCGTGTCGCGCCGTGGGAAATCGTCGGGCGGCGTAGTCCGTTGCTCGATTCGCCAGGCGCGGCTGGGGCAGGAGTGAAAGACTTGAGCTCTCATGGTCAAGGTCCGTTCCGCACCGACCGATACGGCATATGCGATGTCCACCCGACCGTGAGAAACGGTTTGCGGAAGGAGTACCTATGACGACGGCACTGATCTGTGACGACCGACGCAGCGTTCGCGAGGGCCTGACCCGAGTGATGTCTGGGGTGACGGGGGTGCAACGGATCGATTCGGTGGCACTCGGCAACGAGCTACTGGCCCGGTATTCGCGCCAGCCTGTTGACGTGGTCCTGGTGGGTACCCAGCGTGCCGTGCCGACCGGTATCGACGCGATCCGCCGCCTGCTGGCCATGCACCCGTCGGCGAACGTCATCGTGTTCGGTGCCCCCGACGACGCCGGCAGCATCACGGCGGCCATCGCCGGCGGAGCCCGGGGGTACCTGCGCTGGGATGCCGCCCGCCCCGATCTGGTGGCCGCCCTGGCCCACACGTTGACCAGCAATGCGGTGTCGGCGCCGGTGACGCGGTCGGTCCCGGTCAGCCAGCTCACCGAGCGGGAGCTGCAGGTGCTGCTCGGCATGAGCCAGGGCAAGAGCAACGGTCAGATCGGCCGCGAGCTCTACCTGTCCGAGGACACCGTGAAGACCCACGCCCGGCGGTTGTTCCGCAAGCTCGGGGTGAAAGACAGGGCCGAGGCGGTCGCTCATGGATTCCGCCAAGGCCTGGTTTCCTGATCCTTTTCGACCCGGTTCCACCATCTCGATCGCCGCACCGCCGGAGTTCGGTTGTGTCGGCAAATAGCGGGGCAGTCTCCCGCTGATCCTTATCCGCAACCGCCGTTCGCGGTTGCCGGGCCCCCGCGCCGACCGGTGTCAGGTCGGCTGAAAATGTGTCGTCGCCGGCGGGGGCCCCCGCGGCCCACCGCTGGTCGCCTCGTTTATCCCAGGGCCGTTCATGGTCCTCTTTGAGCGCGCAAACAGATCCTCCGCGACCGTGGCCCCGGCTCCCGCCGTTACCGGGTCAGGTAGTACGCTCCGCAACCAAGCGCTACACTCTGCAACGACAAGGGCACTTCACTACCCAAAGTGATGGACACGCCGAGACGTCGCTGATTCGAGTGGTGCCTGCAGGTTGACGGTGCGTGCCTCCAGCGGCGTCGGGTCCGGTCGACGAGCCCGGTGTGGTGTCCTCTTCTCAGGCGCTGACCTCGGAATCTGTCGAAATGGGCCTTGTGATCTTCTGATCTGTCGCACTCATTGTTTGTTGCAGTTGCAAGAATCGAACGAACTACTCCCGTGTGAGTAACCAGAAGTGGGAGTGGTCGGCTTCCGGAATTCGTATCCGCCCAGCCCTAGTCTCGTTGCGAAGAAGGGTGCCGGAGTGCGAAGTCCTCTGGACTTCGAAGGCACTCGATGCAACGGAGCTGTGACGGCGGGGGCGATGATTCAGCTCGAAGGTATCTGCAAGGTGTATCGAGCTGGCGATGTCGAGGTGCGGGCGCTCGACGAGGTCGATCTGACGATCGCCGCCGGCGAGCTCGTCGCGATCATGGGTCCGTCCGGGTCCGGCAAGAGCACGATGATGAACATCCTGGGCTGTCTGGACGCGCCCACCTCGGGTCGTTACCTGCTGGACGGCGTGGACGTGTCCGGCCTCGGGGACGACGAGCTGGCCGACATCCGCGGCCGCAAGATCGGGTTCGTCTTCCAGTCCTACAACCTGATCGCCCGGACCAGCGCTGTGGTCAACGTGGAGCTGCCGTTGTTGTACGCCCGGTCGCGCACCCGGCGCCAGCGGGCCAACGCCGCACTGGACGAGGTGGGCCTGTCCGATCGGGCCATGCACGTGCCGAGCGAGCTGTCCGGTGGTCAGCAGCAGCGGGTGGCGATCGCCAGGGCGTTGGTCACCGAGCCGGCCATCCTGTTGGCCGACGAGCCGACCGGGAACCTCGACTCCACGGCGGGCACCGAGATCGCACAGATGTTGGTGCGACTGAGTGAGGCTGGCCGAACCATCGTGCTGATTACACACGAAGAGGAGATTGCTTCCTACGCCCAGCGTGTCATCCGCTTGCGCGATGGACGAGTGGTCGACGATTCCGCCGACAACGGCGTCAACGCCATGCCGACACCGGTGGAGGTTGCTGAGTGAACGTTGCTGAGGCGTTTCAGGTGGCGGTTCGTGGGTTGCGGGCGAATCGGTTGCGGTCGTTGTTGACGATGTTGGGTATTTTGATTGGTGTTGCGGCTGTTATTTTGTTGGTGGCGTTGGGTAATGGGACGTCGGCGCGGTTGAATGCGCAGATTACGTCGTTGGGTACGAATTTGATTGGTGTGTTGCAGTCGCGGGGGTCGGTGGCGGCGAGTGGTAAGTCGCAGCCGTTGACTGATCGTGATGTGAAGGCGTTGCAGGATGATGCTGGGGTGCCTCGGTTGTTGACGGTGACGCCGGTGAAGCAGGCGTCGGCGGTGTTGAATTTTGAGAATTCGTTGTGGCGGACTGGTGTGGTGGGTTCGTCGCGGGATTATTTGGCTGCGTTTCATCGGTCGATGGCTGGGGGGAGTTTTTTCTCCGAGGGTGATGTGCGGACGGGTAACCGGGTTGTGGTGTTGGGTGACAAGCCGGTGCAGCAGTTGTTCCGTGGGTCTGGTGCGGCGGCGTTGGGGCAGACGGTTCGGATTGGGCGGCAGTCGTTTCAGGTTGTGGGTGTGTTGATGCCTAATGGTTTGAACGATGATGTGGCGGTGATGCCGATCAGTGCGGCGCGGAGTTATTTGGTGGGTGGGAGTGACACGGTCGATCAGATCGTGGTGGAGGCGTCGAGTCAGGCGGCGGTGCCGGCGGCGATGGACAAGGTGACCGGGGTGTTGATGGATCGGCACAAGGTGTCGAACCCGGGGCAGAAGGATTTTGAGGTTCATTCGAACCTGGAGTTGTTGCGGCAGTACACGCAGGTGTCGGATGTGTTTACGTTGTTCTTGGTGGCGATTGCCGCGATTTCGTTGTTGGTGGGCGGTATCGGTGTGATGAATATTATGCTGGTCACGGTGACGGAGCGGACGCGTGAGATCGGTATCCGTAAGGCTGTGGGTGCTCGGCGTAAGGCGATTTTGAAGCAGTTCTTGGTTGAGTCTGTGGTGTTGGCTGGTGTGGGTGGTTTGGCGGGTGTGGTGGTCGGGGTGGGGTTGTCGTTGTTGGGGGCGAGTGTGGGTGCGAGTTTCGGTCAGTTCGCGCCTCCCCAGTTGTCGGTGGGTTCGGTTGTTCTGGCGTTTTCGGTGAGTTTGTGTATCGGGTTGTTCTTTGGGGCGTATCCGGCTAATCGGGCGGCTCGGATGCGTCCCATTGACGCGTTGAGGTACGAGTGAACCCGGCGCGCGGGACCGCGGTGCTGGCTGTGGTGCGAGCTGGGGTCGGGCTGAGGGCGGGGTTGGGTCGGTGATGAGGCGCGCTGGGGGAGAGGGAAGTCGCTCGATGAGTGTTGGGCAGCGGATGCGGGAGCTGACCTCGGGTTTCACGTCGAGTTTGTCCTCCGGTGCGGGGTCGAGCTCGAGCGGTGTGACGCCGGTGGTGTCGGGGTTGGTGGCCACTCGTCGGGGCCGGTGGCTGTCCGCTGGGGCGGTGGCGTTGCCGGTGGCACTGGTCGTGGTGGCGTGCGGCACCGGGGTGGGTGCCGAGCAGGTCACCGCGCGCGTCACGCGGGGCACGGTGGAACGGACGGTGGCGGCGACGGGGACGTTGCAGGCTGTTAGTGAGCAGAGTTTGGGGTTCACGAAGTCGGGTAAGTTGGTTGATTTGTTGGTGACGGTGGGGCAGCAGGTGACGGCGGGTCAGGTTTTGGCTCGGCAGGATGATTTTGATGCGCAGGCTGATTTGGCTGAGGCGCAGTCGAAGGTTGATCGTGAGCAGGCTCGGTTGGATCGTATTCGGGATGGGAATCATGCTGATGCGGCCGCGGATAATCATGATGCGGCGCGGGATGTGTTGAATGCGACGAGGGATGAGTCGTCCACGGTTGATGAGGCGAACTCGGATAGTGTGGATCAGGCTCGGCAGCGGTTGAGTGATGATCAGGATGGTTTGCGGCAGGCGCAGGTGGCGACGCGGGCTGATCAGGCGAAGTGTAATCGGTCGGTGACGGGTGGTTCGCATCGTTATGATGGTTATGGGGATAACGCGGATGTGACGTCGCGGGATAAGGGTTTGTTGTTGGAGTCGCCGTTGGATGTGCATTCGCCGGCTTGTGAGCGGGCGGAGCGGGGTAAGGCGGCGGTGGTGGGGTATCAGCGGGCGATCAAGCGTGATCGTCAAGAGATTGATTGGATTCAGCGCCGCCAGGATATTGATCATGCTCAGCAGCGGGTGTCGGTGGAGCAGGCGCGCCGCGAGGCGACGCAGGCCAAGGGTGAGGCTGAGGGTTTGGAGAGTGATCGGCCGCACGATATTGATGAGGCCGAGGCGAATGTGGCGAATGCGCGGGTGGATGTGCGGCGGGCGCAGCGCCGGTTGGATGACACGGTGTTGCGGGCCCCGGTGGCGGGGACTGTGGCAAGTGTGAATGGCACGGTGGGTGAGGTGTTGGGTTCGGCGGCGGGAACGACTCCGTTGGCGCCGGGGGGTCGGGCGGCGTTGCCTGATTTGGATTCCGGGGTGGGTTCGAAAGACTCCACGGGTTCGAAGGCGGAGCGCCCTGGTGGGGTTTCGTTCATGACGTTGAAGGATGTGAACAGTTTCCAGATCGTGGCTCCTTATGCGGAGTCGGATGCGGCGTTGGTCGCGCCGAACCAGCGGGTCAACGTGAATTTCGACGCCGTTCCCGGGTTGACCGCGGAAGGCACGGTGTCGTCGGTCGCGCCGACGGGGACGCAGATCCAGGATGTGACGAACTATTATGTGTCGGTGGTGTTGAACCAGACCGATCCGCGGTTGAAGGGTGGTTTGACCGCGGAGACCAAGGTCGTCGTCGGCGCGGTCAACAACGTGTTGGTGGTACCGACCGCGGCGGTGCAGCGGGGTGGGCAGTCGGGTGTGGTGCAGGTGCTGCAACCCGACGGCACCACCCGCCAGGTTCAGGTGTTGCTGGGTCTGGTCGGGGACCTCAACACCGAGATCGTCGACGGCGTGCGCGAGGGCCAGCAGGTCGTCATCGCCCAGGGCTGACCCCGCTCGGGTCGGTTCGGCCGGCAGACCCAGTGGTGCAGGCCCCCGGATGTGTCGGGGACCTGCACCACTCTCTGTGGGCAACGGGAGTCGAGTGGAATCCCGAGCCATTGCGCGCCAACAAATTGCTTGAGCGCGCAAGTCAACCGAATTGATGCGTGGCCCGGGGTACCGTCGGCGATCCCGGGCCACGCGAGGTGTCCTCATTCGTGCGATGAAGTGACGCCCGGGTGGATCGGTCCACCAGTGTCGACGTTCGCCACTTTGGTTGTAAGCCTCTATCACTCGAAAATCAACGAAAACCCAGCCGCAAGTCGGAACCGACGGCGCTTCGCTGACCAATTGTAGTCGTGGCCCCCGAACTGATGAACGTTTTGAGTACTCGTTCGAGCGATTCGTACTCTAAGGAGTGTTCCTGCCCGCGTGGCGGGTATCGACTGTGGACATACCGGTCCCTGAGTACTAGTTCTAAGACTCGAGTCGAAGCGATAAGGGGCTTCGGCCGAATTCAATGGAGGACAGCGTGATCCGCAAGCTCAGCAAAGGGGCTCTGACAGCGGTCGTGGCCGTTGGTCTGGCCACGGGGGGATCGGCCGCATTAGCCGGTACCGCCTTCGCTGGAGGGCACGACTGCGGTTGCGACGGGGACTGGGGCGGCTGGGGTGGCTGGGGCTCACACGGTGAGCACAGCAACTCCGGCGGCAACGGCGGCAACGGTGGCAACGCAAACGTCAACTGTGTGCTCCCGATCGGCATCTCCGCCGGCATCGTCGGCCAGGGCGGCGACAACTCGCAGTGCAACGCGACCGGCGGTGGTGGCGGCGACGGTGGTACCGGCGCCAACTACTGATCCCTACTAACCGACAGGTACGCGACGGCGTAGGCCCCGGATGTGTCTGGGCCTGCGCCGTCGCGCACGTCGCGGGCCTGTACTTGCGTATTCAAATAGAATCCCGAATTCGTCGATACGCCGGGCCAGGCCAAATGATCGAAAAGCGCGGAGTATGTTCAGCTCCGTGCGGTGTCAGTCTTCAGAGGCGTGCGAGAACCCGGTTGCCCACAGTTGTGACCAATGTGGGCACCTCGTCTGCGACACGCACCGCGAGGTTGTGTTCGCGGGTCTCGAGGACCAGGTCGTCTGCTTCGACTGTCGACCGGGTCCCCCGACCGAGCAGCTGGACCTGGTGCAGACCGAGCTGGCCCTGGCCCCGACCGAACTGCTCAACCTGATCCGGCCCGAGGAGCACCTCGCGGGCCCGCGCAAGGTCGGCTCGCAGCCCGCCGCGCTGTTCGCCGAGTCGGATCCGGCACCTGCCGAGACACCACCGGTGGACACCGCCGGGCCAGACACCGAGGTGCTGGCCCCCGGCCCCCTCGAGGCGCCACCGCCTGGATCGCCGCCGGTCGAGCCGCCGCCGGCCGGGCCGCCGCTCGAGGCGCCCGACGCCGACTCGGACCTACCCGGCGTCGACCTACCCGGCGTCGACCCACCCCGCGCTGACGTACCCCGCGCTGACTCGCCGCGTGCCAACTCGCCGCGCGCCAAAGCACGGCGCGCCAAGGCCGCCGCACCGGTTGCCGGCGCCCCGCACCGCCGGGCGCTCCGGCGCCGGCCAGAGGTCCCCGCGCGCGGCAGGCTGAAGGATGACGTGCAGGGCCCGCTGATCATCCTGGCGGTGCTGTGCGCCATCGTGGCCGTCGTGGGTGGGTTGAACCACAACAGCTTTCTCGGGCTGACCGGCGGGTTGCTCAGCGGCGCTGCAATAGTCGCGGTCATCATCATCGGCCTGACCAGCCCGAAGTAGCCCCGGCCGATGTTCTGCCGACGCTCTGCCGATGTTCTGGCCGCACCGGCGGTCGGGGCCGACCCGCTCAGCCGATGCCGAGCTGCGCCGGGTTCAGCGCGCTGACCAGCCCCCCGAGCAGGCCGGGGTAGGCGGCCTGCTCATCCCCGTCGGCGGGGTCGGACGGCTGGCTCGACCCGCTGTCGGCGTCGGCGGAGGAGCGGTTGGAGTCGACGGCCTGCTCGGTGCGCCGCGCACCGCGGTGGCCCTGCTCGACAACTCGGGCCGACGGACGGCTCGGGCCGGCGAGCGCGCTGGCCGGCCGAGGCTCGACCGGCGCGGCGGGTGGCGGGGCGACCGGCACGAGGCCGGGGAGCCCGGGCAGCGTGTTCGTCGGCTGTGGCCCGGGGTTGGTCAGCGCGGTGGCCGGGTCGGGCAGGGCCGCCGGCGCGGCGGCGGGGGCGCTGGTGGCCCGTACGGCCGCCAGGAGGGTCCCTACGCCGACCAGTAGCACCAGGCCGGCCACACCCACGGACGGGGCCGTCGGCAACGCCCACGGCCCGATCCGTCGCCTCGGCACCGCGCCGGCGGGCAGCACCGTCGGTCGCCAGTCGGCCACCTCGACCGGCAGCGGCCATGGCCGGTCCGAGCTCGCCGGCGCGGCCGGTGCCGGGGTGTGCGCCGCCGCGATCGGCTTCGGTGCCGCGGGTGGCGGTGCGGCGGGCTTCGGTGTGTCCGGCAGGGCCGCGAGGTGCGTCGGGGCCGGCTTGCTCGTGGGCGTCGGCCCGAGCCGGAACCAGACGGGCTCGCTGGCGGTGGAGCGGGTGGCAGGTTCGCGCGACTGTTCGGCCGCGCGTTCGTCCGGCGGCGTCAGCGCGAGCGCCGTCTTGACCGGCAGCGGCTCGGGGCCGCGCCGCACCACGGTGCCGCGCAGCAGCTCCCGCAACGTGGCGGCCAGCTCGGCGTCGGCCTCGACCGGGCCGGTGGCCACGCCGTAGAGCATCCAGCGCGGGCCGTCCACGCCGATGAACCAGGAGAGCTCGTCCTCCGAGACGGCCCGCAGCTCCTGGCCCCACTCGCCCGGTTCGGCGTCCACCCGGGCGCCCCGGCCGCCCTGGACGGCGGCGACCTCCTCGGCGATCTGCGGCCACAGGGGGCTGCTCCGGGGGGCGGCGAGCACGCTGAGGTCGACCTTGCCGCCGGGCACGGTCAGGTGCGCGGTGCGGGCGACCGTGCCGGCGGTGCTCTGGACCAGCAACTGCGCGTCGACCGGGAGCCGGACGAGCAGGGGTCCGAGGTCCACGGCGTCGGCATACAGCGGCGTGTCGACGTCGTGGGCGTCGTAGGGGCCAGCCGAGATGGCGGCCTCTTCGCCGAGCGGGTGGCCGGTTGCCGCCGGTTGCCACTCGGCGAATTCGGACCCTTCGGTCACGCGCTCCGACATCTACCCCCCCACCGTTGTGAACTTCAACCTGCCGTCGGCCGGTGTCGATCGGAAAAGGCCGTGACTTACTTCGGAAGTTATCGGCCGGCACGGTGTCCCACCCGATCCGACGGGCACTGTGTGACACCATCGCGCTCGAAGATCACTCGAATGTGAGCCACGGGAGTGCGACCGCGGTCGGTTGTTGCTCACCCTACGCTTGACCGTTCACGCGCCGGTGTCGGGTCGGAGTGTGTTGCCGGCCCCCGGGCAGTGGGGAAGACGGCGGGAACGGCGTGTTACCCCGGAATATGCGCCGCCGGCCGCCGGTGGGCCGGGCTCACCTATATGGAGTCGTGGTCCCGGCGTCACGCGGAACTGGCCGCCTCGTTGAACTGAATGCGCGGGGGATGGCGATGTGTGTCAACCGAAGGGAATTGCTCGTGTTCAAGAAGGTCATCATTACCTCTGTGGTCGCCGCGGTGGCCACGCTCGGAGCGGCGGGGATCGCGTACGCCGACACGGACAGCGGCAGTGGTGCGCACGGCGCCCGCGGCACCAGCAGTCATGGCGCGAGCACCAGCAGTCGTGGCGCCAGTCACGGCAGCAGGGCCGACTCGACCGCGACCAGCAGCGACAGTGGCAGCGATAGCAACAGCGACGCGGCCTCGGGGTCCGGCGACGGCACCGACAGCTACGCCACCGACAGCACCGCGAGCGATGGCACCGACGGGGCCGATGGCGACGGCTACGGTCGCGGCGCTGACGGACACAACGGCCAGAGCACCAATAAGTACAGCCTGCTCGGCGGCCTCTGAGACACCGGTTGAGGCGCCCGGATGTCGACCGGGAACGGTGGCGAACGGCGCCGGCTATTTGTTGCGTTCGCAATGAGTGGCCCCTTTACGGGGTTACTGCTCCGATCGAGTCCCGGGACCGAAACGCTTTCCGGACTCACTCGTTAGAGGTAATTGGATGCAACGCCCGCCTGGCGTCACTGCTCGGTGCGGCGGTCGTTGCATCCTAATGCCGGAGTGATGCCCAGCGACGGGAGCAGAGTTTGACAAACGCACGTTAGCGACGGTAACCGCGTAGTAGTGACCGGGAGTCGAGGCGCCGGTTCGACGGTAGGCATGTACCGGGTCGGATGTGAAGACCCGTGCGTACGAGGTCGAAACTGACAAATCGGGGTATCAACCGGGTTCGGCGCGGAGGATTGCCACGTGTACCTGGTGGCCCCGCATCTCACCGCCGCTGGCCCGGCGAAATCCTGGGCAACGCTTCAACTGCAACAAAGAGACGACAACCCGACCGGCCGCATAGTGCGGACCCGGTCGACGACAACACTCCCCTCAGGTTGTCGACGGTCGCACCCGGGCCGATGAGTCGTCACCACTGAACATTGACGGAGGACGAATGATGATCCGCAAGCTCGGCCGTGGGGTTGCGGTGGCGGTTACCGCGCTCGCCCTGGCCACGGGTGGTTCGGCGGCGTTTGCCGGTACCGCCTTCGCCAGCGACCACGACTGCTGTAGCAACCACGGGCACGATGGCCACCATGGCATCGACGGCGACCACAACGACTACTACCGGGATAACGGTGGCGACGGTGGCAACGGCGGCGACGCCAACGCCAACTGCGTCGTTCCGCTCGGTGTCTCGGCCGGTGTCATGGGCCAGGGCGGCAACAACTCGCAGTGCAACTCGGCCGGCGGCAACGGCGGCGGCGGCGGCGACGGCGGCGAATAGCCGTACCTACGGAGCCGAACAGCCGAATAGCAGTGTGGGTGGCTGAGGCCACCAAATGATGCAGGCCCCGAGGTTCACCTCGGGGCCTGCATCCGTCTCAGCTCGTCTCTCGCGGCTCAGTGACCGCTCGGTGGTCTTCGGGGAGGGAGCCGGCCTGCGCAGTCCCAGCGGCGCTGTGACCGGAAACAGGGGGTCAGCCGCACACCCGCCCAGGCCTTGGGTGCACACTAGAGAGGCGGTAGAGGCCCCCGACACATCCGGGGGCCTCTACCGCCTTCTTGTGTCGGCCCCGGGAGACCGGTGTGGTCCCCGGGCGACCGCCGCGATATGGCCAGCGGTGCGGTCTTTCAGCGGACTGGCGCAGGCCCCCGACACATCTGGGGGCCTGCGCCAGTCCGATCCTGCGATTTCTTGCCGGGAGCCCTGCGTTCGTGCGTCGGTAGTTCTTGCGTTGGCCTAGCGGCCGGCGATCAGTAGTTGGCGCCGGTTCCGCCGCCGCCGCCGGAGCCGCCGGTCGCGTTGCACTGCGAGTTGTCGCCGCCCTGGCCGATCAGCCCGAGAGAAAGGCCGATGGGCAGAACGCAGTTGACCTTCGTCTCGCCGCCACCGCCGCCATTGCCGCCGGTGTTGTCCTGCGTGCCGTGGCTGCCGGCCAGCGCGGTGCCGCCGAAGAGGGCGGAGCCGGCCGCGCCGAGCGCGAGAACAGCGGTGGCGACTGCTGTCTTGGTGAACTTGCGGGTCACCTTTTACCTCCAAGATCTTTTCTGCGTCGAAGTCACTTTTCGCTTCGGCGCGCAGAATTTCTACCGCTTGGGGGAGTTCCTGTCCAACACCGCGCGCACTTTTCGTTCGACTGTTGTCAGAGAGTACGCGGTCGGGTGGCGGAGGAGTCCGTTGCTATCGCCTGGGTGGCGAATCGCTATTCCGGAGATGAGTATTCGGAATTGAAGCGGCAGCGGCCAGGCTGGGCCGGGTCTCGGCCATTGACCTGTCGAAACTCGGGGTTGACCCTGAGGGAGCGTGGATACTTGACCGAGGTACTACATGGTGTCGGGACACTGAACGGGCGGGTAGAGGTCCCTGACACATCCAAGGACCTCTACCCGCCCGGATTGAAAATTAGTAGTTTGCCCCAGTGCCGCCGTCGCCGGCGCCGCCGCCAGTCGCGTTGCACTGTGTGTTGTTGCCACCCTGGCCGACGATGCCGGCGGTCACGCCGATCGGAATGAGGCAGTTCGCGTTGGCGTTCCCGCCGCCGCCGCCGGCTCCGCCGGAGTTGTTGTGTTCGCCATGACTTCCAGCGAACGCGGTGCCACCGAACAGAGCGGATGCGCCAGCAGCCAGAGCTGTCGCGGCGACCGCGACAACAGCGCGTTGCCCGAGCCTGCGGTTCATAATTCCTCCCGAATTCCTGGTCGAGACGCCCTTCGTCGCGACCACGCCCGTAGGCTTAGTAGGTGGAGATCGGCTTGTCCAACGATCTGCGACGCCCCCTGGGTGAAACCACTCCGGGGAGTGAATCACGGACGTGTTGTTCCGTGTTTTCCAGGTGAAGTGCCCCGAAGTCGACGACGTCCAGCGACGATATGGTGAATTGGCTCGCTGTCGGGTGACGAGCCTTCGGATGAGTGTAAGCAATTGCGCGGAGTTCATCATCCCGTGTCGGGGTGTTCGCCGCGTCGGTGGTTGCGCCGGCACCATTATCATTGTGCGCGCAATCAACAATTCTGGCCGCCGAAATGCGCCGCAAGCCGCGCCGGCCCGCCCGCCGATCGAGCCGCTGACCGACTGGTAGGGAATGCCCCACCTCGGTTCCGGGGGTCGGCTCCGACCCGTCGGGGGCTCGCACCATCGTCGCCCCGGGGCCGCGCTGAAACGCTTTCTCCAGTCCACGACCAGGTTATTCGGTCGTCAGCCTGAGGAGAAACCGTGACCGCGACACTGCCCGTCGAGCGAGCCGCCACCGAGGCCCCACCGGCGGTGTTGGTCGCGTCGCAGGCCCAGGGTTGGCGGACGCGGCGGGGCGAGCGGCTGGACCACGTCTTCGAGGAACGGTGCGACTGGATCAGCCAGTACGGGCGCGCCGGCCAGCTAGCGGTGGACTGCGACGAGTTGTCCCTGACCTACCCGGAGCTGGACGCGCGGGCCAACCAGCTGGCCCGCTACCTGCGGCTGCGCGGCGCCAAGCCGGGCGACCGGATCGCGCTGCTGTTCGACCGCCCTGGCTACGCCTACATCGGGATGCTGGCCGTGCTGAAGGTCAGCGGGGCGTACGTGCCGCTGGACGCCGACCAGTCCGCCGGTCGGATGGCCTACATCGTCGCGGATGCCAAGGTCAGCATGGTCCTGACGCTGGCCCACCTGCGCGGCCAGGTCGAGCCGCTGGCCGGGTGCGGCGCCGACCTGGTCTTCGTCGACGAGGCCGCTGCGCTGATCGAGGAGATGGACGATCGCCGGCTGCTGGAGGTCGAGCGGGGCCGGCACACCGACCAGGTCGCCTACATCACCTACACCTCGGGCACCGCCGGTCGGCCGGCCGGCGTGGCAATCGAGCACCCGAACATCTGCAACTTCGTCCGGGTGGCCGCCGAGGTCTACGGCATCCGCGCCCGGGACCGCGTCTACCAGGGCGTGAGCATCGCGTTCGACTTCTCCGTCGAGGAGATCTGGGTGCCGTGGGCGGTCGGCGCCACGCTGGTGCCCCGGCCCAACGGCGCCGAGCTGAGCGGTGCCGCGCTGCACGACTTCCTGACCGGCCGGCGGGTCACGGCGCTGTGCTGCGTGCCGGCGCAGCTGGCCGGCATCGAGCGAGACCTGCCGGACCTGCGCTTCCTGCTCGTCTCGGGGGAGCCGTGCCCGAAGGACCTGGTCACCCGCTGGTACCGGCCGGGCCGGCGGTTCCTGAACGTGTACGGACCCGCCGAGGCCACGGTCACCGCCACGTGGACCGAGGTGCACCCGGACAAGCCGGTCACGATCGGGACGCCGCTGCCGACCTACGCCACGGTCATCCTGGACCCGGAGGACCCGCACCGTGCGCTGCCGCACGGTGAGGTCGGCGAGATCGGCATCGCGGGCATCGGCCTGGCCTGCGGCTACCTCAACCGCGAGGACCTGACCAGCAAGGCGTTCATCGAGGACTTCCTCGGCATCCCGGCCAACCCGTCCGGGCGGATCTACCGGACCGGTGACCGGGGCCGGGTCAACGCCGACGGCGAGATCGAGCTGCTGGGCCGGCTCGAGCCCGAGTTCAAGATCCGTGACTACTGCGCCGAACTGGCCGAGATCGAGTCCGTGCTACGCGCGGCGCCCGGGGTGGCGCAGGCCGTCGTGCACACCTACGGCAACCGCGAGGACACCGAGCTGGTCGGCTACTACAGCTTGCGCGCGGACGCCGGCCAGGTCGACGAGGCGGCCGTCTATGGCTACCTGCGGGACCGGCTGCCCGCGTACCTGGTGCCGGCCTTCCTGGAGCGCCTCGACGAGATCCCGATGGTGCCCAGCGACACGGTGGACCGGGCGAAGCTGCCGCCGCCAGGGCAGGCCAGCCAGGCCCCGGCCGGGGACCGCGCCAGCCTCCAGATCACCGAGACCGAAGCCGCGCTGCGGGACAGCCAGGCTGAGCTGGGCCGGCTGCGGGCCCAGCTGGCGGCGCTGCAGGCCCCGGCCAGCGCTCCGGCCGTGGAGCAGGCCCCGGGGCTGGCCGCCTTCGGCCACGCGCCCGTCGTCCTCGACGCCCCCACCGCGGCGCCCCAGGCAATGCCGGCCGACTTCCGGACCGCGTTCCCGGCCGTCGCGCCTCGGCTGGCCCCGGCTCCTGCCGCGGCGCCGGCGCAGCCGTTCGCGCTGCCCCAGGTCAGCATGCTGACGGAGTACTTCGAGCACGCCGCCGACCGGGCCCCGGACGCCACCGCGGTGACCTGCCGGGACGAGCACGTCAGCTACGCCGAGCTGGACCGGCGGGCGAACCGGCTGGCGCACCTGCTGCTGGCGCGCGGCGTCGGGGCGGGCCGCCCGGTGGGCATCCTGCTGGAGCGGTCGGTCGAGACGTACGTTGCCATCCTGGCCGTGCTCAAGGCCGGCGCCGCCTACGTGCCGCTGGACCTGTCGTTCCCCGACGACCGGCTCGGCTACATCGCGCAGGACTCCGGCCTGGTGCACCTGGTGGCCAGCTCGGCCTCGCGTGGGCGTACCCAGGGCCTGCCCTGCCCGGTGCTCGAGCTCGACACGGCGGCCGCCGAGCTGGCCGCCCAGCCCGACCGCCGCCCCGGTGTCCGGGTGGACCCCGAGACGCAGAGCTACGTGATCTACACCTCCGGCTCGACCGGCAAGCCCAAGGGCGTCGCCATCTCGCACGCGAGCATCGTCAACTTCCTCGCGGTGACCTACTCGATCTATGGCGTGACCAGCGCCGACCGGATGTACCAGGGCATGTCGATCAGCTTCGACTTCCACCTCGAGGAGATGTGGCCGGCGTGGGTCGCCGGGGCCACCCTGATCGCCGGGCCGACCGACTCGCGGCGCTTCGGCCAGGGCCTGGTGGACTTCCTGACCGAGCACGACGTCACGGTGTTCTGCAGCGTGCCGACGATGCTCACCACGCTGGAGTCCGACCTGCCCACGGTGCGCACCCTGCTGATGAGTGGCGAGGCCATGCCGCCGGACCTGGTGCGCCGGTTCTCCCGTCCCGGCCGGCGGATCCTGAACTGCTACGGCCCGACCGAGACCACGGTGTCGTCGAGCTGCGCCGAGCTGTTCCCGGACCGGCCGGTGACCCTCGGCGTGCCGTTCCCGAGCTACGTGTTCTACGTGCTCGACGAGCAGCTGCGCCCGGTCGAGCCGGGTGGCGTCGGCGAGATCTGCATCGGCGGCCCCGGCGTCGGCATCGGCTACCTGAACCGGCCGGAGCTCACCGCGGAGCGGTTCGTGCCGAACCCGATCGCGGCGGACCGGGCCCTGGCGCCGCGGATCTACCGCTCCGGCGACCTCGGCCGGGTCAACCCGGCCGGCGAGTACGAGTACCTGGGCCGGATCGACACCCAGGTCAAGATCCGCGGCTACCGCATCGAGCTGGGCGAGATCGAGCAGCTGATCCGGGAGGACCCCGCCGTGGAGATCGCGGTGGTGAACCCGGTCGAGCGCGACGGCGTGGTGCAGGACCTGATCGGTTACGTCACGCTGCGCGGCGGCGCGGCCGCGCTCCAGTCGGACGGCGGCGCTGCCCTGCGGGAGCGGCTGAACACCACGCTGCGCCGCAGGCTGCCGGCCTACATGATCCCGTCGTTCCTCGAGGTGCTGGACGAGTTCCCGATGCTGGCCGCCGACAAGGTCAACCGGGCCAAGCTGCCGGCGCCGGTTTCGGCGCCGCTGGGCTCCGGCTCCGGCCCGTACGTCGCTCCCGGTAGCGCCCTGGAGGCGGGCCTTGCGCAGGAGTGGAGCCAGGCGCTGAAGGTCGAGAAGGTCTCGGTCGAGGACGACTTCTTCTGCGACCTCGGCGGCCACTCGCTGACGGCCGCGCACCTGATCTCCGCGCTGCGCCGTCGCCCCGGGCTGGAGGGCCTCGGCATGGGCGACCTGTACGCCCACCCCACGATCCGGGGCCTTGCCGAGTTCGTCGAGCACGAGCTGACCCCGGCCGAGGAGGAGGAACCCGGCTTCGCCGCGGTCGCCCGGCCGGCCCCGCGCCGGCACTCCGGCCTGCGGGTGTGGAGCAGCGGCCTGGCGCAGCTCGGGCTGCTGTACGGCTGGTTGCTGGCACTGGGCACGCCGCCGCTGGTTCTGCTGTACGCGGTGCTGCTGCGCCTGGGCATGCCGGTGCCGACCCTCGGTACCGACCGGTTCGGGATGCGGGAGGCGCTGGTGAAGCTGTCCGGCGTCGAGCTGGGCGTGGCCGGCGGCCTGTGGGCCCTCTGGTTCGTGCTGACGCTGTTCCTGCTCCCGGTGCTGGGCAGTCGCCTGGTGATGGCCGGAGTGCGGCCGGGCTGGTATCCGCTCTGGGGCGTCACGTACCTGCGGTTCTGGTTCTACGGCAAGGTCGCGGCGCTTGCCCCGGTGGCGATGCTGACCGGTACCCCGCTGCTGGCGCCGTATCTGCGGCTGCTCGGGGCGAAGGTCGGGCGGCACACCCACGTGTCCGGCCGGATCGACGTGCCGAAGCTGGTCCAGATCGGGGACGGCGCGAGCATCGGCCCGGCGGCCCGGGTGCAACCCTTCGTGGTGGTCGACGGCCTCTTCCGGCTGGCCCCCGTGCGGATCGGTGCCGGCAGCTTCGTGGGTACCAACACCGTCGTGCTGGCCGGCGCGGAGATCGGCGAGAACGCGATGGTGGGGGAGCAGTCCCTGGTGCACGCCGACCGGCACATCCCCGCCGGCGAGTACTGGGCCGGCTCCCCGGTGGCCAGGGTGCAGGCGGTGCCGGCGCACCTGACCGAGATGGCGCAGCACCCCGAGACGCGGCGCTGGCCGATCTCGGTGCTGCTCGGCTACGTGGCGGCGATCGCCATGCTGCTGCTACTGCCCGTGGTGATCGCGGCGCCCAGTGCCGCGCTGGTGGCCTATGCGACGGTGACCGGCGGGATCGGCCGGGGGCTGCTCAGCACGCTGCTGGCCGGGCCACTGTTCGTGCTGGTCAGCTGCCTCGTGCTGATCTCGGTGCAGCGGGTGGTGCGGCCGTCGCGCAACCCGGGCATCTACTCCGCGCGCAGCTGGTTCGCGGTGCGCAAGTGGCTGAGCATGAACGTCATCAACATGAGCGTGGCGATGACCCGCACGCTCTACTGCACGCTCTACGTGGTGCCGTTCCTGCGCGGCCTGGGGCTGCGGTTCGGCCGCTGGTGCGAGATCGCCATCCCCAAGTACATCGACCCCGACATGACGCTGATGGGCGACCAGTGCTTCCTGGCCGAGGGGATCACCACGGCGCCGCCCGTGTTCCACCGGGGCCGGATCTGCCTGAGCCAGGCCGAGCTGTCCCGGCGCACCTTCGTCGGCAACCTGGCGCTGGTGCCCGGCGGCAGCCGGATGGGTGAGAACAGCCTGCTCGGCGTGCTGTCCCTGGCGCCGTCGCGGCCGATCGACCCGGAGACGACCTGGTTGGGCTCGCCGGCGATCTTCCTGCCCCGCCGGCAGGAGAGCCAGAAGTTCGAGGACAAGCTCGTCTACGCTCCGACCCGGGGCATGGTCGCCGTGCGGCTGCTCGTCGAGCTGCTGCGGGTCAACCTGCCGCAGATCATCATGGCGGCGAGCGTGCTCGGCGGGATCTACCTCACCGTCAAGCTGGCCGCCATCCTGTCGCCGCTGGTGATGCTGGCCCTGCTGCCCGCGATCGGCCTCGGCACCGCGCTGGCCGCCACCCTGGTCGTCGTCGCGCTCAAGTGGCTGGTGATCGGCAAGTACCGGCCGAGGACCGAGCCGTACTGGAGCCTGTGGGTCCGCCGGACCGAGCTGATCACCGGGTTGTTCGACGCCGTCGCCTTGCCCGTGCTGCTGAGCCGGCTCGAAGGCACCCCATGGATGGCGCCGATGTTGCGGCTGTTCGGGGTGCACGTCGGCCGGCGGACCTGGCTGGTGTCCACCGGCGGCACCGAGTTCGACCTCGTGCACATCGGCGACGACGCCATGGTCGGCGAGGGCACCGCACTGCAGACCCACCTGTTCGAAGACCGGGTGATGAAGATGTCGCACACCACGGTCTCCGCCGGAGCCTCGGTCGGCACCAACGCCGTCGTGCTCTACGACGCCGAGGTCGGCGCCGGCGGCTCGCTGGACACCATGTCGCTCGCCATGAAGGGCGAGGTGCTGCCGGCCCAGAGCCATTGGCGCGGCATCCCGGCCCGCCAGACCGGGTGACCGACTTCCCACCACCGGACCATCACGTCCGCCGCTGCCCGAGGGGGCCCGCCATGCTCGAACTGATCACCACCGACCTGACCGCCGACTACAACGACCTGACCGCCGACTACCGAGGGTTCCGCCGCCGCACCGTGAGTGGGGTCGCGTTCTCCCGGTTGCGCTTCGCCATCATGCACGGCAACGGAAACGTCATCCTGGTACTCGACGAGCAGCTCAGCGGCTTGTCCGCCCAGCAGGTCGACGGAGCGCTGGCCCGGGAGATCTGCCAGTCCTACACGGCGGTCCGGGTGGACGGGATCGCTTTCGTCCGCACGAGCGGCGACCCGGTCCGGATGACGTACTTCGAGTGGGACGGTACGCACTCCACGATGTGTGGGAACGCACTGCGCTGCGTCACCCGGTACTGCGCCGAGCAGGGTTACCTTGCCGGCGAGGAGGACGTCATCCGCACCGACGACGGCGTGAAGTGGGTGTCCACGGCCGGCGGTCGGATCCGGGTCGAGCTCGGCCCCGGGCGGGAGTTCCAGCAGGTCAGTGACGAGCAGTACTTCGCGTTCAGCGGCCTGGCCCACCTGGTGCTGCTGACCGGCGACCTGGCCGGGGTGGACGTGCCGGCGGTGGCCCGCCCGCTGCGCTACGACGAGGAGCTGGGCGCCCGGCTGGCCCACCCGGAGGGGCTGCACGTCAACTTCATGCAGCGCCTCGCCGACGGGATCGCGGTGCGCACCTACGAGGTCGGGGTGGAGGACGAGACGCTCGCCTGCGGTACCGGCGTAGCCGCCTCCGCCTTCGTCGCCCACCAGGTGTGGGGCCTGCCGTTCCCGATGCGGGTGCAGACCCGGGGCGGCGAGATGACCGTGCACCACAACGAGCGCGGCCTGCTGATCAGCGGCGCCACCGACTACCTGTTCAGCAACGTCGCGCCGGGCCGACCCGCCACCCGCTCGGCCTAGCCCGAACTCAACCACCGCACCCCGCCAGGTACAGGAGAGGTCCCGACGTGAGCAGCACGGATACCAGTGTGCGGGGTGGCGCCACCGCCGCCGCGGCCAAGCGCACCGATCGGCAGATCGGGGTGGACGTGGCCCGGGGGGTCGCGTTGCTCGGCATGATCGCGGTGCACGTGTTCGACACCTTCGACAAACACGGCGAGCCCACCCTCGTCACCGAGATCGCCGCGGGGCGGGCCTCGACGTTGTTCGCCTTCGTCGCCGGGATCAGCCTGGCGTTCCTCAGCGGGGGGCGCCGGGGCGTCGAGGGCCGGTCCCGCGTCGCGGCCTCGGTCGGCATCGCGGTCCGGGCCCTGCTGATCGGGGCCGTCGGCCTGCTACTGGGCGGCCTGCTCGGGCACTCCACCGACGTCGAGATCATCCTGCCGTACTACGGCCTGCTGTTCCTGCTGGCGATCCCGCTGCTCGGGCTGCGCCCGCGCATCCTGGTGATGGTCTCCGCCGGGTTGGTCGTGGTCGCGCCGGTGGTCGTGCTGACCGCGCTGGACGGCTCGGCGCCGGCGAGTACCGGGCCGAACGGGAACCCGACGTTCGCCACGCTGTTCGAGGACCCGGCCGGCCTGTTCGGTGCGTTGCTGGTGACCGGCTACTACCCGGTGCTGGCCTATCTCGCGTACCTGTGCGCCGGGCTGGCCATCGGCCGGCTGGATCTGTCCTCGCGCCGGCTGGCGATCTGGCTGTTCGGCGGTGGGATCGCCATGGCGGTGCTTGCCCGACTGGTCTCCGCCCTGGCGTTGTTCCGGCTGGGTGGGTTGCACCAGCTGTTGGCCAACCTCGACGACTCGGACTCCGTGTCGGTCGCCCGCAACGAGCTGCTCTGGGACTCCAACCCGAGCTCGTCCATCTGGTACCTCGCGGTGCCGTCCCCGCACTCGACGACCCCGATCGACCTGATCCACACGCTGGGCTCGGCCATGGCGGTGCTCGGCGCCGCGCTGCTGCTGTGCCGGGTCGCGGCGATCGCGCGGCTGTTGCGGCCGCTGGCGGCGGCGGGGGCCATGACGCTGACCCTGTACACCGCGCACCTGCTGGTGCTGGCGACCGGCGTGCTCGACGGTGCGCCGGAGGTGCTGTACCCGCTGCTCGTGGTCGGCGCGCTGATCTTCGCGGCCTACTGGCAGCGCCGGCTCGGCCAGGGTCCGCTCGAGCGGCTGGTCGGCGAGGTGGCGGGTCGAGCGCGCCGGGCGGTCGCGGCCCGGCCCACGCTGGATCCCCACGACGCGGGCCGGCCGGAACCGGGTGCCGCGGCCGCCGGGCCGGAGGTTGTGCGGCCCGGCGAGCGTCCCCCGTCGGACACGCCGTAGCGCCGGCGGGCTACGACCAGCTGGCGATGTTCAAGGTGAAGAAGAAGGTGCCGATCAGGATCGCGACGACGCCCAGGATGATGGCGATCTTGGCCTGGTGGGCGGTCAGCGGACGCTGTGAGCCGGGCACCGCGAGGCCGATGGCGGTCGCGCCGAACACCCAGCCGGCGATCGAGATGGGGCTGGTCAGCGCGGCCACGATGCCCACGATCAGGGCGGCCTTCGTCATGGTCGGGCTGTCCATGCGCGCGGTCTTCTTGCGCGAGTCGGTGAGCAGTTTGTCCGCTAACGGGTTGTCGATGGTCATGTCGGGATCCTCTCCGGATGATCAATTCCTCGGCCGCGGTCGAGCATCGGATGGCCGGGTGACGGGTATGCAGCCGAGGTGTTCAACGAGGGTCGGGAGAAGGGGGCACTCCGCCAGATCGGTGAAGCGTTCCGCCAGATCAGTGACGATCGAGAACACGCTGCGAATTGATGTGCAGAGCGCCCGGGTTAGGGATACTCATTCGAGGGCTGGTCGCTGAATTAATTGCGATCGCAATAATTGTCGGGCGGCTCGAGAAGGCCCGACCCGTTCCGGTTCGGCGGGGAGGGGCGTTTCCCGCCGGGTCGGGTGCGGTCGGGGTGCGTCGGCGGTGCGGCTGGAAGATCAGCTGGTCGAGGCCAGGGGTGGCCCCGCCGGCGTCGCCGTCCAGGGGTGCACTCCTCGCATGCCGTAGGGAGCGCGCGCGGACGTGGCGGTGGGTCGAGTCGTCGGTCGATTGATCGACCGGGGGTGGGCTCGGAGGTCGGCGGGTGAATTGGCCGCCGCGCGCCGAGCGGCGCCGAGATCTTTATGATTGCCGGCCGCGGCATGATCCGGAATGCGGCCGGTTGGCCGGAAATGATCGACATGACCGGCCTGTCATTGCGCTCGAAACAATTGCGGGCGAAAGTATCCGGCCGACCCTGTTGACGGCACACAACGCCGTAGCGCCGCACACAGGTTTGGCGGTGTGCGCGGCGCTACGACGGTGTGTGCGGTGGTGCGGTTGTTACCAGCTGATGCCGACGTAGCCGGGGTCGTCCCGACGGCGCGCCGCGTCGGGCAGCCGGACCAGGTCGACGACCAGCCGGTCCGGGCCGGCCTTGCTCATGGCGCTCGCGATCGCCGGCTCGCCCGACCCCGCGATGCACACCTCGGCGTGCTCGAACACCTGGTCGATGTCGTCGGTGAGCAGTCGCTCGATGTGCGGCAGGCGCTCGGCCAGATAGTCCCGGTTCGCACCGGTGAGCCGGGACAGCGCCACCGTGGAGTCGTAGATCTTGACCTGGTAGCCCTTGCCCAGCAGCCGCTCGGCCAGCTCGACCAGGGCGCTCTCCCGCAGGTCGTCGGTGCCGGCCTTGAAGGACAGCCCGAAGATGCCGACCTTGCGGCGCCCGCTGCCGGTGACCAGGTCCAGCGCCCGCCGGATGTGCGCCTCGTTCGACGGCAGCACGCTGGCCAGCAGCGGGGTGTCCAGGTCGCGCCGGCGCGCGGTGTGCACCAGCGCCCGCAGGTCCTTGGGCAGGCACGAGCCGCCGAAGGCGAACCCGGGGCGCAGGTAGGCCGCGCTGATGTTGAGCTTGGTGTCGGCCATGAACACGTCGATCACCGAGTGCGAGTCGACCCCGACCGCGCGGCAGATCACGCCGATCTCGTTGCCGAAGGCCACCTTCAGCGCGTGGTAGCTGTTGTCCACGTACTTGATCATCTCGGCCTCGGCGAGGCGGACCGCGAAGCGAGGCCCCGGCAGGCCCTCGTAGAGGCGCATCACGGCCTCGGCGCTCTCCGGGTCGTTCGAGCCGACCACGGTCTTGGGCGGGTTGTTGAAGTCCCAGACGCTGGTGCCCTCGCGCAGGAACTCCGGGTTCACACACACCCCGAAGTCGACGCCGGCGCGCTTGCCGGAGGTCTCCTCCAGGATCGGGATGAGCACCTCGGCGCAGGTGCCGGGCACCATGGTGCTGCGGAACACGACGGTGTGGCGGGCGGTTTTGGTGGCGAGGGCGGCGCCGATCTCGGCGCTGACCCTGCGCAGGTAGACGGTGGACAGCTCGCCGTTCGGCTCGGACGGGGTACCGACGCAGATCAGCGAGATGTCGCTCTGGTGCACGGCCGTCTCGGCGTCGCTGACCACCGTGAGTGCGCCGTCCTTGACGACCCGGTTGACCAGCTCGCCGATGTGTTCCTCGATGACAGGTGACTTGCCGTCGCGGAGGAACTCGGTCTTTGTCGGGTTCGCGTCGATCCCCAACACCTGGAAGCCGCGATCAGCGAAGCACGCCGCGGAGACGCAGCCGACGTAACCGAGGCCGAAGACGCTGATGGCGGGTCCGGTGCGGACTCTGTCATTCATGGGGCGCAACGTTAGTCCCCTGGTAGATCGGGGTTGGAGCGGCGTTGCTCGACGCCCACCGACCGGGACGCTGTCCGGCAGTCGGGAGGACGCGCTGGACAACTTCGACGTCGACAAGGCCAGTCGGGTCGTGGCGATGAAGCTCGTCGGCTACCCCGAGATCATCCGGGTGCTGCGGGACCAGTTCACGCCGACCGCCTCGGTGGTACTGGTCGGCGGCCTGGCCAAGGACCGGCCGTACCTCGGCTCGACAGTCGTGACCGCGTTCAACGGCGGCATCGCCACGGCGGCGGCATCACCGCCACCTGACCGGCCACGGGCCGAGGGGACGGGCGCCCGGGCCGGGGAGGGATCGGGCGCCCAGGCGGGGCTCAGGTTTGGGCGATTGCGTAATTGACTATAAAAAGTAATTGGAATACCTTACGCTGTGGGTGGAGCTACTTCGGCTCGGCCAACCACACCGAAGGAATCGGTCATGACCGAGATCAACTCCGCGGACCTGGACGGCGCGGTGGCGCTGCGGGTACCGGTCGCGCGGACTTGCCCGTTCAACCCGCCCGTCGAGTACGAGGAGCTGCGGGACCGCTGCCCGGTCGCCAAGGTCGGCCTGCCCGGCGGGCGTACCGCGTGGGCGGTCAGCAGGCTCGCCGACGTGCGGGAGCTGCTGATCAGCACGTCGATCAGCTCCGACTCGCGCCGCCCCGGCTTCCCCGACCCGTACCCCGGATACGACGAGGACGGACCGGGTGAGGGTGCTCCGGTCGGGGACGCGGCGGGCTCCTCGGACGACGACGATGCGGCGCCCCGGCTGCTCTTGGAGATGGACCCGCCCGAGCACACCGCGTACCGGCGGATGCTCATCCCGGAGCTGACCGTCAAGCGGGTCAACCAGCTGCGGCCCGGCATCCAGGCGCTGGTCGACGGGCTGCTCGAGGACATGCTGCGCCAGGGTCCGCCGCTCGACCTGGTCACCGCGTTCTCGCTGGCCGTGCCCTCCACGGTGATCTGCCAGCTGCTCGGCGTGCCCTACGACAGCCACGAGTTCTTCCAGCGCCACACCGAGACCGTGGTGTCCAAGGTGTCCACTGGCGCCCAGAAGCAGGCGGCCTACGGGGAGCTGTACGAGTTCCTCGACGGGCTGGTCACCGCCAAGGAGACCGACCCGGGCGACGACATCCTCGGCCGGCTGGTCACCCGGTACCGGGTCGACGGGGCGCTGTCGCACGAGATGCTGGTGACCTTCGCGGTGCTGTTGTTGCTGGCCGGGCACGAGACCACGGCGAACACGATCTCGCTCGGCGTGCTGACCCTGCTGCACAACCCCGAGCAGCTGCGGGTACTGCTGGCCGACCCGGCAGCGGCCGTCGGCGCGGCCGACGAGGTCGTGCGGTTCCACTCGCTCGGCGACGTGGACATCTCCCGGGTCGCCATCGCCGACTTCGAGCTCGGCGGCCAGCACATCCGCGCCGGCGAGGGCGTCGTCCCGATCAT
>Ga0137415_10000535_pt1 | contig 36573 bp, 36 predicted proteins | sample CZODoug3_1_1_16f_FD_183082 | JGI IMG/M metagenome (GOLD analysis project Ga0137415, IMG submission 183082) | Vadose zone soil fungal communities from Angelo Coast Range Reserve, California, USA - CZODoug3_1_1_16fungal (Hybrid Assembly) | ecosystem: Environmental > Terrestrial > Soil > Vadose...
ATGGTGCTGGCTACCGCGTTCCATCCCGAGCTGACCGGTGACGGGCGGGTGCACCGCCTGTTCTGCGACCTGGTCCGAGGTGGCGACCGAGCGCTGAATACAGCGACCGGATAGCCCCGGGACGTACGGGCGGCGAGTGCCGCGGAAGGGGCATCCATGAGCGGCCATTCCAAATGGGCGACCACCAAGCACAAAAAGGCCGTCGTCGACGCCAAGCGAAGCAAGATGTTCGCCAAGCTGATCAAGAACATCGAGGTGGCCGCGCGCAACGGTGGGGGTGACCCGGCCGGCAACCCGACGCTCTACGACGCCATCCAGAAGGCCAAGAAGAGCTCGGTGCCGAACGACAACATCGACCGTGCGCTCAAGCGGGGTTCCGGTGCGGACGGCGGCGGGGCGGACTACCAGTCGATCACCTACGAGGGCTACGGCCCGAACGGGGTCGCGATCCTGGTCGAGTGCCTGTCCGACAACCGCAACCGGGCCGCCTCCGAGGTGCGCACGGCGATGACCCGCAACGGCGCCCAGATGGCCGACCCGGGCTCGGTGGCCTACCTGTTCACCCGCAAGGGCGTGGTGATCGTGCCCAAGACCGACTCGTCGGCGGGCGAGGACGACGTCCTGCTGGCGGTGCTGGACGCCGGCGCCGAGGAGGTCAACGACATCGGCGAGAGCTTCGAGGTCGTCTCCGAGGCCACCGACATGGTTGCGGTCCGTACCGCGCTGCAGGACGCCGGCATCGACTACGACTCCGCCGACCTCACCTTCCTGCCCTCGGTCTCGGTACCGCTGGACGTGGACGGTGCGCGCAAGGTTTTCAAGCTGATCGACGCACTCGAGGACAGCGACGACGTGCAGAACGTGTACGCCAACTTCGACGTCTCCGACGAGGTGCTGGCCGAGGTCGAGTGACCCGGCGGCCCGGGTGAACGGGCCCGCTCGAGAGGGCCGAACGGGTGGCGCAGCGGTCGCCCCAATGGGTGGTCAGCGGGCGTCCGGGACCTGGTTAAGCGCTTAACTGCAGTCGACACAATAACCCTTTGGGGCGGGAGATTTGCGCAAATCAGTTGATCGAGTAGTTCCCGACCCGCGGGGCAGGCTCCTAACCTTGCGCTCACCGTCCGGGGCCCCAGGGGCGACCCGGGACCGAGACGGCTGGGATGCGGGTTTCAAACTCTCAACGAGGAGATCCTGGTGCGACGCTCCAGCGGTTCGGTCAGATTGGTGGCGATCGCGGCGATCGGCGCCGCACTGTTCACTGCGGGTTGCAGTGCCGAGCGGACCGGTGGCGGTGGTACCGCCGGCGGCGGCTCCGGCCCGGTGAAGATCGGCCTGGTCACCAAGACCGACACGAACCCCTACTTCGTGGCTCTCCGGGAGGCAGCCAAGGCGCAGGCCGCGCAGCAGAACGCGCAGCTCATCGCGCTGGCGGGCAAGTTCGACGGGGACAACGAGGGCCAGGTGGCCGCCATCGAGAACCTCGTCCAGCAGGGCGTGAAGGGCATCATGATCACGCCCAGCAACTCGGGCGGGATCATCGGCGCGCTCCAGCAGGCCAAGAGCCGGGGCATCCTGGTGATCGCGCTGGACACCGAGACCGACCCCAAGGACGCGGTGGACGCCACCTGGGCCACCGACAACACCGACGCTGGCCGCAAGCAGGGTGCCTACGTGAAGGCCGCGTTGAACGGCACCGCGCCCAAGCTGTTGATGGTGGACGGCACCTCCGGCGCGGCGGTGGACACCCAGCGGCACAACGGCTTCCTGGAGGGCATCGGCCTGCAGAACGGCGCCCCGCAGATCGTCGGCGCGGCGAACGCCAACGGCGACCAGAACCTGGCCCAGCAGGCCACCGAGAACCTGCTGCAGCGCACCACGGACGTCAACTCCGTCTACACGATCAACGAGCCGACCGCACGGGGGGTGAACGCCGCGCTGGCCGCCAAGAACCTGACCAGCAAGGTGATGGTGGGCGCCATCGACGGTGGCTGCCAGGCCATGGCCGACCTCAAGGCCGGCAAGTACGCCGCCACGGTGATGCAGTTCCCGAAGAAGATGGCCCAGGAGGGGGTGAGCGCCGTGGTGGCGTTCGCCCAGAGCGGCACCAAGCCGACCGGGTTCCATGACACCGGGTCCCAGCTGGTCACCGACAAGCCGCTGGGCGGGCTGGAGTCCAAGGACACCAGCTGGGGCCAGCAGAACTGCTGGGGATGATGGCGGTGCCGGACGGAGTCGACGTGCGCGCGGAGGCGGCACCCACGGGTGCCGCCGCCGCTGCCCGCCGCCAGGTCAATGTGGCCGAGCTGGTGCTGCGCTACCCGGCGCTCGGGCCGACCTGCGCGCTGGCGCTGGCCGTGGTGGTGTTCTCGCTGGCCACCAACACGTTCTTCAGCGTGGACAACTTCAGCCTGGTGGTGGAGCAGTCGCTGGTCGTCGGCACCCTGGCGCTGGGCCAGACGCTGGTCATCCTGACCGCCGGCATCGACCTGGCGAACGCCGCGATCATGGTGTTCGGCTCGCTGCTGATGGCCAAGCTGGCCGCGAACGGCGGCGGGTTCGGCGCGCTGGTCGGCGGGATCGTGCTGTGCACGGTGCTGGGCGCGATCTCCGGCGGACTGGTCACCTCGATGCGGCTGCCGCCGTTCATCGTCACCCTCGGCATGCTCACCGTCGTGGCGGCGTCCGCCCGGATCTTCGCCGCCGGGCAGAGCTTCCCGGTCAGCAACGGGCTGCTCAGCCTGCTCGGCCAGCGGTTCTACCTGTTCGGCCGGATCGAGGTCACCATGGGCATGCTGCTCGCCGTGGCGATGTTCGTGCTGGCCTGGTACTCGCTGAGCCGCACCGCCTGGGGCCGGCACGTGTACGCGCTCGGCAACGACCCGGAGGCGGCCCGGCTGACCGGTATCCACGTGAACCGGACGCTGTTCAGCGTGTACCTGCTGGCCGGGATCATCTACGGGTTCGCCGCCTGGCAGGCCATCGGGCGGATCCCCAACGCCGACCCGAACGCCTACCAGACCGGCAACCTGGACAGCATCACCGCCGTGGTGATCGGCGGCACCAGCCTGTTCGGCGGGCGTGGCGGGGTGGTCGGCACCCTGGTCGGCGCGCTGATCGTGAGTGTGCTGCGCAGCGGCCTCACCCAGGCCGGCATCGACGAGCTGTACCAGGACGTCGCCACCGGTCTCCTGGTGATCGCCGCGGTGGCGCTCGACCAGCTGGCTCGAAGGAGGGCACGGTGACCACCCAAACCGAGCCGGCGGCCACCCCTCCGCAGGCCGAGCAGGACGCGGTGCTCCGGGCGGAAGGCCTGGTCAAGCGGTACGGCCATGTCACCGCGATGGACGGCGCGGACTTCGACCTGCGGCGCGGCGAGGTACTCGCGGTGATCGGGGACAACGGCGCCGGCAAGTCCACCATGATCAAGGCGCTCTGTGGTGCGGTGATCCCCGACGAGGGCACGATCTGGCTGGACGGCAAGGAGATCCACTTCCACTCGCCGATGGACGCCCGCCAGGCCGGCATCGAGACCGTCTACCAAACCCTCGCGGTGGCCCCCGCGATGGACATCGCCGGCAACCTCTACCTCGGCCGCGAGCTGCGCAAGAAGGGGCTGCTCGGCACCGTGTTCCGCACCCTGGACCACAAGGGCATGCGGGCCGAGGCGCAGCGGCAGTTGGACGCGCTCGGGGTGGCCACCGTGCAGAACATCGGCCAGCTGGTCGAGACGCTGTCCGGCGGCCAGCGCCAGGCCGTCGCGGTGGCCAGGGCGGCGATGTTCGCCCGCAAGCTGGCGATCATGGACGAGCCGACCGCCGCGCTCGGCGTGCGCGAGTCGGGCATGGTGCTCGACCTGATCCGGCGGATCCGGGACAACGGCCTGCCGGTGGTGCTGATCAGCCACAACATGCCGCACGTGTTCGAGATCGCGGACCGGATCCACGTGCACCGGCTCGGCAAGCGGGTCGCGGTGGTCAAGCCGGAGGACTACGAGATGAACGAGGTGGTGGCCCTGATGACCGGGGCGCTGCAGCTGGACGAGAACGGCACCCTGGTCGACCAGAAGGTCGTGATCAGGCCCCGGCCGGGAGAGTGAGCGGGGCCGGATCGCGACCCACCGTGCTCTGCGTGGGGCTGACCACGCTGGACGTGGTGCACCACGTGGCCGGCCCGCCGCACTGGGGGCGCAAGGAGCGCTCGGTGGGCGGCGAGCTGCTGGCCGGCGGCCCGGCGGCGAACGCGGCGGTCACCGCGGCGCGGCTGCTCGGCTCCGCCCGGCTGCTCAGTGCGGTCGGTCCCGGGCCGGCCGCCGGACCGGCGCACGCCGACCTGGTCGCGCACGGCGTCGAGCTCATCGACCTGGCCCCGGCCGACTGGCAGCTGCCGGTGGCCAGCGCACTGGTCGACGTCCACACCGGGGAACGCACCGTGGTCTCGCCGGGCGCACTGGGCCGCCGCGCCGTTGATGGCGCGGAGTACTCGCTGGCCGGCCTGCTGGACGGGGTGGCTGTGGTGCTGTTGGACGGCCACCACCCGGGGCTGGCCGCCCGGGTCGCCGCCGAGGCCGGGCGCGCCGACGTGCCGGTGGTGCTCGACGCCGGCAGCTGGAAGGACGAGCTGGAGTCGGTGCTGCCCCGGGTCGGGCTGGCCGCCTGCTCGGCCGACCTGTGCCCGCCCGGCGGCCGCCGCGCCGGCGACGACCCGTTCGGCGTGGCCACCGCACTGCACCGGCGCGGGGTGCCGACCGTGCTGGTCACCGACGGTCCCCGGCCGATCGTGTGGAGCACGCTGGACGGCAACCGGGGCCGCGTCGAGGTGCCGGCCGTCCGGGCGGTGGACACCCTGGGCGCCGGCGACGCGTTCCACGGCGCGCTGGCCGCCGCCCTCGCGGTGCGCGCCGGCGAGCTGCCCCGGTGCGCCGCGCTGGCCGCCGAGGTCGCCGCCGTGCGCTGCGCTCACCTCGGCTCGCGGGCCTGGCTGGCCGCACCGGAGCTGGCGGCGGTCGTGGCCCGGCTGCGCTCCGCCGGGCGGGGAGTGGCCCGGTGACCTTCTTGTGTTGTCGGCTCGTGCCGACGTGGGTGTGGGGGAGTGGGACGGGGTGGCACGGTGGGTGACGCGGTGACCGGCGGGATCGTGTCCGAGGAGCAGCTGGACCGGGCTGCCAGGCTGGCCGCCGGTGGACGGGCGCTGCTCGGCATCACCGGCGAGCCGGGGGCGGGCAAGTCCACGCTGGCCCAGGCGCTGCTCACCGAGCTGACCGCGCGCGGCGTGCGCACCGCGCTGGTCGGCATGGACGGCTTCCACATCGCGCACCGGGCGCTCACCGAGCTGGGCCTGGTGGAGATCAAGGGCGCGCCGATCACCTTCGACGCGGCCGGCTACGTGTCGCTGCTGCGCCGGCTGCGCGACCCCGCCGAGCAGCTGGTCTGGGCGCCGGAGTTCCGCCGGGAGATCGAGGACGCGATCCAGTCGGCCGTCCCGGTGCACCCGGACGTCCAGCTGGTGCTCACGGAGGGCAACTACCTGTTGGCGGACGGCCCGTGGCGGCCGGTGCGGGACCTGCTCGACGAGGTCTGGTACGTCGACGTGTCGGAGGACCTGCGGCGACAGCGGCTGGCCGCGCGGCACGAGTTCTACGGGCGGACGCCGGAGCAGGCCTGGCAGCGCACCCTCGGCTCCGACGAGCGCAACGCCGAGACGGTGGTCGCCACCAAAGCCCTGGCCCACCTGGTAGTGACGCTCGCGGCGTAACCCCCGGGCGCACTCCGCCGGCGGGCACCTGCCGGTGCGGTGCCGGCTGACCGCCGTCCGGGGCGGCGGGTGCCGGGCGGCGGGTGCGGGCGGCAGGTGTGGGGGATCGGCGCGTCGGTGGAGGGGTTGTCGGGGGGCTCCCGTAGCCTCTCCTCGAACAGGTGTTCGTGGGCTGTGTAGTGGACTGGCGAGCGAGAGGGGCGGTGCGGGTGCGGGTGCTCGGCGTCGACCCCGGCCTGACCAGGTGCGGCATCGGCGTGGTCGACGGCGTCGGTGGCCGGCAGGTCCGCTGCGTGACGTACCAGGTAGTGCGCACGCCGTCGGACGCCGAGGTATCCAGCCGGCTGCTGCGGGTCGCGGACGCGGTGCGCGAGGCGGTCGCGCTGCACCGGCCGGACGTGGTGGCCATCGAGCGGGTGTTCAGCCAGACGAACGTGCGCACGGTGATGGGTACCGCGCAGGCCAGTGGCGTGGTGGCGCTGGTCGCCGCGCAGGCCGGGCTGCGCGTGGTGTTTCATACGCCGAGCGAGGTGAAGGCCGCCGTGACCGGGTCGGGGCGGGCCGGCAAGGAGCAGGTCACCGCGATGGTGGCCAGGCTGCTCGGGCTCGCCGAGGCACCCCGCCCGGCCGACGCGGCGGACGCACTCGCGCTGGCCATCTGCCACTGCTGGCGGGGGCCCATGCTCGACCGGATGGCGGAGGCCAAGGCCACGTCGGATCGGCTGGCCAAGGCCCACCGGGCGCGGCTGGCCGAGGCCGCGACGAAGGGGAAGTGAGCGGGATGATTTCTTCGGTGCGCGGCCCGGTGCTGACCATCGGGCTGGACCATGCGGTGGTCGAGGTCGGTGGCGTCGGGCTCGCGGTGCACGCCACCCCCGGCACGCTGGCCACGCTGCGCCGGGGCGCGGAGGCCAGGCTGGCCACCGCGCTGGTGGTCCGGGAGGACTCGCTGACCCTGTACGGCTTCGCGAACGCCGAGGCCAGCGGCCTGTTCGGGCTGTTGCAGACGGTCACCGGCGTCGGGCCGAGGCTCGCGCTGAGCATTCTCGCGGTGTTGGAGCCGGAGGCGCTGTGCCGGGCGCTGGCCGAGGGCGACACGGCCGCGCTGAAGCGGGTGCCGGGCGTCGGGCTGAAGAGCGCCGAGCGGCTGGTGCTGGAGCTGCGGGACAAGGTCGCCTCGGTCGCCTCGGTGCCGGTCGGCGGCGGTGCGGGCGCACCGGCCAGCGGTCGTGACCATGTGGTGGAGGCGCTGGTCGGCCTCGGTTTCGTGGCCAAACAGGCGGAGGCGGCGGTGGACGCGGTGCTGGCCGAGAACGGCGGCGGCAATGGCAATGGCGGCGCCCCGGTGGACACCTCGGCCACGCTGCGGACCGCGCTGAGCAGGCTGGGCAAGGCGCGGTGACGGCGTGACCGACCCGGTGGTGTCCCCGTCCACCGAGCCGGAGGATCTGGATACCGAGGCCAGCCTGCGGCCCCGCCGGCTGGGCGAGTTCATCGGCCAGGCCCGGGTCCGGGAGCAGCTGGAGCTGGTGCTGGAGGGCGCCCGCCGGCGCGGCGACCCGCCGGACCACGTGCTGCTCTCCGGCCCGCCCGGCCTCGGCAAGACCAGTCTGGCCATGATCATCGCGACCGAGCTGGGCGCCGCGCTGCGGATCACCTCGGGGCCGGCCCTGGAGCGGGCCGGTGACCTGGCGGCGATGCTGTCCAACCTGATGCCCGGCGACGTGCTGTTCATCGACGAGATCCACCGCATCGCCCGGCCCGCCGAGGAGATGCTGTACCTGGCGATGGAGGACTTCCGGGTCGACGTCGTCGTCGGCAAGGGCCCCGGCGCGACCAGCATCCCGCTGGACATCGCCCCGTTCACGCTGGTCGGCGCCACGACCAGGGCGGGCGCGCTGACCGGCCCGCTGCGCGACCGGTTCGGCTTCACCGCGCACATGGAGTTCTACGAGCCGGCCGAGCTGGACCAGGTGCTCCGCCGCGCGGCGGTGATCCTCAACGTCGACCTGCGCCCGGACGGGGCCAACGAGATCGCCGGGCGGGCCCGGGGCACGCCCCGGATCGCGAACCGGCTGCTGCGCCGCGTCCGGGACTACGCCGAGGTGCGCGCCGACGGCGCGGTGACCCGGTCGGTGGCGCGCGCGGCGCTCGAGGTCTACGACGTGGACGAGCTCGGCCTTGACCGGCTCGACCGGGCCGTGCTGACTGCGTTGGTGCGGTCCTTCCGGGGCGGCCCGGTCGGCGTATCGACGCTGGCAGTGGCGGTGGGCGAGGAACCGGCTACCGTGGAGGAGGTCTGCGAGCCTTTTCTGGTGCGGGCCGGTATGTTGGCCCGCACCCCGCGTGGTCGGGTTGCCACCGCGGGCGCCTGGCGGCACCTGAACCTGGAGCCGCCACCCAACGCGGCCGGGGAGCACGGGGAACCTCCGCCTGTACTGTTCGGGTTGTGAGGTTGGCAGACTCGATGACCCTCACGGAAGTACGGAGAAAATGAACCTCTCTACGTTGTTCCCACTCATCATCCTGTTGCTGTTCATCCCGATCCTGCTCAGCAGCCGTCGGCAGAAGAAGCAGGCGGCGGCGATGCAGCAGCTGCAGAGCTCGCTGTCCGAGGGCGACGTGGTGGTGACGACGTCCGGGCTGCGGGGCACCGTGGTGGACAGCAGCTACGAGGACACGGTCGACATCGAGATCGCGCCGGGCGTGGTGACCACCTGGGTGCGCGCCGCGGTCCGCGAGACCGTCAACCCGGCCTCGGACAGCACCGACGACAGTTCCAACGACAGGGCCAACGACGGGGCGTCCGACGACGCGGCGAAGTCGGATGTCGGCACCCCGCTCGGCGACGCCCCCAAGGCTGTCGACGCGCCGAAGTCGGACGAGCACCCCGAGGTCATCGCCGAGGCGTCGACCAAGGACTCCGCAGCGGGCCGCGGTAACGCCTGACGGTTGGTTGTCGGCCGGCTCCGGCGAGCACCCGCCGGAGCCAGCCCGACAGGTGTGCGTGGGTTTGATGTTTCCTCGCCGCTCCGGGTCTTTTGCCGGCGGCGCCCGAGTAGTTGATCGGTGACCCGCCGAAGGTCGCGCGGAACCGACTTCCGGTGGCCGTAGCCCCGTAGCCGGTTCGCCATTCTTCCGGCGTCGATTCGGGTCGATTCGGACCGATTCGCGGCCGGCCCGGAAATGGGCGGACGGGCTGGGCGCGACGCCGCGCTGGCAATGGCGAGACGTCGCGCCGGCAATTCGGAATGGCTCGTATCCAACGGTCACCGGCCGGCACGTGCTGGTACGGGCCGTGCCGGCGCCGGGCGGCGGGCGGCGGGCCATGCTGAGATCCGGCACAGCGAGCGAATCCGGGCCGACGGACGCATTGCCGACGGGTGGAGACCCCGATCTGGCTAGCCTGTTCGAGTGTTCGGCTGAGCCCACGGAGCGATATGCCGCTCCGGTGTGGCCACGCAGCGTCACCTCGAGCCAGTCGAGAAGCCGCGGATTAGGCCGGAACAGGCGCTGTGCACGGGCTCGATAAGCTGACTGGCAAGCACCATGCGACTGGCGCTCTACGGAGCGCAACGAAAGGATTCAAACGTGGCCCCACCGGCCGGGCAGATCCGCCCATGGCGGTACCTGGCGACGTTCGTCGGCATCGTCGTTGTGCTCTACGCGCTGGTGTTCTTCACCGGTAACCGGCAGCTGAACCCCAAGCTCGGCATCGACCTCGAAGGCGGCACGCGGGTCACCCTCACCGCGCGCACGGCCACCGGTCAGCCGCCCACCAAGGATCAGCTCAACCTGGCGCGCGAGATCATCGACCAGCGGGTGAACGGGCTCGGCGTGAGTGGCGCCGAGGTCGTCCAGGACGGCAGCAACCTGACCATCACCGTGCCTGGTGACCAGGGGCAACGCGCCAAGGACCTGGCCCAGACGGCGCAGCTGCGGTTCCGCGCGGTGCTCGCCGGGCCGTTCGACGCGACGCCGCAGCCGGCCCCCGGCACGCCGGCGGCTGGCGGGGCCACCCCGGGCACCTCGAACGGGGTCACCCCGGGCCAGCCGAACCAGCCGAACCCCGGCCAGCCCGGCCCGGCGGGGCAGCCCGGGGCGCCGACGCCCGGCGGGGTGCCCGGTCCCGGCTCGGCCGCGCCGCACGGCGTCGTCGCGCTGCCGCTGCAGTCGCCGCACGCCCCGGCGCCGCCGACCCCGAGCCCGACGCCGCCGGCCCCGCCGGTTGCGGGCACCAGCGCGGACGCGGGCACGGCCTCCGACCCGGAGCTGGTCAAGCAGATCGCGCTGGCCCGCGCCGAGCGGCAGAGCACCCAGCAGAACGTGCAGGAGCTGGCCATCCAGCAGCTGCAGTGCGGCGGCAACGACGTGCTGCGCGGCTACGACGACCCGACGAAGCCGCTGGTCGCCTGCGACCAGAAGGGCACCGCGAAGTACCTGCTCGGGCCGTCCTTCCTGGAGGGCACGGAGATCGCCAGCGCGACCGCCGGGTACGACTCGCAGCAGGCCGCGAACGTCGTCAACGTGACCTTCAAGAGCGAGGGCGCCCGGATCTGGGGCGACTACACCACCGCGAACGTCGGCAAGCAGGCCGCGTTCGTGCTGGACACCGAGGTCGTCTCGGCGCCCCGGATCAACGGGCCGATCATCGGCTCGCCCACGGAGATCAGCGGCACCTTCTCCCAGGCACAGGCCCAGCAGCTGGCCGGCGTGCTGAAGTACGGCTCGCTGCCGCTGTCCTTCGCCACCTCGGACGCGCAGACCGTGTCGGCGACGCTGGGCCTGGCCTCGCTGCAGGCCGGCCTGCTCGCCGGCGCCATCGGGCTGGCGCTGGTGTTCATCTACTGCCTGTTCTACTACCGGGCGCTCGGCGTGCTCACCATCCTGTCGCTGGTGCTGTCCGGCGTCGTGGTGTACGCGGTGCTGGTGCTGCTCGGCCGGTCCATCGGGTTCACTCTGGACCTGGCCGGGGTGGCCGGTTTCATCGTGTCCATCGGGATCACCGCCGACTCGTTCGTGATCTTCTTCGAGCGGCTGAAGGACGAGGTCCGGGAGGGCCGCAGCTTCCGGGCGGCGGTACCCCGGGGCTGGACGCGCGCCCGGCGCACGATCCTGTCCGCCGACGGGGTCAGCTTCCTGGCCTCCGCGGTGCTCTACCTGCTGGCCATCGGGGACGTGAAGGGCTTCGCCTTCACCCTCGGCATGTCCACGATCCTGGACCTCGTGGTGGTCTTCCTCGTCACCCATCCGCTGGTCGTGCTGGCGGCGCAGTCCAGGGTGTTCAGTAGTCCGACCTGGTCCGGGCTGGGCGCGGTGGCCCGGATCGGCGCGATGCGCAGGCGCGCGGCCGCCGCAGCGGCGAAGGGAGCCTGACATGGCACACCCGGAGACCGGGATGACCCGGGCCCAGGAGCGCACCGCTCGGGGCAACTTCTTCAGCCGGCTCTACACCGGCACCGGCGCGTTCGACATCGTCGGGCACCGCAGGCGCTGGTACATGCTGTTCGGCGCGATCGTGCTGATCTGCATCGCCTCGATGGTGTTCCGCGGCTTCAACCTGGGCATCGAGTTCCAGGGCGGTACGCAGATCCAGTTCGCCGCGGTCGGGCTGTCCGAGGATCCGTCAACGCCACGGATCAACCAGGTGGTTTCGGCGGCGATCGACAAGCCGGCGGAGTCCGTCCAGCGGGCCGGCAGCGGCGGCTCGGAGACCGTGCTGGTGCGCACCGCCACGCTGACCGCGGCCGAGCAGGTCCAGGTCAAGCAGGCCCTGTTCGACACGTTCCACCCGCGCGGCTCGAACGGCCAGCCGGACGCGAACGCGATCAGCGAGACCGCGGTCTCGTCCAGCTGGGGCGGTGAGATCACCACCCAGGCGATGATCGCGCTGGCCGTGTTCCTGGTGCTGGTCACGATCTTCCTGGCGGTCTACTTCGAACGCGCGATGGCGGTCGCCGCGCTGGTGGCACTGGTGCACGACCTGGTGGTCACGGCCGGGGTCTACTCGATCGTGGGCTTCGAGGTCAGCCCGCCGACCGTGATCGGCCTGCTGACCATTCTGGGCTTCTCGCTCTACGACACCGTGGTGGTGTTCGACAAGGTCAAGGAGAACGGCCGGGGCCTGCTCGGGCTGACCAGGCGGACCTACGGCGAGACCGCGAACCTGGCCCTGAACCAGACCCTGATGCGCTCGATCAACACCTCGCTGATCGCGGTGCTGCCGGTGCTCGGGCTGCTCATCGTCGGCGTCGGGGTGCTCGGCGTCGGCACCCTCGCCGACCTGGCGCTGGTGCAGATGGTCGGCATCATCGCCGGCGCGCTGTCCTCGCTGTTCCTGGCCACGCCGGTGCTGGTGGACCTGAAGATGCGCGACCGCCGGTTCCAGCAGCAGGCCAACCGGGTGCACACCCGGCGGGCCAAGCAGGCGCAGGCGGTGGACGCGGACGGGGACGGCGCCGTCGAGGGCGGTGACGTTGACGTCAGCGACGACGAGACACTGAGCGGCGAGCTGCGCCGGGAGCGGGCCATCGCGGCCGCCGCCGGGGTGCCCGCCAGGGCGAGCGGCGGCACCCGGCGGACCAGCGGCGGTCGATCCGGGCGCTCCGGCCGGCCCGGCAGCCGTACCGAGCGGCCGACCGGCAAGCGCCGGCGGTGACCGGGGCGCCCGAACCGGCGCCGCTACCGCTACCGGCACCGCCACCGCCGACGGTCAGCGGGGCCTCGTCCGAGCTGACGCCCGCGCTGGCCAGGGCGGCCGGCCTGATCCGGGACGTACCGGACTACCCGAACCCGGGCGTGCTGTTCCGCGACATCACGCCGCTGCTGGCCGACGCGGCCGCGTTCGGCGCGGTGGTCGAGGCGATGGCCGGCCCGGCCCGGGGCGCTGACCTGGTGGTCGGGGTCGAGGCGCGCGGATTCCTGCTCGGCGCCGCGGTGGCGCTGGCCGCCGGGATCGGCGTGGTGCCGGTGCGCAAGGCCGGCAAGCTGCCGGTGGTCGCCGCCAGCCGCGACTACCAGCTCGAGTACGGCTCGGCCACGCTGGAGCTGCCGGGTGGCACGGTGCCCGCCGGTGCCCGCGTCTACCTGGTGGACGACGTGCTGGCCACCGGCGGCACCCTGCGGGCCAGCTGCGAGCTGCTGGAACACGTGGGCGGGGTGCTCGCCGGCATCGGCGTGCTGCTGGAGTTGCCCGTATTGGGTGGCCGCGCGGCGCTCGCCGGTCGCCCTCTGCACGCCCTGTTGCGCGGCTGAGGCGATTCGACCACCCGGCCGGGCTACGGCTCGTTCGGTACGTCGCTATCCTCGTAACGTGGAGCGCGCGTGAGTACCGTTGAGCGTCAACCGGCCGTGCCGGCCGACAGCCCGCCGCCCGCTGCCCCCGCCCGGCCGTCCGCGACCCGCCGGGTGCGCGCCAGGATCGCCCGGCGGATCTCCTCGCCGCGCCCCGGTGCGGTCAAACCGGTGCTCGAGCCGCTCGCCGCCGTGCACCGCCAGCTGCACCCGAACGCCGACCTGGCGCTGTTGCAGCAGGCCTACGACGTCGCCGAGGAGCGCCACGCCGGGCAGAAGCGCAAGTCCGGCGACCCCTACATCACGCACCCGCTCGCCGTGGCCACGATCCTGGCCGAGCTGGGCATGGACACCACCACGCTGGTGGCCGCGCTGCTGCACGACACCGTCGAGGACACCGGCTACCTGCTCGAGGAGCTGGGTGCCGACTTCGGCGAGGAGGTCGCGCACCTGGTCGACGGTGTGACCAAGCTGGACAAGGTCAAGCTGGGCGCGGCCGCCGAGGCGGAGACCATCCGCAAGATGGTGGTCGCCATGGCGCGGGACCCGCGCGTCCTGGTGATCAAGCTGTCGGACCGGCTGCACAACATGCGCACGATGCGCTTCCTGCCGCCGGAGAAGCAGGCCCGCAAGGCCCGCGAGACGCTCGAGGTGTTCGCCCCGCTGGCGCACCGGCTCGGCATGGCCACGGTCAAGTGGGAGCTGGAGGACCTGGCCTTCGCCCTGCTGCACCCGAAGAAGTACGACGAGATCGTCCGCCTGGTCGCCGACCGGGCGCCGTCCCGGGACACCTACCTGCGCCAGGTCATCGACGAGGTGAACGCCCAGCTGGACGGCGCGCGGATCGCCGCAACCGTCGAGGGCCGGCCCAAGCAGTACTACTCGATCTACCGCAAGATGATCGTCAAGGGCAAGGACTTCGACGACATCCACGACCTGGTCGGCGTGCGGATCCAGGTCGACGACGTGCGGGACTGCTACGCCGCGATGGGCATGGTGCACGCGCTGTGGCAGCCGATGCCCGGCCGCTTCAAGGACTACATCGCCCAGCCCCGGTTCGGGGTCTACCAGTCGCTGCACACCACGGTGATCGGCCCGGACGGCAAGCCGCTCGAGGTGCAGATCCGGACCAGGGACATGCACCGCACGGCGGAGTACGGCATCGCCGCGCACTGGCGCTACAAGGAGACCAGGGGCACCCACACCGGGCAGGCCGTCGAGGTCGACGAGATGGGCTGGATGCGCCAGCTGCTCGACTGGCAGCGCGAGGCGGCCGACCCGGGGGAGTTCCTCGAGTCGCTGCGCTACGACCTGGCCACCCGCGAGATCTTCGTGTTCACCCCCAAGGGCGACGTGGTCACGCTGCCCTCGGGCTCGACGCCGGTGGACTTCGCCTACGCGGTGCACACCGAGGTCGGGCACCGCTGCATCGGGTCCCGGGTGAACGGCCGGCTGGTCGCCCTGGAGCGCAAGCTGGAGAACGGTGAGGTCGTCGAGATCTTCACCTCGAAGGCCGGCGGCGCGGGGCCCAGCCAGGACTGGCTGTCGTTCGTGGCGTCGCCCCGGGCCAAGGCGAAGATCCGGCACTGGTTCGCCAAGGAACGCCGCGAGGAGGCCATCGAGGCGGGCAAGGAGGCGATCACCAGGGAGGCCCGGCGCACCGGGATGCCCCTGCAGCGGCTCGCCTCGGCCGACTCGATGGCCGCGCTGGCCCGCGAGCTGCACTATCCGGACCTGTCCGGGCTGTACGCGGCGGTGGGGGAGAGCCACGCGTCGGCCAAGCACGTGGTGGCCCGGCTGGTCGCGCTGCTCGGCGGGGTCGAGGACGCCGAGGAGGAGCTCGCCGAGCGGGCCACGCCGTCCACCGTGCAGCGCCGCAGGGCGATCGGGGACTCCGGGGTCGCCGTGGTCGGCGAGGCCGGCGGCATGACCGACGTCTGGGTGAAGCTGGCCCGCTGCTGCACGCCGGTACCAGGTGACGAGATCATCGGCTTCGTCACCCGGGGCGGCGCGGTCAGCGTGCACCGCTCGGACTGCACGAACTCCGACGCCCTGCGCGGCCAGAGCGAACGGCTCGTCGAGGTCGAGTGGCACGCATCGCCGAGCGCGATGTTCCTGGTCAGCATTCAGGTCGAGGCGCTGGACCGGCACCGGCTGCTCTCCGACGTGACGAAGGTGCTGGCCGACGAGAAGGTCAACATCCTGTCCGCGTCGGTGACCACCTCACGGGACCGGGTCGCCGTGTCCCGGTTCGCCTTCGAGATGGGCGACCCGAAGCACCTCGGCCACCTGCTGCGCGTGGTCCGGAACGTGGAAGGCGTGTACGACGTGTACCGGGTGACCTCAGCCCGGTAGGGCGGTGGCCGCGCCGGTGTTCAGAACACTCGGTCGAGCGACCCCTGTTCGAGTGGCCCCCGCCAGGCGTGGCTGAAGCTCGCGGTACGCGCTGGCACGATGAACGCCCGTCCCGGTCTGTGCCCACCACTGAGCCCACCACTGAGGTGCCCCATGGCTTCTCAACCGAAGGTTTTTGACCCTGACACCGCCGATCTTGCCAAGGTCGATCTCACCGACCTCGATCTGTTCGCCGACGGCCCGCCGCACGCGCTCTTCGCGCGCATGCGCGACGAGGCGCCCGTCCGCTGGAACCCGTCAGCGCATGGCACGGAGTTTTGGTCGTTGGCTCGGAGCGAGGACATCACGAATGTCAGCAAGGATCCCGCGACGTTTTCCAGCGCACGAGGGGGTATCTTCCTGCGCCCCGGGACGCTCCCGCACCTCGATTTCCTCCGCAATTTTGTGATCTTCAAGGACCCGCCTGAGCACACGAAGTACCGGGATATTGTGGCCACGGCATTCCTGCCTCGCACGCTGATCCTGATTGACGAGTTGATTCGGGAGATTGTCACTGGCACCCTGGACGAGGTGGTCCAGCGCGGTGAGTGCGATCTGGTCCGGGACGTCGCCGCACCCATTCCGGTGAAGGTGATCACCCGTTTGTTGGGTGCTCCTGACGAAGACCTGGCCCAGCTGCTTGCCTGGACCGAAACCCTCGAGCACGGGATAACGAATAGCGCTGATGTCGCAGAGACTCTCGAGCAGATGTCTGCCCATTTCCTGCAACTGGTGGACAACCAGGTCGTGCGGGGTGTCGACTCGCTTGCCAAGGGCATCTCGGAAGCCGAGGTCGACGGTGAACGTCTCAGCGACGAGGAGATCGCGGCCTACTTTTGCGTTTTGCTGTTCGTCGGTAGCAACCCCACGCGCAGCGCGATCTCCAGCGGAATGCTGGCGCTCATGGAACACCCCGAGCAACTCGAGCTGTTGCGCAACGAGCCAAACAGGCTTCGATGCACCCGGTCTGGCCTCGCCCCGACGGCACTCGACGAGATCCTGCGGTGGTCAACGCCCCTGAACTGCTTGGCGCGTACCGCCACAAAGGACACCGAAATACAAGGCGTAGAGATCAAAGCCGACTCCCGAATCATCCTGTGGTACGCCTCCGCGAGCCGCGACCCAATGGTCGTCCCGGACGCGGACACATTCGATGTCACCCGCGAAAGCAGCGGCCATACTCACCACGCGTACGGGGGCGGCGGCCCCCATTTCTGCCAGGGAGCCAATCTGGCGAACAGGGTACTGTCGATCGCGCTCCAGGAGATCATTCGGAGGCTGCCCAACATCGAACGTGCGGGCCCGACCAGCCGAGTGCGGTCCACCTTTATCAACTCGCTGGCCACCCTTCCGGTCACATTCAAGCCGGCACACTGAGTCTGGCCAGCGCACCACTGCCGGGAACGGGTCAGCCGGCGGTGACCTTGGTGAGGGTGACCTTCATGTTGGGCTTGCCGCCGCCGGGGCTGGGGTCCATGGAGCCGTCGTCGCCGGCCTTGGCCACGGTATCCAGCACCTGCAGTCCGGGCGGGGTGATGTAGCCGAACACGGTGTAGTCCGGGGTCAGCGCCGACGCGTCGCCGTAGATCATGAAGAACTGGCTGCCGTTGGTGTTCGGGCCGGCGTTGGCCATCGCCAGGTAGCCCCGGCCGTAGCTCAGCTGCGGGTAGGTCTCGTCGGCGAAGGAGTACCCGGGGCCGCCGCTGCCGGTGCCGGACGGGTCACCGCACTGCAGCACCTGCAGGCCGGGCGAGGTCGTCAGCCGGTGGCACGGCGTGTTGTCGAAGTAACCCTGCTTGGCCAGGCTGGCGAAGCTGTTCACCGTGCACGGCGCCAGGTCGCGGTCCAGGCTCAGGTCGATCTGGCCGGCACTGGTGGCCAGCGAGACCGGCTCGGTGCCCCGGGCGCTCACGTCGGCGGTCGGCGGCGCCTTGGCGGGCCGGGCGCCCTGGCCGTCGGGCTTGTAGGTGCAGCTCACCGTGGCCGGGAACGCCGTCGGGCGCTTCAGCGGCGGCGCAACCTGGGTCGGGATGTTGACCGGCGTGGGCGGCGCGGCGGCCGGCGAGGTCGGCGCCGAGCTCGGCGCGGCCGCATTGTTGGCGGCCGGCGGGGTGGAGCCACCACCCAAGCTGCTCACGACGACGATGGCGGCGATCACGGCGACTACGACGACCCCGGCGGTGATCGAGGCGACCTTCTTGCGGCGCTTGGATCGGTCGTTCCGGCGCTCCTGCTGGCGCTCGAGCTTGCGCTTGGCCGCTTCCCGGCGCTGCTGGTTCGTCGACACCGCTGAACGTCCTCCCGTACCCGACGGTTGATCTGGTGCTCGGGGCCGGCGTAGGTCGCGGGGATGTCGGCGCGGTCGGTTGCGCGCCGAAGCCGGCCCGAGGCAACGCCGCAGCTTAACGATCGCCGCCCGAGTGGCCGCGACGTGGTTGCCTGCCGGACACGGCCTAGGCTGGCGGGGTGTTGATTGCAGGGTTCCCCGCCGGCGCGTTCCAGACCAACTGCTTCGTGGTCGCGGCCGAGGCCGGTGCGCCGTGCGTGGTGGTCGACCCTGGTCAGGACGCGGTGGAGCCGCTGACCGCGCTGCTCGCCGAGCACCGGCTGAACCCGGTCGCGGTGCTGCTGACGCACGGCCACTTCGACCACACGTTCAGCGTGGCGCCGGTCTGCGACGGCCATGACATCCCGGCCTGGATCCATCCGGGCGACCGGGACCTGCTGGCCGACCCGCTGAAGGGGCTCAGCGCCGACGCGACCTCGTTCTTCGGCGGCCGGTTGGAGTACCGCGAGCCGCGCGAGGTCCGCCCGCTGGACGATGGGGCCGTGCTGGACCTGGCCGGGCTGCGCCTGACCGTCGACCACACCCCCGGGCACACCCCGGGCTCGGTGATCTTCAGCGGCGCCACCGAGGAGGGCACCGAGCTGATCCTGGCCGGGGACACCCTGTTCGCCGGGTCGATCGGGCGCACCGACCTGCCCGGCGGCGACCACGGGCAGATGTTGGCCAGCCTGCGGGACAAGCTGCTGACCCGGCACGACGACACCGTGGTGCTGCCGGGGCACGGCCCCACCACGACCATCGGGCGGGAGCGGGCGGGCAACCCGTTCCTGCGCGACCTGGCGCGCCCCAGCACCGACCAGGACCTGACCGTGAGACGAGGATTGTGAGCCGGTGAGCACGTTCGCTGCCCCCAAGGGCATCCCGGAGTACTACCCGCCGGACTCGGCGGCGTTCGACGCCGTGCGCAGTGCGCTGTTGGTCGCGGCCGAGCGGGCCGGCTACGGCTCCATCGAGCTGCCGATCTTCGAGGACACCGCGCTGTACACCAGGGGCGTCGGCGAGTCGACCGACGTGGTCAGCAAGGAGATGTACACCTTCGCCGATCGGGGTGGCCGGTCGGTCACGCTGCGCCCGGAGGGCACCGCCGGCGTGGTCCGCGCGGTGATCGAGCACGGGCTGGACCGGGCCGGCCTGCCGGTCAAGCTGTCCTACCACGGCCCGTTCTTCCGCTACGAGCGTCCGCAGGCCGGCCGGTACCGGCAGCTGCAGCAGGTCGGCATCGAGGCGATCGGCGTGGACGACCCGGCGCTGGACGCCGAGGTGATCGCGGTGGCCGACGCCGGCTTCCGGGCGGTCGGGCTGACCGGGTTCCGCCTGGAGCTGACCTCGCTGGGTGACGACACCTGCCGCCCGGCCTACCGGGAGCTGCTGCAGGCGTTCCTGCACGCGCTGCCGCTGGACGAGGCCACCCGTGCGCGCGCCGAGCTGAACCCGCTGCGCGTGCTGGACGACAAGCGCCCCGAGGTACGGGCCATGATGGCCGACGCGCCGCTGATGGTGGACCACCTCTCGGACGCGTGCCGGGAGCACTACGAGCAGGTCAAGCTGCACCTGGACGACCTCGGCGTGCCGTATGTGCAGAACCCCCGGATGGTGCGCGGGCTGGACTACTACACGAAGACCACGTTCGAGTTCGTGCACGACGGGCTGGGCGCGCAGTCCGGCATCGGCGGCGGCGGGCGCTACGACGGGCTGATGGCCGAGCTGGGCGGGCAGCCGCTGTCCGGGGTCGGCTTCGGCATCGGGGTGGACCGGACGCTGCTGGCCGCCCGCGCCGAGGGGATCCCGGTGGCCGACCCGACGCGCTGCGACGTGTTCTGCGTGCCGCTGGGGGAGAAGGCGAAGCGCCGACTGGTCGCGCTGGCCGGCGAGCTGCGGGCCGCCGGGGTGCGGGTCGACCTGGCCTACGGCGGGCGCGGGCTGAAGGGCGCGATGAAGGCGGCCGACCGCTCCGGCGCCCGGTTCGCACTCGTACTCGGGGAGCGGGACCTGGACGCCGGCACGGTCGGCGTGAAGAACCTCGGCGACGGCATCCAGACCGACGTCGCGCTGGACCAGGTCAGCCAGCGGGTGACGGAGCTGGTTCGCGGCTAGCCACCAGCGCCGCCACCCCGGTGGTGATCGGCACCGAGGCGACCAGCCCGATGCTGCCGACCAGCGTCCGGACCAGCTCGCTGGCCACGTCCTGCGCGCTCAGCGACTGGCCGAGGCTCAGCCCGGACACGCTGAAGAACAGCAGCAGCGGCAGGGAGGCTCCGGCGTAGGCGAGCACCAGGGTGTTCACCGCCGAGGAGATGTGGTCCCGGCCGATCCGCATCGCGGCGGCGAACAGGTCGGCCGGGCCGAGCAGCGGGTTCGCCCGACGCAGCTCCCAGACGGCGCTGGTCTGGGTCACGGTGACGTCGTCCAGCACGCCGAGCGCGCCGATCACGAAGCCGGCGAGCAGGAGCCCGCGCGGGTCCAGCCGGGCGCCGTTGCCCAGCGCCGCGATCAGGCTCTGCGTCGAGTCGTCGAGGCCGGTCAGCTGCGCCGCGCCGGTGAAGATCGCGCTGAGTACGCCGATCAGGCCGAGGCTGACCAGGGTGCCGAGCACCGCGGTGGAGGTCCGCGCGGACAGCCCGTGGCTCAGGTAGAGCACCGCGAACATGATCAGGCAGGCCCCGACCAGGGCGACCGCGAGCGGGTTGCGGCCGTCCAGGATGGCCGGCAGCATGAACATGATCAACACGACGAAGCTGACCCCGAGCGCGACCAGGGCGGCCACCCCGCGCCACCGACCGAGCAGGATCACCGCGCCGGCGAACAGCACGCCGAGCACCCAGAGCGACGTGCTCCGCTGGAAGTCCGCGACCTGGTAGGACCCGGCGTCGGTCGGGTCGCCGCCGCCGTACTGCAGCACCACCTTGTCGCCGGCCCGGTACGTCGGGCTGCTCGGCTCGACCGGGAACAGGCTCACGATGCCCCGGCCCGCCGCCGGTCCGTCCGTCATCATCAGGCTCAGCGCGACGCAGCCCTGCGGATCGGGTACCGGCTGACCCTGTGCTGACTGGTTTGAGGCCGACTGGTTTGACGACTGGTTGGTCGACTGGCCCGGGGTCGACTGGCCCGGGGTCGACTGGCTGCAGTCCGCCGGGGTGACCGCCGCGATGTTCGCCTCAACAAGCTGTTGGTGTGCGCCCGGCACCGACGGGGCGCCGCCGAACGGGTACAGCAGCAGCACGCCGACCACACTGGCCAGCGCGCACGGCACCAGGAACGCGGCGAGCAGCACCCGGACCCGACGGCTGGCCGGCGCCGCCGGCCCGTGCCCGTGGCCATGTCCGTGGCCATGTCCGTGCCCCGGGTCGGGATCGGGGGCGGGGGCCTGCCCGCGTCCGAGGGAAGGGGCCGGCCCGCGTCCGAGGGAGGGGGCCGGGTCGCGTTGGGGCACCGGCCCTCGGCCCGCCGGGTACTCCGGGCGGCGGGCCACCACGCGCTCCGGGCCACGACCTGCCGGGTACGCCGGGGGCTCCGGGCGAGCGTCGGGCCGGGTGTCGGGCCGGGTGTCGGGCCATGGTTGCGAGCGCACCGGATCGTCGCTTCGGCGATCGCGACCGTGGCGTCCCATCCGCGCATCCTCGCAATGACCGGCTGAGACCCGCCGGCCCCCCTCCCGATCCGGGCCCGATCCAGTGCGCTCAGTCGGCGATCGCGGCGTAGGCACAGGTCCAGAAATCCCGCAGGATCGCCGGTCCACTCGGCGAGGTGAACGTGCTCTGGGTGAGCAGCACGCCGAGCAGGTCTTCCGCCGGGTCGAAGTACCAGGAGGTGCCGAGGCCGCCGTCCCAGCCGAAGCCGCCGGGCCGCCCCGGCTGCCAGTGGTTGACGACCGAGAGGCCCAGCCCCCAGCCGCAGTGCCCGAACCCCCACACCTGCGGGTGCGAGGCGGCCTTCTGCGCGGGAGAGAGCTGGTCCAGGAGCAAGGCGCGCACCGTCGGCCGGGACAACAGCCGCCCACCCGGATACCGGCCCTCGTTCAGCATCATCCGGCCGAACGCGGCCAGGTCCGCCGCCGTGGACACCAGGCCGCCGGCGCCCGAGGCGAACGTCGGCGCCAGCCACTCGCTGTCCGAAACCCCGTCGAAGATCGACAGCACCCCGTTGTCCGGATCGGTGTCGTAGCTGGTGACCAGCCGGGACAGCTGGTCGGCCGGCACGCTGAACCCTGTGTCCGGCATGCCGAGGGGCTCGAAGATGCGCCGCCGCAGCACGGTCTCCAGCGGCTGGCCGGTGGCCCGGGCGATGAGCACACCGAGCACGTCCGCGCCGGTGTCGTACATCCAGCGCTCGCCGGGCTGGTGCATCAGCGGCAGCTCGCCGAGGCGGCGCAGCCACTCGTCCGCCGCCGGGAACCGGGCCGGCCGGGGTGGCCCGGTGCCGCCGAGCCGACGCTGTGACCAGGCCCGTTGGATCGGCAGCGAGTCCGGCTCGGCCAGCACCACGCCGTAGCCGAGCTGGAAGGTGAACAGGTCACGCACGGTGATCGGCCGCTCGGCCGGCACGGTGTCCTCCAGCGGGCCGTCGAGCCGGCGCAGCACCCGCCGGTCGGCCAGCTCGGGCAGCAGCTCGTCGACCGGGTCGTCCAGGCCGAACACGCAGTCCTCGACCAGCATCAGGCCGGCGACCGCGGTGATCGGCTTGGTCACCGAGGCGATCCGGAACAGGCTGTCCGGCCGCATCGGCTGGGCGCCGTCCAGTGCGTGGTGCCCGACGGTGTCCAGGTGCAGCTGGCCGCGCCGCTCGACCAGCGCGACGGCCCCGGACACCGCGCCCCGGTGGACGTGCCCGGCCAGTACGTCGTGCAGGCGCGCCAGCCGGGCGGGGGACAGGGCGGCGGGTTCGGGCATGGTCATGGTGGCCTCCTCGCCGGTACGTCGAGCCAGCTGACACACCGGTAGGTCGAACCAGCCGGCCGGAACCGGACACGCGCCCCGCTGTGGGTTAGGGCTGGTACGTGGCGTACTCGGGCTGCCCGGCCGGCTCGTAGATGAGTACGGCGAGGCCGGCGGCGGTCACCCGGTGCTGGCTGATCCGCAGCCCGGCCGGGACTCCGCCGACCGGGAACAGCCGCCGGCCGGTGCCTACCACCACCGGCGAGACCACCAGCCGGAGCGTGTCGATGAGGCCCTCGGCCAGCAGCGACTGGGCCAGCTGGGCGCTGCCGTGGACCTGCAGCTCCCGGCCGGGGCGCCCCTTCAGCTCGGCGATCTGGGCCAGTACGTCGCCGGCCAGGATCGTGGTCGGCGGCCAGTGCTCGGCGGAGCGCAGGCTGTGCGAGGCCACGTACTTGGGCAGGCTGTTCATCGTGCCGGCGAAGGGGTTGTCCGAGTCGGTCATCTTGGGCCAGTCCCGGGAGAAGTTGTCGTAGGTGCGGCGGCCGAACAGGAGCGCATCCGCCTCGCCCAGCCACTCGACGGCCAGCTCCACGAACTCCTGGTCCACGAACGGCACGAACCAGCCACCTCTGTCGAACCCGTCGCTGGTGTCCTCGTCGGGGGCGCCCGGCCCTTGGGACACCCCGTCCAGTGTCAGGAACTCCGTCACCGTCAGCTTCACCGATCGTCTCCTCGTCCCGCGGTACCGGCGCGGTCGCCACGCCTGACCGTAATGACCGGGGCCGCGCGGCAAACTAATCGGGTTCGACCAACTCGCTGTCGGTGCGCCGCCGGGCCCCGCGCCTCACGCCGCCGCGCCGGCCCCAGCACCGGCGGCACCGCACACACCGTCGTAGCGCCGCACACACGGCCAAACCTGGGTGCGGCGGTATCGCGGTGTGTGCGGTGACCGGGGAACTGGGTGGGTAGGCGCGTGAGTTGCCGCGCTCAGAGCCAGCTCGGCACGCGGCCGGCGACCAGTGAGGTGACCGCGGCCGCGCCGGCGGAGCCGAAGAAGTGGTCGGCCCCCGGGACGATCTCCAGGACAGCGTCGGGCCGGGCGGCCAGCCAGGCGCGCAGCCGGTCGAGCGGCGCGTACGAGTCCCGGTCGCCGACGATCACCAGCAGCGGCCCGGTGAACGCGGCGAGGTCGCCCGCGTCGACCAGGTCGACCGGCGGGGCGATCAGCACCGCGCCGAGCACCCGGGGGTCGCGCGCCGCCACGGCCAGCGCGGTGCGCGCGCCGAACGAGTAGCCGGCCGCCAGGTACGGCCCCGGGACCCGGCCGGCCAGCGTGTCGAGTGCGCCGGAGTAGTCGTCGACGGCGGCGGCCGGGGCATCGGTCGCCTGGCCCTCGCTGTCCTCGATGCCCCGGTAGTTGAACGCCAGGGTGGCCACGCCGGCCTCGGCGAACCCGTCGACCGCCGCGACGACCGCCGGGTTCGACAGCGTGCCCCCGTACAGCGGGTGCGGCGGCGCGACCACCGCACCCGCGCCGGGGGACGTGCCGGGGGCGAACCGGCCCTGCAGGCGCGGGCCGGTCGTCGCGATCGCGCAGCTCTCGCCGATGCTGGTCATCGCGGGCGAGGTTACCCCGCCGGTCAGGCCGCGAGCGCGCCGCGCAGCACGACCACCGCCTGGGCGATCGCCGCCGTCGCCGCGTGCGCCTCGCGCAGGCGTTGACGGCGCCGAGGTGGCGTCCGGTGACCAGCGCACCGACGTCGCAGCCGGCGGCGTATCGGTCGTGGCCCAGCCGCCGCCGTTGAGTCACCCCAAGCGTTGCGCTCACCCGGCGCGCAACCGACCGCCGCCGAGCCGTCGGGCGCACAGCCGTACGCCCAGCTCAACCGCGCGACAGGTGGGGCGGTGGGTCGCATCCGGGCTGAGACGGTGAGTTTCTGAGTTTCTGAGTTTCTGCGTATCGCGGTCTCGAGGCCGGGCCGGCCGAGGCGGTGGGCGTTCGCTCGCCGAGATCAACCGCACCGGCCTCCGACCGCCGGTGGTAGGCCACTGAGGTTGAACTCGGCGGGGTTGGGGTGGTCGTTCGCTCGGTATCGCGCTGAGCCGTCCAGGCGGGGGCAGACGTTCGGCTGGGTTTGGTCGTGCAGTCGACCAGGTCGACGCCGGCGCGTATCCGGCCCTCGACGCCACGATCGACACCCACGTGGCCGCGATGGAGCACCTCGTCGACGAGAGCGAGACCCTCGGCGTCGATGCCGAGCTGCCCAGGTTCGTCAAGGCGCTCGGCGACCGGGCGGTGGCGGCCGGTCGGGGCGGCGACAGCTACGCGGCCATGATCGAGCAGTTCCGCGCGCCGACCGCAGCGGGCCGGTGACCGCCGTGCCCCTCGACCTGCACGCGCTGCTCGCCCAGAGCCGGCTCGGCGTCCTCGCGACGATCCGGGCGGACGGCCGTCCCCAGCTCTCGCCCGTCCAGCCGTTCTACGACCGGGCGGCCGGGGTCCTCTACGTCTCGACGAGCGCGCGGACCGCCAAGGTTGGGAACCTGCGCAGGGACCCACGGGCGACCCTCGAGGTGACCAGCCAGGACGGCTGGGCCTGGGCCGTCGCCGACGGCACGGCCACGCTCACCGGCCCGGGCACCGACCCACACGGCCCCGAGGTCGAGGCACTGGTCGACTACTACCGGCTCGCCGCCGGCGAGCACCCGGACTGGGCCGAGTACCGCGAGGCCATGGTGTCCGACCGGCGAGTGCTGATCACCATGGCGGTCGAGCGCGTGTACGGCGCCAGCGTCCGCTGACGACCGGACGCTCCTACGGCCGAGGGCGGCGGGTGAGGTAGCCGGTGATCAGGTCGGTGAGCTCGTCGATCACGGTGTCGCGGTCGAGGGGTGGGCGTTCGAGGACGTAGCTGGTCGTGACGTGTTCGACCGTGCGGACCAGGATCCAGGCGATGGCGTCGGCGGGGCGGTCGGTGCCGGGGCTGGGGTGGGCCAGCAGCGCGGTGGTCATGAGGTCGTCCACGCGGCGGGCGAAGGTCGCGCGCCGGCTGTCCTCGGAGCGGGGCATCTGCTCGACGAGTACGCGCAGCAGTGCGGGGTTCTCCTCGAAGGCGTCGAGCATGTCGGTCAGGTTGGTGCGCACGGCGGCCTTCGGGTCGGCGCCGACGGCGCGCAGGAACGCACGTGACACGCGAGCTTCGAGATCGTTGGCGTAGCGGTCGACGACGATGTCGAGAATGGCGGTCTTGTCCGGGAAGTACTGGTAGAGCGAGCCCGGGCTGATGCCGGCCGCCTCGGCGATGTGGTTGGTCGTGGTGGCCTCGTAGCCGCGCTGCAACAACACGGCTTGGCCAGCGGTGATGATGCGCTCGACCATCGCGATGGCGCGCGGTTGGCGAGGTTCGCGGCGCGCCGGGCGACGGGTTTTCGGTGCCACTGGGCCGGCGGCTACGCGAGTTGAACGCGAGTAATTATTCGTGTCAGCATTGACCCATGGTCGCACAGGTTGTTGCCGAAGACGCCGCACCGCTGGGGTACCCCCGCCGGTTCGTCAGCGCGCGTGAGCGCAACGAGCGGCTGGCCCGCCCGCTGCGATTGGTCGCGGGGGTCAGGCGGGTGGATGAGCGGTTGCTCGACCGGCTGGGACGGCGGATGTTCGCCCGCGACGAGCTGGGTGCCAGCCTGGTCGCGGCGATGCGGCGCGCCAAGGGCGACCCCGAGCGGGTCACCATGGCGCAGTTCAACCGCGCCCTGGCCGACGGGATCGACACCGTGGCAGCGGCGCCGGCGGCGCTGCGTGAGTTCTTCACGGTGGTCAACCGGGTGCCGGACTGGGTGGACTTCGACCTGGTCGAGCGTGGGGCGCGGGCGTTCCGGCGGCTCGGCACCAACCGTGAGGATGTGTTGCTGCAGCTGTCGCTGATCGGTGGCTACCGGTTCGCCGGCCCGGCCGACCTGCTGGTGCAGACCGGCGGGCTGACCGGGTCGACCGCCATGCGCCGGCTCGGGGAGACCCAGAAATGGGGTTACGCCGTCGCCGCGCCCGGGGGGATGCGCCGAGACGGCGAAGGTTTCAAGCTCACGGTGCACGTGCGGGCGATGCATGCGCTGGTCAATCACCAGTTCGAGACCAACGGTCGGTGGGACCGGAGCCAGTACGGCCTGCCGATCAACCAGAGTGACCAGGCCGCGACCCTGGGGCTGTTCAACAGCACGGTCCTGCTCGGGGTCCGCGCGCTCGGCTGGATCGTGACCCGCGAGGAGTCGCTGGCGGTCATGCACCTGTGGAAGTACGTCGGCTGGCTGATGGGGGTGGACGAGGACTGGCTGTTCGACACCGAACGCGAGCAGAACCACTTCAACTACCACGTCCTGCTCGCCCAGGCGGGCCCAACGCCGGCCGGGGCCGCGCTCGCCGCGGCCCTGATCGACGGTCAGCTCGCCCAGCGCCACGGGTATCTGGGCACGGTGCGGGGCCACCACGCGCGGTTGCGGACGTTGAGCATGCTGCGCTACTTCCTGCGCAAGGAGGGGCTGCGGGACTTGGACCTGCCGGTCACGCCCGTCTGGGCCGTCCCGCCGATCGTTGCGCGGAACCTGCTCGAATCAGTGCTGATCAGCCGCACCCGGGCCGGCCGCCGCTACCTCGAACGCGCGGGGGATCGAGCCGCGCGGCGCCAACTGGAGCTCAGCTTCGGCGCCGCGCGGCCCGAGATCGGCGCGCTGCCGACCCCGTCCGGTTGAGCTGGGCGTGAGCCGACCGGTGCAGGCTCGAGTCCGAGCCGGACGAGGCGAGCCGCGTCGCCATGGTGCGCCGCCGACCAGGCCGTGGAATGTCAGCACGATAGGGTTGCTCAGATCGGAAGAATGCTGGTGAACAGGCGCCGCGCCCCGGCGGCGGCTGTCTGATGGGCATCTCGGCCGCGGCTACCGATCTCGACGAACTCCGCCTGCGCCCGATCAGTGACGCGGACTGGGTGCGGGTGCACGAGTGGGCCCGGCGCGAGGACGCGTGTCGCTACCAGCCCTGGGGTCCGAATACACCGGAGCAGACCAGGGCTTTCGTCTCCGCTGCCGCCGCCGCGTGGACCGCCGAGCCACTGTGGCGCCATGTCTGGGTCGCCGTGCTCCCCGACGGCGGGGTGGTCGGGCTCGGCGAGGTCCGGACCCGACACGCCGGGCGGGTGGGCGAGCTCTCGTACGCGGTGCACCACGCCTGCTGGGGGCGTGGCATCGGGTCCCGGATCGGCGGGCTACTGCGCGACGCCGGGTTCGAGCTGCTCGCCCTGCACCGCGTCGAGGCGACCTGCGACCCGCGGAATGTTGCTTCGGCGCGAATCCTGCGGTCCGCCGGCATGACGCTGGAAGGCACGCTGCGCGCGAACCTCCCGATCCGGGACGGCTGGCGGGACTCCCACGTCTTCGGCATCCTGGCCGACGAATGGCGGGACCTGCATGTCCCGTCGGTCGCGGCACGCGTCTCGCTGTCCACCTAAGTGTCCGGACGCAGGGCACTAGTGCCCTGAGCGATGTGCCCCCACGTCGGAAACCCTATTAATCGTGTCGTTCCCGCCACTGATGCAGCGGGTGATCACCGACGTACGTTGTGCCACGCGCCAGCAAAACCCGGCGGTTGGACAAGCAGAAAGGAACGCAATGGAGATCGGTCTGCTGGTCCGTATCGAGGCCAAACCCGAGTTCGCGGACCAGGTCGAGATGGCATTACGCGGCGCGCGGGACCTCGCCCAGGGTGAGCAGGAGACCGTGGCGTGGTTCGCGTTCCGCGAGTCGAGCACCGTCTTCGGTGTATTCGACACCTTCAACGACGAGCACGGCCGCACGCAGCATCTGCAGGGCCAGATCGCGGCCGCACTCGGGCAGATCGCGCAGACGATGCTCGCCTCGCCACCGGTGATCAGCGAGATCAACTTGCTGGGCGTCAAGGTTCCCTGACGCACTGTGCTTCGCGCAGCCCGACCGCACGTTTAGCTGGCCGTCCGCGGCAGGCGTGCGTCAGTAGGACATCAGCCAACAATCCAGAAGGAGAGCGGACTTGAGCTCCACCGCAGCACATGGTCTGATCGGCGAGGGCGAACTGCATCTCGAGGTCGCCATCATCCCCGTTTCCGATGTCGATCGATCCAAGCAGTTCTACGGACGCTTGGGTTGGCGACTCGACGACGACGTCGTCCCGATGGACGGCCTCCGCATCGTCCAGTTCACGCCGCCGGGCTCCGCGTGCTCGATCACGTTCGGCATCGGAGTCATCACGGCCGCGCCTGGCTCCGCGGAGTCAACATTGACCGTCTCCGACATCGTGTCGGCTCATAAGGACCTCGTCGGTCGTGGCATCGACGTGGTCGATGTGTGGCACGGCCCGCCATTCCCCGTCCAGGCACGGCAACCCGGCCCTGACCCAGAACGCACCAGCTACGGGTCGTTCTGCTCGTTCAACGATCCTGACGGCAATGTGTGGCTGGTCCAGGAGGTCACGACGCGACACCCCGGTCGGATCTGATTCGGATGGGGCGGGGTGCCGGTCACCGGGTGCTACCAGTGTCGTTTCCACGGCACTAGCGCCCGTGCCGACACCCCGCCTCAGCCGCAACGATCTGTTGAACGGCGAGAACGACGAATTCCGGCACGGCCGGTCGACGCCGGGACTAAAAGATGAGTGGAACGGACGAAGGCGCCGCGAACCACCAGGAAATGCTCGGCCTCGAGGTAGTCGCAGCTTAGATGTGGCCTCGATGGTGCGCGCGTCCCCGTCGTTGATCATGCCTTGGTGCAACTTGACCCACGAGATTTGCGGTGGGCGGCGACCCGATATGGCCTTAGTCGTCGGAGTTCCGGTTGCTTGTTGCAGCTGTCGGGTTGTTGTTCCGTTGGTTGTCGGCGTTCCAGCTGGCCAGGAGGCGGATCGCGTCGGCTTCGGGGGTGCCGGGCTGGGGGGTGTAGACGTTGAGTATCTGGTCGGAGGCGGCGTCGACGCGGAGGTTCTCGTAGGGCAGTGTGACCTCGCCGATGAGTGGGTGCCGGAAGGTCTTCGTGCCGGCTCGGTGGACTCGTACGTCGTTGATCGCCCAGCGGGTCCGGAACACGGCGCTGCGGGTCGCGAGTTGTCCGATCAGCTCGGTCAGGTCGGGGTCGTCGGGGTGGCGGCCGGCCTCGATCCGCAGCATCGCCACGGTGTCGGCCGCGATCCGGTCCCACTCGGGGAACAGGTCCCGGGCTCTGGGCTCGTCGAGGAACAGGAACCGGGCGCTGTTCGGCCGTCCGGGCAGGTCGTACATCGGTGCGAGGAGTGCGTGCCCCAGTGTGTTGACCGCGAGGATGTCGAGCCGGCCGTTGAAGACCACCGCGGGTAGGTGGTACATCGAGTCCAGCAGCACCCGGATTCCGGGGGTGACCGGGTCCTTCGCCGCGCGCCGGCTCCGTTTGCGGGCCGCGGGGGTCAGTGCGGCGAGCAGCCGGTCGAGGTGAGCGCGTTCGTCATCGTCCAGACGCAGGACCTCGGCAACGGCGTCGACGACTCCGGCGGAGGGCCCGGTTGCCTGGCCGCGTTCGAGCCGCACGTAGTACTCCGGGCTGACCCCGGCAAGCAACGCGACCTCCTCCCTGCGCAGGCCTTTCACCCGACGGCGGGTGCCCTGGGCAGGAAGGCCGGCGTCGGTCGGGGTGACCCGGGCGCGGCGGGTGATGAGGAACTCGCGGACCGCCGCCCGCGCGGCCTCCTTCTCGTCCATGAGATCGAGGGTAGGCCCGGCCCACCTCCCGGAAGGGGTCCCTGTGAGTACCCCTTTTCGCAGTGCCTGCCCAGTCGTGGTGAACCGATGTTGGCTGGACGTCGGCGAGATCGAGAACCGCCCTCGCCGCTCACCTCTGATGCACCGTCCTTCGACATTCTCGACGAGAGAATCGAGTTCTCCAATGCAGCACGCCACACTCGGGAGCCCGCGGGTTTCCCGGATCGGTCTGGGCGCCATGACCATGGCCGGCACCTACACCTCCGGCGGCGGCCTGGACGACGCCGAGTCCATCCGCGCCATCCATCGCGCGCTCGACCTGGGCGTCACCCACATCGACACCGCGGAAAGCTACGGCCCGTTCCACAGCGAGGAGATCGTCGGTCAGGCGCTGCAGGGGCGGCGCGACCACGTCATCCTCGCCACGAAGTTCGGCATCCTGTCCCATTCCGGTGACGGCCTGTTCGACAGCAGTCCGGCCAACATCCGCACCGCCGTGGAGGGCTCCCTGCGGCGACTTCGCACCGACCGGATCGACCTCTACTACCAGCACCGGGTCGACCAGAACACCCCCATCGAGGACACCATCGGCACCGTGACCGAGCTAATCGCCGAAGGCAAGGTCCTGCACATCGGCCTGTCCGAGGCCTCGCCGGACACGATCCGCCGCGCCCACGCCGTACACCCGATCGCCGCCTTGCAGACCGAATACTCGCTGTGGACCCGCGACCCCGAGACCGAGCTACTGCCTCTGCTGCGTGAGTGGGGCATCGGCTTCGTCCCCTACGCGCCACTCGGGCACGGGTTCCTGACCGGCCAGATCCGCACCCCGGACGACATTCCCGACGACGACTGGCGCAAGACCAATCCTCGCTTCCTCGGCGAGGCCTTCTACCAGAACCTGCAGGTCGTCGAGGAAGTACGGAACATCGCGACCGAAACCGGCGCCACCCTGGCACAGATCGCGCTGGCCTGGCTGCTGGCCCAGGGCGGGGACATCGCCCCCATCCCCGGCACCCGGCGAGTCGCTCGCGTCGAGGAGAACACCGCCGCCGACGGCGTCGTCCTGACCATCGACCAGTTGCGCCGGCTCGACACCCTCACACCGGCCACCGGGGCCCGACACGACGAGTTCAACGAGGCCACGATCGACCGCTGAACCCAGCCGCCTGTGGACCCTCTAGGAATCTTGGCGCAGGAGATTGCGGTTGAATCGAACATGTGTTCGAATGAGTTATGCGATGGGGTAGCCAGCGGGTGGGCGAGGACGGGGTCGGTTCCGACGCGGTGCTGCCCGGCATGGGTGGCTTCCTGCGCTCGGTGCGCACGCCGGAGTTCGCCGGCCTCGTGTTCCACGAGGTGGAGGCGCGCTCCGCGCTGAACAAGGTGCCCGGCGGCAGCCAGCTGCCGTTCGGCTGGACGGTCAACCCGTACCGGGGCTGCAGCCATGCCTGCGCCTACTGCTTCGCGCGGAACACGCACACCTACCTGGAGCTGGACACGGGGGAGGATTTCAACCGGCAGATCGTGGTGAAGGTGAACGTGGGCCGCGTGCTGGAGCACGAGCTGCGGTCGCGGCGATGGGCCCGCGAGCACGTCGCGATGGGCACCAACACCGACCCGTACCAGCGCGCCGAGGGCCGCTACCGGCTGATGCCCGGGGTGATCACCGCGTTGGCCCGGTCCGGCACGCCGTTCTCCGTGCTCACCAAGGGCACGCTGCTCGCCAGGGACCTGCCGCTGCTGCGTGCGGTGTCGGCCGATGTGTCGGTGGGGCTGGGGGTGTCGATCGCGCTGGCCGACCGGGAGCTGCAGGCCAGCCTGGAGCCCGGCACACCGAGCCCGGCGGCCCGGTTGGAGCTGGTCCGCCGGCTGGCCGACGCGGGGCTGTCCTGCGGGGTGATGGTGGCGCCGGTGCTGCCCCTGCTCACCGACTCGGCCGAGGCGCTCGACGCGCTGTTCGGGCAGCTCGCCTCGGCGGGGGCGACCGGGGCCATGGTGCTCGCGCTGCACCTGCGTCCGGGCACCCGGGAGTGGTTCCTGGGCTGGCTGGCCAGGGAGTACCCGGCGCTGCTCGAGCCGTACCGCCGGCTCTACGCCCGGGGCGCCTACGTCGACCGGCGCTATCGGGACGAGCTCGCCGCCCGGGTGGCGCCGCTGCTGCGCCGGCACGGTCTGGCCGGCCGGGGAGCCCGCCGGGGCCTGCCGGGGGATGCCGAAGCCAGCCTGCCGGCCGGGGTGCTGGGCCCGTCGGGGCCGGGAAATCGTGGTGAGCAGCTGACTTTGTTGTAGCGGCGAGCCGCCGCGCCCTGGGCAAGAGGTATTGACCAAATTTACCCGATCGAAGCACGCGGACCATTGCATCGGTCGGTCGGCTCACCGAGGGTATGAACCCATGGTTCAGCTCAGTACAACGGACCTGGCGGCGCTCCTCGCGGTGGCCCGCGAGGAGGCCGAGGCGGGCCTCGCCGAGGGCGGGGTGCCCATCGGCGCGGCGTTGTTCGACCGGTCCGGCCAGCTGCTCGGTCGTGGGCACAATCGGCGGGTCCAGGACGACGACCCTTCGATGCACGCGGAGACGGCCGCGTTCCGCAACGCCGGACGCCGGCCGCACTACGCCGACACGATCATGGTGACCACGCTGTCGCCGTGCTGGTACTGCAGCGGGCTGGTCCGCCAGTTCGGCATTGGCGAGGTTGTGGTGGGGGAGAACCGCACGTTCTACGGCGGGCAGGACTGGCTAGCCGAGCACGGGGTGCGGGTCACCACGCTTGACGACCCCGGCTGCATCGCGCTGATGACCGAGTTCATCGTCGCCCGGCCGGACCTGTGGTTCGAGGACATCGGCGGCCAGCCTTCGTGACCGGGTACGTACCGAGCATCGACCTGGCCCCGTGGTTCGGCGGCACCGAGGACGGCCGCCGCGAGGTGGCCCGCCAGGTCGACGACGCGTTGCGCACCGCGGGTTTCCTGCTGGTCACCGGCCACGGCGTGCCGCGTGCGCTGCGGGACCGCGTGCGGGGCGGCGCGCGGCGGTTCTTCGCGCTGCCGCCGGCGGTGAAGGCCCGGTACGCGGTCGCGGTCGGTGGCCGGGGCTGGATCCCGCCGGGTGCCGAGGCCAACGGGTACGCCGAGGGCACGGCCACCCCGGCCGACCTCAAGGAGTCGTACTCGCTGGCCGCGGAGGACCCGATCGGCGACGCCGAGGTCGACGCCCGCTGGTTCGTGCCGAACGTCTGGCCGGCCGAGGTACCCGAGCTGCGCGCGGTGCTGACCGAGTACCTGGGCCGGATGCGGGCGCTGTCCGACGAGCTGATGTCGGTCTGCGCGGTGGCCCTCGGCCTGCCCGCCGACCACTTCACCGGCTACCTGACGCACCCGACGTTCGGCTTCAACATCAACTGGTATCCGGCGCTGCGCGAGGTCGGCCCGCCCGAGCCGGGGCAGTTCCGGATCGGCCCGCACACGGACTTCGGCACGGTCACCGTGCTGGACCGGGAGGCCGGCCTCGGCGGCCTGCAGGTCTACACCGCCGAGGGCGACTGGGTGGACGCGCCGTTCGACCCGGACGCCTTCACCGTGAACCTGGGGGACCTGATGGCCCGCTGGACCGGTGACCGGTGGCGCTCCACCCGGCACCGAGTGCTGGCCCCGCCGCCGGACGCACCGGAGGAGGAGCTGATGTCGCTGGTCTATTTCTACGAGGCCGACCATGACGCGGTGATCGAGACGTTGCCGCCGCCGATCGGCCGGACCAGTTACCCGCCCGTGGTCTGGGGCGACTACCTGCGAGAGAAATTGGCGGCGATCTCCGTTGGCTGAGCTGAGGACCGAATCCCCCGACCCGACCGGCGCGGTGGCCGGCGAGCCCGTCCGGCCCGGTGTCTACGGCGACAAGATCGGCGCCGTCGAGCCCGGCGGGGTGGAGTTCATCCCCACCGGTGACCGGCACGGCCGGCCGCTGCAGCTGCTGTGGACCTGGACCTCGCCGAACCTGGAGTTCGCCACCGTCTTCCTCGGCATCCTGGCGGTCGGCGTGTTCGGCCTGGGCTTCTGGCAGGCGGTGCTGGCGCTGCTGATCGGCAACGTGCTCGGCTCGCTGTCGCACGGGGTGCTCTCCGCGCGCGGGCCCAGGCACGGAGTGCCGCAGATGGTGCTCAGCCGGGTCAGCTTCGGCTTCTTCGGCAACGCGCTGCCGGCCGGGCTGAACTCGATCACCGCCGGCGTCGGCTGGTTCGCGGTGAACAGTGTGAGCGGTGCCTTCGCGCTGAGCACGCTGACCGGGATGCCGACGCTCCTTGCGCTGGTCATCGTGGTGGTGGCCCAGGTGCTGGTGGCGTTCTTCGGGCACAACCTGGTGCAGGCGTTCGAGAAGTACGCGCTGATCTTCCTCGGCCTCGTGTTCCTGATCACCTCGGTGGTGCTGCTGGCCAAGGCACACCCGGCGGCCGCCAGCCACCCGGTGCCCGGCGGCTTCCTGCTGACCACCGGTGCGGCGTTCGGCTACGCCGCCGGCTGGAACCCCTACGCCGCGGACTACACCCGCTACCTGCCCGTCAGCGTCAGCGCCAAGATGACCGGTATCTGGGCCGGGCTCGGGGTGTTCGTCTCCTGCATGGTGCTGGAGATCGTCGGCGCGGCGTCGGTCACCGCCAGCGGGATGTCGGACAACCCGACGAGCACTTTCACCGGCCAGCTCCCCGGCTGGCTGGCCGCGCTGACCCTGCTGGCCATCGTGCTCGGTGCCGTCTCGGCGAACGTGATCAACATCTACTCCGGCGCAATGTCCTTCCTCACCCTCGGGATCAACCTGCCGCTGACCTTCCGCCGCGCCCTGGTCGCGGTGGTGTTCGGCATCATCGGCTTCCTGTTGGCCTGGTCCGGCCTGCAGGACGCGGGCGGCAAGTACGAGAGCTTCCTGCTGGTCATCGCCTACTGGATCGGCCCGTGGCTGGGTGTCATGTTCACCGACCAGTACCTGCGCCGGGGCAAGCCGATCGACCAGCTGCTCTACGCGAAGTGGTACCGGAACTGGGCCGGGCCGGTAGCCATGCTGGTCGGCATCGCGGTGTCGGTACCGCTGTTCTCCAACCAGACCGACTTCACCGGCCTGGTCGCCAAGGCGGTGCCGGGGCTCGGGGACATCGCCTTCCTGGTCGGCTTCGTGCTGGCCGCGGCGGTGTACGCGGCGCTGCGGCCGTGGGCCGCGCGCAACTCCGGCGCCGCCCCGACCGACGCCTGAGGTCGTCGCCCGCCCGCGCACCGAGCGGCCGCGCGGGCGGGGTCTCAGCGCGCGGAAAGTCACTAGGGTATGGAGCATGGATCTCGACGACGCGCGGAAGTACGTGCGGGACCACCACCACTCGGTGCTGGCCACGCTCAAGTCGGACGGCACCCCGCAGCTGTCGCCGGTCACCGCCGGGGTGGACGCCGCCGGCCACATCCTGGTGAGCAGCCGGGAGACCGCCTACAAGGTGCGCAACCTGCGGCGCGACCCCCGGGTCTGGGTATGTGTGTTCCCGGACGAGTTCTTCGGCCGCTGGGTGCAGCTGGAGGGGCGTACCGAGGTCGTGTCGCTGCCCGATGCGCTGCCCGGCCTGGAGGACTACTACCGGGACATCTCCGGGGAGCACCCCGACTGGGACGACTACCGGGCCGCCATGGAGCGGGAGCGCCGGGTACTGGTGCGCATCGAGCTGACCAAAGCAGGCCCGGACCGGTCCGGCTGACCCCCGGTCCCGCACTGCCCCGTCGGCAGGCGAAACCTGCTGGCCGACCCCCGGGGGCGGCCAGCTAACCTCACAAACCGTGATTCGTACCCACCCCGCCGGCGCGCTGCGCGCCGAAGACGCTGGTAGCACCGTGACGATGGCCGGCTGGGTCGCCCGCCGCCGCGATCACGGCGGGGTGATCTTCATCGATCTGCGGGACGCCTCCGGGGTGTCCCAGGTGGTGTTCCGCGAGGGCGAGATGGCCGAGCGCGCGCACCGGCTGCGCGCCGAGTTCTGTGTGCAGGTCACTGGCGAGGTCTCGGTCCGCCCGGCCGGCAACGAGAACCCGGAGCTGCCCACCGGCGCCATCGAGGTCACCGCCACCGGGCTGACCGTGCTCAGCGAGTCGGCCCCGCTGCCGTTCCCGCTGGACGAGCACACCGAGGTCGGCGAGG
>Ga0137415_10000536_pt1 | contig 36562 bp, 35 predicted proteins | sample CZODoug3_1_1_16f_FD_183082 | JGI IMG/M metagenome (GOLD analysis project Ga0137415, IMG submission 183082) | Vadose zone soil fungal communities from Angelo Coast Range Reserve, California, USA - CZODoug3_1_1_16fungal (Hybrid Assembly) | ecosystem: Environmental > Terrestrial > Soil > Vadose...
GGTTCGCCCGCACCACGAACCGAGTCGTTTATGACGCGGACGGCTGGACGATCCGCTCGGCCGACGGCTCCCGCACCACCCACTCAGAGCACACGATCGCGATCACCGACGACGGGCCGCTCGTGATCACCCGCAGGGCTGAGGAACTAACGGGCGCCCTGCAAACCCGTCACTCGGCGGCTTCTCCTCGGCGGAGTTGAACCAGGAGTCGCTGAAGGTCAGCTGTGCCGACAGACTGGCTGCGTGAGCGAGATGTTTCTGTGGGCCGGTCTGGGGGCTTGGCGAGCAGAGGCCAGCGAGGTCGATCTCGACGGTGACCGGCTTTCCGCCTCAGGAACTCAGCTGGGTGTGGATCCACTGCCCTACCGGTTGGACTACTCGCTGCGGACCGGACCACGATTCGTCACCGAACGGCTCGAAGCGACGGTCCGCGGCCAGGGTTGGCGTCGGCATCTCGACCTGCAACATGACGGGTCGGGAGCCTGGACCTGCACCATTGACCAGGACGGGAACATCGACCTCCCTGCGCCTGGCGGTGCTGTGACGCAGGTGGCGGGTGCCTTGGACTGCGATCTGGGCCGCTCGCCGGTGACCAACGTCTTGCCGGTCCGCCGACACGATCTCCATCGCCAGCCCGGAGGGTTCGATTTTCTGATGGCCTGGGTGTCAGTGCCCGACCTCGCGGTGCGCCCCGCGAACCAGCGCTACCAACACCTGCGCCTCGACCCCGGCGGTGGCGCGGTCGTGCGTTACGAGGGAGCGCAACGAGGCGTCGACCGGGAACTGACCCTCGACGCCCAAGGCTTCGTGCTCATCTATCCCGACCTGGCCCAGCGGGTCCCGCGGAGCTAGGCGCCCGGGGGTATCGAGCCCCGAACCCGCAGATAAAAGATTCCGGCTTCGATCCGTTCCGGCCTGGCTAGGACCAACTTGAGAGACCAAAACGCAGCCCATCTCTCAGGGAACGCACAAGCTGCGCCGTTAGCCTCTGGTTCATGTCAACGACCGATCGCGGTGCTGCGCTGGTCAGCGTTGTGGACAGCCCCTCAACTCACGGCGAACCCCAGCTGAGCGAACTTCTCGGCCCAGGACTTGGCGCTAGTTGGCCCCGGCCATGAATACGCGCGGCCCAGCCCAACCGTCGGCCTCCGATCGGTAGCTGCCGAAGGGGCCTGTCATGCGTGTGGCTGTGTATCTGCCTCTGCTGCTGCCGATGTTGGCGGCCGTCTCATCGCGCTGGTTGGCTGGGCGGATGCACCCACGGGTGGCGACCTGGTTACTGACCGCCACGGCAGTGGGTCTGGCGTTGGCCAGCGGGTTCGCGTTGACCGCGCTGGCCGCGACGGCGATCGGTCAGATACCTCTGTTGGCCGCGCTCGGTAATTGGTCCGTGGGGGAGCTGCGCCGTGATGATCCGGCTTCGTCAACGCTGGCTCTGTTCGCTTGCTTGTTGCTGGTCGCCGCGTTGGCCGCGGCCGGGCGCGCGGCGGTCCGCCGTGCGCGGTCACTGATCGACGCCGCGCGCACTGCCCGCCGGCTGCCGACCGTTGGTCCGATCGAACGGGTGGTGGTGCTCGACGACCCGTGCCCGGACGCGTTCGCCCTGCCCGGTATGCCCGGTCGGATTGTGGTGTCAACCGGAATGATCGACGCGCTTAATGCCCGTGAGCGCGAGGCGCTGTTCGCCCACGAAGAGGCCCACCTGACTTGCGGCCACCATCTCTTCGTTGCCCTGGCCGATCTGGCGGCAGCGACCAATCCACTGCTGCGCCCCGTGGCCGTCGCGGTGGGGTACACCACCGAACGCTGGGCCGATGAATGTGCCGCGAGCGCCGTCGGTGACCGTCACCTCGTTGCCCGCACCATCGTCAAGGCCGCCCTGTTGACCACCCGTCACAAGGCCGCGCCCGGAGGTGCGCTAGCCATGACCACACGGTGGCCTGCCACGAAGTTCAGGCGGACGGGTCCGGTGCCCCGACGCGTCGCTGCGCTGCTCACGCCACCACCTCAAAGCCAGCGATTGCTGTTGTCCCTCGCCCTGGCCGTGCTGGTCCTGGCTGCCTTGAGCAGCATCGACGCGGCCCGCGATCTCGATGCCCTGTTCGACCTAGCCAGCATCGGTACCTCGTAGTCTGCCCTGGCGGGTTACGTTGTCGGCTCGGAGCGGTAGAAATGTGATCCGCACCAACCCGGTCGCCCATGTCAAAGTGTTGGTAGGCATCCCTAATCGCAGGCTTTTGACAATTCTCTGACCCGAAGAACAAGGTCGAACTCCCGCTGGGCCACCTCCTGAGGATATTCTGTGGGCCCGAACCGCCAGAAGTGCTATTACAGTAGCTTGCGATCCATGCGCGCCGATGCGGCACGGAATCTTGATGCGATCCTTCAGACCGGAGCGCGGCTTCTAGCCGCGGACTCCAGCACGAGCATTGCCGCGATCGCCGCCGGTGCCGGAGTCAGCCGGCGTCTGGTCCACCGCCGCTTCGCTAGTCGAGAAGCGCTGCGCGACGCCGTGTTCCAGACCAAACTCGACGCGATCGACGCGGTACTCGCCGACGCCCGGCTGGACACCGCACCGGTCGCCGTCGCACTGCACCGGTTTGTGGAGGGCATCATCGCGGTGGTTCATCGCTACCCGATCGACCCAGACCTGATGCGGGACGACGCCCAGTCCTATGCCCGGATGCTCGACCAGCGCGCCCAGGTCGCCGCTTTCATGCGACGGGCCATGGATGAGGGACTCATCCGGTCCGACCTACCCGAGGGAATGGCCCAGGCCCAGCTACACCAGATGATCGCCCTGCTCGCGCAGCAGTTCCCCGACCACGATCCCGCCCTCGCCGCGGACATCGCCGTCGACACCTTGCTCAGGGGAACGGGTCGCAGCTGACCGATGTGCGAGAGCGCGGCGATGAATCGCGTGGCGGTGGCGCGATCGGGAGGTGTTGCGGGCTCGCCGTGGGGTGTTGGTGCAGTCGGTACAGGTGGGCATAGGCGGGGATTGACTCTAGGAGTTCGGGATGTCTGCCTGTACCTATCAGGTGACCGTGGTCCAGAAACAGAATCGCGTCGGCGTCGGTCACGGTGACGAGGTTGTGGGAGATGATGATGGTGGTCCGCCCGGCCATGAGCCGGCGCAGCGGAGCCAGCACGCGTCGAGCGGAGTCGGCGTCGAGGCCGGTAGTGGGCTCGTCGAGCAGTAAGATCGGCGCGTCACGGATCATCGCGCGGGCGATAGCTAGACGTTGGCGTTGTCCCCCCGACAGCATCCGTCCGCGTTGCCCGATTCGGGTGTCGTAACCCTCGGGTAGCGTGAGGATGAACTCGTGAGCGTCGGCTGCCTGCGCGGCGGCGACGATCTGAGCGTCGCTGGCCTCAGGTCTGCCCCAGAGAATGTTGTCGCGGATGGTGCCGTCGAACACCAGCGTTTCCTGCAGGACGGTGGCGACGTTGCGGTAGAGATCGCCCAGGGCAAGCTCGCGAACATCGATTCCGTCGAGGGTGACAACGCCGGTGTCCGGGTCGTAGAAGCGCAGCAACAGCTTGGCGAGAGTGGATTTCCCGGCACCACTCGCGCCGACAACGGCAATCTTGGCCCCAGCAGCGGCGGTGAAGTCAATGCTGGTCAGCGCTGGGGTCGCGGTGCCGGGATAGGTGAAACTGACGTTGTCAAAGCGCACGGTTCCCTGCGCGTTGCGCAGCGGGCGCGATGTGACGGGCTCGGTGACCGTAGGCTTTTCATCAAGCAGTTCGATTACCCGCTCGGCACTGGCGCTCGCGGCGTACAGGGAGTTTGTCAGCCGTCCCATGCCCTGGATGGGGCTGTAGAGCCGGGTAAGGTACGCGACGAAGGCCAACAACCCGCCTATCGTGATGCGCTGATTGGTCAGCTCCCATACCGCCAACCCGATCACGAGCAGTACACCGAAGACCTCGAGAAGATCGGTCAAAGGACGAAACAGGGCCTGCAACCGAGTAGCGAGCATCTGGGCGCTGAACGCGGCCAGGTTCTGCTCATGAAAGCGCTCGCCTTCCTGCTTCGCGCGGTCATAGGCCCGGACGAGCGCGCTGTTAGCGAAGCTCTCCTCCGCCACCGAGGTCAGTGCCCCGGCTCGGCGGCGCTTCTCCCGAGCGGCGTCCTTGATCCGACGCGAGAAGAATCGGGCAGCCAGCAGGAATCCCGGCGCCGCGAGCAGGGCGGCGCCGGCCAGCCGCCAGTCGAGGTAGAACAGCGCCCCGGTGAACAGGACCAGCTGCAACAGGTAGGTCACTGTCTGGGCGACACCAGTGAGAACCAGGTCCTCGATGGCGCCGATGTCGCCGGTCAACCGCGACAGTACGTCCCCCAGTGGGCGGTGTTCGAAGAAGCCCAATGACAACTGGTGCAGGTGACCGAACAGTCTGGACCGAAGATTGAGAACGAACCGCTCCCCGATCCAGGTGGACAGGTACTGGTCACTGAACGACACCAAGCCCTGGATCACCGCCAGACCCACATACGAACCGGCGAGCACCGGGAAGAGATGCAGGTCGCGCGGGATCACCACCTGGTCGATGAGGATCTTGAATAGCCACAGCTCGGCCGTACTTAGCGCAGGGGCGGCGCCGACCAGTAGCAGACCAATAAAGAATCGGCCTCGAAATGGCTTGGTGTCCGGCCAGAATCGCGTGAAGATCGCCCGGACACCCACCCGGGCAGAGGCCTTGACCAACTCTCCCGGTTCGGGTCGCGCCGAAGATCGCGGTTGGTCGACTATCACCGCCACCTCATTCACAGATTTGGTGATGGCCCCATCTCGTCGACGGGACCACCACCTGGATCGGACCGACCTACTGGTCGGCGTCGGAATTAGTGGTCACGGCGATGGCCGTGCTCGTCGCCATGGTCGCGATCGCGCTCGTCGTCGTGCCGGTGCCGACGCCAGTCGTTGTCCTCATCGTCGCGCCAGTCGCCCCGCCGACTTAATCCCCAGCGGTTTTCGCTCATAAATCCTCATCCTTCGATTCTCGGATCAAGAGACGCCGTGTGGCACCCTCACCGGAAATATCGACTGAAGACCCTGCGAAGTAACTATTAATTCGAGCAACCACACAAATGGAGCAACAGAAAAGATCGACATGTTACTTTGATGTGAATAGGATTTCAAAGTCAGCGAGTTAGACGCACATTCTCAGAGTTATGCCACGCAGCTCTTAGGTAATTCATAGAGTCCAGTAGGAAGCTGGCCGCGGCATGCACCACGTCACGCGCTCAGCCCCGGACTAGTCAGTCGCTCGAAGCCGATCTGTTGATCAGAAAGTGCGAGAGCCGCGGTGCTCAGCTGGCATCGATCGCGGGCGGCTCGGCGCTGACCGCTCGCACGGCGGCGATCACCGCGGCGATGCGTGGCGAGAGGTGTTCCCCATCGCGGACGATCACGACGCTGTGTCGAACGGTGTCGAGTCCGTCGATCGGGAGTCGGGCGAGCTTGGCCTCGGTACCCGCGGGCGTGAGTTGAGGTGCAATGGTGATGCCCCATCCGACCCCGACCAAACCGATCGCGGTACCAATATCGTCCACTGTCGCGGCCACCTTCGGTTCGAAGCCCGCCGTGCTACACAGGCTCATCGTGAGGTGGCCGAGTCTGCTCTCGGGACACATGACCCACGACTCGTCTCGCAGCTGCGCCATCGCGCAGCTCTGGGCGCTTGCCAGCGGGTGCTCCTCCGGAACGCAGAGGCGCAGCGGGTCGTGTCCGAGCACCCACTCACGCAGCCCCGACACGGTCCGGGGATGGGCGGTCCCGTACCGAGACACGATCACCATGTCCAGCTGGTCACGCCGCACCGCGTCCGCCCCTGCCTCGTCGGTGATGGCGCTGAGCCTGATTTCCATTTCCGGGTATCGGCGGCGCACTTCGGTCAGGGCGCGGCTCATGATGCGCGGGCCCTCGCGGAACGGCACGCCGACCCGCAGCAGCCCAGTGATGCCCTCGGCGTCGCGGAACAGCATCGCTTCGGCGGCACGCAACTCGGCGAGGATGCGTTCGGCGTGCTCGACGAGGTTGCGCCCCGAGGGGGTGAGCGTGACACGGTTCCCGGCCCGGTTCACCAGCGCGGTACCCGCCTCGTTCTCCAGCGCCGTGAGCTGTTGGGAGACCGCCGACCGGGTGTACCGCAGGGCGCGGCCCGCAGCGGCGATCGAGCCCTCCGACGCCACCGCGCGGAGCATGATCAGCTTCCGGACGTCGAGCATGCGTCATTTCCTCTAACGCTGGAGTCGTCAACCGTAACGTCAGTTTACTTGCTTCGTGCCGTCGGCGTCTCTAGTACTTGTTGGCAGCGCGTCAACATTTTTGCCGCAGTGCACACGGACACCGAGGTCGTCGAGGAGTGGTGCATTGAGTGCCCGCCGCTATGCCGCAGCCACACATCTGACGAGGCGTCCCGGCGAGGGCCGCCCCGCGGACTGCGGCAACCCAGGCCGTTCCGGCCGCCGCGGCCTGCTCCGCGCTGTCGCCGTCATGGTCGCGATGGCGACAACGCTCGCCGGCTGCGCCGCAACGGGGTCATCAAGCGGATCGAGTACGGGACCGCTTGCGATCGGCATGTCGCTGCCGCTCACCGGCCCGGCCGCCGATGTGGCGGCGTCGGGGTACCAGGGTTATGAGCTGTGGGCGGCGCAGGTCAACGCCACCGGCGGCCTACTGGGCCGCAAGGTCCAGCTGAACGTGCTCGACGACGGGTTCGATCCGAACCAGACCGGCACCGACTACACGCGACTGATCAGCCAGGACAAGGTCGACCTGCTGCTTGGCACGTTCTCGTCCCTGTTGAACGCGCCGGCCTCGGCGATCGCGGCGCGCCAGCGGATGCTCTACATCGAGCCGTCCGGGGGCACGGCGTCCCTGTTCACCCGGGGCTTCACGAATCTGTTCTTCGCGCAGCCAGGGACGACGGAAAGCCTGCCGGACCTATTCGTGCAATGGTTCAGCTCGCTGCCCTCGGAGCAACGTCCCAAGACGGCCGCCTACCTCACGCAGGACGATCCGAGCGCGAGTCCCGCGGTCGAGATCTTCAAGGCCAAGCTCCAGGCGCTGGGGGTCACGAAGGTCTACGACCAGAGCTACGACCCGAGCACCTCGAACTTCGACTCCATCGCGGCCTCGGTCGTGCGCACCCGACCGCAGATGATCATCCAGGGGGCAGTGGCCAGCGACGGGGCGGCGTTCGTCCGGTCGCTGGAGAAGCTGGACTTCAACCCCGAGATCTTCTTCCAGACCAACTCCCCGACCGACGATACCTACCCGGACAGGGTCGGCACGCGCAACACCGAAGGCGTGTTCACCTCGCAGGCCTGGAGTCCAACCGCCAGCTATACCGGCAACGCCGACTTCGTCTCCGCGTACACCCAGATGTTCGGCAGCCCGCCCACCGAGGACGCGGCCAACTCCTATACCGCGGGCCAGGTGCTCGGCGCGGCCGTCAAGGCGGTCGGCCGGATCGACCAGAACGCCCTCGCCGACTGGTTGCACGCCAACGCGGTGGACACCATCGTCGGACCGTTGAGATGGGGCCCCACGGGTGTTCCGGTGGGCACTGGCCTGCTCGCACAGTGGCAGAACGGCACCCTGCAGGTCATCGCGCCGAAATCGTCCGCGACCAGCGATACGGTCGTCTACCCGAAGCCGGGCTGGTCCAACTGATGATCGACTTTGGCCAAGCACTCATCTTCGGCCTCCTCATTGGCGGCGTCTACGCGTTGATGGCGACCGGACTCACGCTCACGTTTGGCGTCATGAAGATCGTCAATATGGCGCAAGGCGCGTTCCTGATCACCTCCACCTACCTGTGCTTCGCCCTCTGGCAGCACTTCGGTCTCGACCCTGTTCTCGCCGCGTTCCTGGTGATGCTCCCGATGGCCGCACTGGGGCTGGTGGTCTACAAGCTCGTCATCGAACGGTTGGAGCGGATCGACCCGGGGCTGACGATCGTGGCCACGTTCGCGCTGGCGCTGGTGGCGGAGGCGTTCCTGGCACTGCTCTGGGGACCCGACCAGAGGGCGACCGACCCGGCGTACTCCAACAAGGCGTTCCACCTGGGACAGCTGGTGGTCCCGCTCGCTCAGTTCTACGCGTGTCTGCTCGCTGTCGTGCTCACAGTGGTACTACAGGTGGCGATCAAACGGACCTGGCTGGGTCGCGCGATCACGGCAGCATCAGAGAATCCTGAGGGCGCCCGGTTGGTCGGCATCGAACCCGCACGCGTCGGGGCGTGGCTCTTCGCCATCGCCACCGCTTCGACCGCGTTCGGTGGCGCAGCGCTGAGCTTCCTTTACCAGTTCACCCCGGACACGCAGGACTTCTGGCTCGGGTTGACGTTGAGCGTAGTGATCGTCGGTGGGCTGGGCAGTGTCCCGGGGGCGTTCGCCGCCGGGGTGCTGCTCGGGGTGACCGAATCGCTGACCACGACCTACCTGTCGGTGCGGTGGGCGACCGCGGTGCCGACCTTGCTGATCCTGGTCGTGCTGACAGTCCGCCCGCAGGGCCTGTTCACCCGGATGACCCGACAGGACGCAGGTTCATGACACCGCTCATGCCGCTTGGCCGGGCGTGGATCCCGATCGCGGTGGCCGCGCTGATCAGCTATCCGCTGCTGTCCGACGACATCTACTACCAGAACATGCTGATCATGACCTTCGTACTGGCCATCGGCGCCAGCGGCTGGAACATCATGGGCGGGTACGCGGGCTACCTGTCGTTGGGTAACAGCGCGTTCATCGGTCTAGGCGCCTACACCACCGGCATCCTCGCCGCGAAGGCCCACATCTCGCCGTTTCTCGGCTGCCTCGTCGGCGGCTTGATGTGCGCGGTCGGCGCCGCGCTGCTCAGTCTGATCACCCGCCGCACCCGGGGCATGTACTTCGTGGTCGTCACCTTCGCAACGCTGCAGCTACTCGGTGTGGTGGCCACGATCTGGTCCAGCCTGACCGGCGGCAGCCAGGGCCTGGCGATGCCGCTGCCGACGTGGAGTCTGTCCTATCAGGACTGGCCGTTCTACTACTCGCTGCTCGGCCTGCTGGTCGTGACCCTCGCGGTGTCCGCCTGGGTGCGGCGCAGCAAGCTGGGCCTCGGCCTCTTCGCTATCCAGGACAACGAGGACAAGGCGGCGGGGCTCGGCCTTCGCACCGCCGTGTACAAGATGATCGCGTTCGTGCTCAGCGGGACGTTCCTCGGCATCGCGGGCGGCATCTACGCCTACTACGTGACCTTCCTGAACACGGCGGCCGTTTTCGACATCATCACGAGCGTGCTGATCGTCCTCGCGGTGCTGCTAGGCGGTCGAGGGACGCTGTGGGGACCCGTCCTCGGCGCGTTCATCATCTCGCCGATCAGCGACCTCACGAGCACCGGCTTCGGCGGGGCTGACGCGGGCGCGTTCCGGCTGTTGCTGTTCGGTGGGCTGCTCGGCACCGTGGCAATCTTCCTTCCCCGGGGGGTCCTGCCGGTCCTCGAGTCCTGGTTGCGCCGGCTGCTGCCGCGCGGCTCGAGCAGCACGCCAGCGAAGGCCGATCCCGACCAGTCGAGAACGGCGGGTTCGGTCTCGGACGGGGACCGTGGCTCCGGCAACGGCGGCGATCAGTCCCCGGCGCTCAGGGCGCGCGGCCTGCGCAAGTCATTCGGCGGCCTGCGTGCGGTCGACGGTGTCGACCTGGACCTCGCGCGGGGGCGGATCACCGGTCTCATCGGCCCCAACGGCTCGGGCAAAACGACACTGTTCAACCTGATCGACGGCACGGTCCCCACCCGGGACGGCACCATCACCCTCGGCGGCCTCCGGCTCGAACGAGCGGGTCGTCCGGTGCGCGCACACGCCGGGCTCGCGCGCACCTACCAGCTCCCTCGGCTGTTCGCCAACCTCACGGTCGTCGAGAACGTTGTGGTCCCCGAACGGCGGCTCGCGTTCGGCAGGCTGTGGACCACACGGGTCAGCTCGGCAGAACGGAAGCGGGCGCTCGCCGTCCTCGACGACCTCGGGTTGGCCGCCTACGCGGACCAGACCCCGACTGGTCTGAGCTACGGACAGCGGAAACTCGTCGAGCTGGCTCAGGTCCTCTGGCTGGATCCGATCCTGGTCATGTTGGACGAGCCCGCCGCGGGTATCAGCCCCGCGCTGTCCGAGCGGCTGGCGGACCTGGTTCGGTCCCTGCGCGAGCGCGGGGTCGCCATCCTGCTAGTCGAACATGACCTGGCATTCATCGCCAGCCTGTGCGAACAGGTCTATGTGATGGCCAACGGCGCGATCATCGCGACCGGTTCAGTCGCCGAGATCAGCGCGGATCGTGCCGTCATCGACGCGTATCTCGGCGACCCGGCCCTCCCGGTGCCCCTTGGGGGCCAGGCATGATTCATCTCGAGGGACTACTGGCCGGCTACGGCGGCCTTGACATCCTGCGCGGCGTCGAGCTGCATGTGGAGCAGGGCTCGGTCAACTGCATCGTCGGCCCTAACGGCGCGGGCAAGTCGACCGTCCTGAAGACGATCAGCGGGCTTCTTCAGCCTCGACAGGGATCGATCGTCATCGACGGCGTCAACCTCGCTGGCAAGTCGCCGGCGACGATCCTGCATGCCGGCGTGGTCCAGGTCCCACAGCGGAACGGGCTGTTCGCCAAGCTGACCGTGCGGCACAACGTCCTGATGGGCGCCTACATTCACCGCGGCCGGCGCAAGCACCTAGAGCAGCGCTACGACGAGCTGGCGCAGCGGTTCCCGATCCTGGGTGAACGGCCGGACGCCCCCGCCGGTTCGCTGTCCGGCGGCCAGCGGCGCACTGTCGAGTTCGCCCGCGCGATGATGCTCAATCCCAAGGTCGTGCTGCTGGACGAGCCCACGCTCGGACTCGACCCGCTGAGCCTGACGACTATCCGCGACAGCGTGCGCGCCATGCACTCCGACGGCATCACAGTGTTGATGGTCGAGCAGAACGTCCGGTTCGGCCTCGCGTTGGCCGACCAAGCCACCGTGATGAGCGCCGGCCGAGTCGTGCTCACCGGCACCGCCGACGAAATCCGGGACAAGCCCGATCTGATGGACGTGTTCTTCGGCGCCGCGCGGAACAGCGACTCGGGCGCCTCGACACCCACGTGATGTGACCCTCGGCCTGACTCACGCCCGCACCCGGCGGAATCGATGTTCGGGGCGACCAGCCGAGCCGTACCGCAGCTGCAGGACGAGCACCCCTTCGCGTTGTAGATGGCCGAGATAGCGCTGGGCGGTGGCCCTGCTGATCCCGACCCGTTGGGCGACCTCACTGGCCGACAGATCGCCGTCGGCCGTATCAAAGGTGGCTCGCACCAGGGCCAACGTTGGCAGCGAGCAGCCTTTGGGCAGGGTGGCAGTGGACTCCGCTGGCGCCAGGCTGAACAGCCGATCGACGTCGCGTTGGTCGAGCGTGCCGCCGGCCGCGGTGCGCAGCCACAGTTCTCGATAGGCGGTCAAGCGCTCCGCGAGCAGGCGGAACGGGAACGGCTTGACCAGGTACTGCACCACCCCGCGTTGCATCGCCGTGCGCACGCTCGGCATGTCCCTGGCGGCGGTGACCGCGATGACGTCCGGGTGCGGCCCCGCTCCAGCGCGCAGGCGGGGCAGCAGGGCGAGCCCGTGCTCATCGGGCAGGTACAGGTCGAGCAGAACCAGATCGGGGCTTCGGGTCCGTACGATCTCCAGGGCGGCCCGGGCGGTGTGCGCGTTGCCGACAACGGTGAACCCGTGAACCCGACTCACAAAGTCGGCGTGCAGCGCAGCGACGTTGAAGTCGTCGTCGACCACCAGCACGCCGATGTCTCGGGTTGTCATGGCCGCGTCCCGGCACGCGTTCGAGGGATGATCACCTGAAATTGGGCGCCCCGGCCTTCGCCGACAGCGATGCTGCCGCCGAGCTGGGTCACGAGCTGGCGGACCAGAGCCAGCCCGATACCGCGTTTCCGGCCCAGCACCTCGGCCTTGGTCGACCAACCACCCGTGAAGATCGTCTCGACCATGTTCGGCGGAATGCCGGAGCCGGAGTCCACCACGTCGATGACCAGCCCGCGACCATCGTGCGCCAGTTCTACCGTCACCGTGGGTGGCTCACCGGCGTCTGTCTCGGCGTCGGCGGCCGCGTCGATAGCATTGTCGATCAAATTGCCGATGATGGACACCACCGCATCGGCCGAGACCTCGGCAAGGGTGACAGGCGAGGCGGTGTCGATGGTGTCGGTGCGGACGGTCAGTCGCACGCCGCGCTCATGCGCCACGGTCATCTTCGCGATGAGCAGGGCAACCAGCCTCGGGTTGTCGATCGTCGACGCGAGCTCGACGACCCGGCCGGACGTCGCGCCGTCGATCTCGGTCGCATAACCGATCGCCTCGTCGTAGCGGCGCATCTCCAGCAGCCCGGACATCACGTGCATCCGGTTCGCGAACTCGTGCTGCTGGGCGCGCAGCGCGTCGGTCAGACTGCGCACCTCGTCGAGCTCGCGCAACGCCGCCTCCAGCTCAGTGCGATCACGCAAGGTCACGACCGCGCCGAGACCGCGGCCGCCATGCGTCACCCTCATCCGGCTGGCCACCAGAATTCGGTCGGTGCCCATAACGAGCTGGTCGGTGACCCGGTCGCGCTCCGGGCCCTCGCTGGCCAGCAGCTCGCGCAGCGCACCCTCGGGCAACACCTGCGCGACCGAGCGGCCCACGTCGCGTGGCGTGGTGCCGAGCAGTTGGTGTGCCTGGTCGTTTACCAGGCTGAACCGCCCCTGGGGATCAACGGCCACGACTCCCTCCCGGATGCCGTGCAGGATTGCCTCCCGTTCCTGCAGCAGCGCGGCGATCTGGTCGAGCTCGAGACCGAAGGTCTGCCGTTTCAGTTGCCGGGCGAGCACCGTAGCCACACCTATGCCGATCGCGAGTGCGACCGCAAGATAGATGGCCAGGCTGATCAGCTCGGCGCCGGCCTTGACCGCGATCTCGGTCTCCACCACACCCACCGAGACCTCGCCGACCACCGTGCGGTCCGGCCCGAGCACCGGCGCCTTGCCGTTGGCCGAGCGACCAAGGCTGCCGGGGTCGATGCCGACGTGCGCGTGGCCGTCCAGCGCAACAACTGGTTCCTCCACCGGCCGGCCGATCAACGCCGGGTTCGGGTGCGAGTACCTCATTCCAGACCGGTCCAGGACAACCACGTACGACGCACCCGTGCTTCGGGCGATGTCCTGCGCAAGCGGCTGGATGCGGTCCGGCCGGCCCGCGGCCAGCGCGGAGCCGACCTGTGGGATGGCCGAGGTGGCTTCCGCGATGGCGAGCGCGCGCTGCTGGTACTGGGTGTCCAGCTCGACGCGGGCAGCTAGGGCCCACAACCCGAAGCCGATCAATCCGGCGACCAGGAGCACGCAGATGTGGCCCATCAGCAGGCGCGCGGACAGCGTCCGACGCCGCCTCGGCCAGCGCGTTCTGAGCCACCCTGAGCTGAACCACGCTGGTCTGGGCACGATGCACAGTGTGCTCCCGGACCGGCCGAGCTGGGCACGCGCGATATGAGCAAAAACGCAACTTATGCGCACTGCGGCGCAGTACCGGCACAATGCTCCGCCGCCGCCTCGGTCGATGCCACGCTCGCGACCACGTGACCGCGATCACCCGGAAAGGCAGTGGATGTCAGCGACGACGTCAGAGGCAGCGCAACCAACCCAGCCGGCGATCGAACTGCGTGGCGTCTCCAAGAGCTTCGCCACGCCGAACGGAGGTCGGTACCAGGCGTTGCGCGAGCTGAGCCTGACGGTCGCCGCCGGCGAGTTCTGCGCGGTGGTCGGGCCGACCGGATGCGGCAAGTCCACCACGCTGACCCTGGTGGCCGGTTTGGAGCGGCCCACCGAAGGTGCGGCCCTGGTGCACGGCAGCCCGGTGCTCGGCATCGGGCGCGACATCGGCTTCGTGTTCCAGAACGACGCGGTGTTCCCGTGGAAGTCGGTGCTGGACAACGTGCTGGCCGGGCCACGCTTCCGATCGCGTCCGCCCGACATCGCCAGGGAGCAGGCCCGCGACTGGTTACGCCGGGTGGGCCTCACCGGCTTCGAAGACCGCTACCCGCACCAACTCTCCGGCGGCATGCGCAAGCGGGTGGCACTCGCACAGAGCCTGATCAACGAGCCACGCATCCTGCTGATGGACGAGCCGTTCAGCGCGCTTGACGTACAGACCAGGGCGATCATGTCCGACGAGCTGCTCACCCTGTGGGGCCTGACCAAGCCCGCCGTCGTCTTCGTCACGCACGACCTCGAAGAAGCGATCGCGCTCGCCGACAAGGTCGTGGTGCTCACCGCCGGACCGGCCACCGTCAAGGACGTCTTCACCGTGCACCTGCCGCGACCGCGCACCGTGCAAGAGGTCCGCTTCGAACCGGATTTCGTCCAGCTCTACCAGCGGATCTGGCATTCGCTGCGGGATGAGGTCAACATCGCGTACTCCCGAACCACGAGCGTGAGCGCGCCATGAGCCACCAGCGTTATCGCACCGTGGTCTGGCTGGCTCGGCTGTTGGTATTCATCGTGGTCATCGGCGGTTGGGAGCTCTGTGCCCGGCTGGGGATCGTCAACCCGTTCTTCTACGGCCAACCGAGCCAGGTCATCGGCCAGATCCAGACCTGGATACAGAACGGGACCGCACAGGGCTCACTGTGGGCACAGATCGCCGTGACCATGCAGGAGACAATTCTCGGCTGGGTGATCGGTGTGGTACTCGGGGTGGTGTTCGGCGTCGCCCTCGGCCGCAGCCGGTTTCTCTCAGATGTTCTCGGGCCCTACATCAAGATCATGAACTCGATCCCCAGGATCGTGCTCGGCTCGATCTTCATCGTAGCGTTCGGGCTCGGGTTGAGCTCGAAGGTGCTGCTCGCGGTCGTGCTGGTGTTCTTCGCGGTGTTCTTCAACGCCTTCCAGGGCACCCGCGAGGTGGACCGGAACCTGATGGCCAACGCCCGAATCCTCGGCGCCTCCCGGTGGCGGGTGACCCGCGAGGTGGTACTGCCCTCCGCGTTCACCTGGATCATCGCGAGCCTGCACGTCAGCTTCGGCTTTGCCCTGATCGGCGCGATCGTGGGTGAGTTTCTCGGCGCCCAGCAGGGGTTGGGGCTGCTGATCCGCACCGCACAAGGCACCTTCAACGCCAACGGCGTGCTGGCCGCGATGGTGATCGTCGCGATCGTCGCGCTGATCGCCGAAGGGCTGATCACCGCCATCGAGCAGCGCATCTTGCGGTGGCGCCCACCCGCACTCAGCGGCCCCTCGCTCTGATCAACCTCCCAGCTCGACCACCTATCGGATCCACCTGTCAGAGAGGACAGAACCTATGAAGAGACCACTGATGATCGTCGCCGCACTGTTGGCCGGGGGACTCGTGCTGAGCGCCTGTGGGACGGGCAGCGGGGCCGCGGCCAGTGGCGGCAACACGATGTCGATCATGGTCGGGGGGCTCGACAAACAGATCTACCTACCGTTCATTCTGGCCCAGAAGCTGGGCTACTACCGCGACGCCGGGCTCGATGTGCAGCTGTCCGACGAACCGGCCGGCGTCAACGCGGAGACAGCGATGCTCGCCGGACAGGTCAACGGGGTGGGCGGCTTCTACGACCACACCATCGACCTGCAGGCCAAGAGCCAAGCAACCGAGTCCGTGGTGTCCATGCTGCAGGTACCCGGCGAGGTGGAGCTCTGCCGCGGCGACCTCAAGGGCACCATCAACTCGCCGGCCGACTGGAAGGGACGCAGCCTCGGCGTCACCGACCTGGGCTCCTCCACCGACTTCCTGACCCAGTACCTCGCACAGAAGAACGGCGTGGCGGTCAGCGACACCCACCGGATCGGCGTACAGGCCGGCCCGACGTTCATCGCCGCCATGGACCACCATTCGATCGACTGCGGGATGACCACCGAACCGACCGTGTCCAACCTGCTCAACGCCGGCAAGGCCTACATCATCGCCGACACCCGCACCGCCGACGGCACCCGCCATGCCCTCGGCGGAACCTATCCGGCCACCTCGCTCTACATGCGCACCGACTACGTCAACGGCAACCGGGACAAGGTGCAAAAGCTGGTCACCGCGTACGTGCGGACGCTCAACTGGATTCAGACCCACAGTGCCGCCGACATCACCGCACAGATGCCGCCGGACTACTACGCCGGTGTCGGCAAGGCCGCCTACACCGCCGCGCTCGACGGCGAGAAAGGCATCTACAACCCGACCGGTCTGATGCCGACCGACGGGCCCGCCACGTGTCTGGCCGTGCTGCAGGCCAACAGCGACGTCACCGGCAAGGCCCTAGATCTGACCAAGACCTACACCAACGAATTCGCCCAGGCCGCCCAAACCTCGAAGGGCAACTAGCCCCGATCGCGCTGCTGCTCGCCAACTCCGGGAACGGGCTTGCGCTGTTCTGCCCGTTGTTCCGCGCCCGACCCGGCGCCGGTGCGGACGTCGCGGCGGGTGATCACGAGATAGATGATGAATGCGACGATGGCGACCGACCACAGCACGGTGACCAGCGGCATACCCCAGCCGAGGCCACCGTGCTGGGTGGGCCCGCCCATCCAGTCGGCGAACGAGGCACCCAGGGGGCGGGTGAGGATGTAGGCGCTCCAGAAGCCGGCGACGGCATTGAACCCGATCCAGCGGCGGGCCAGTGAGGGCATTGCGAACAGCGCCGCGAAGACGATCCCGGACACGAGCGCGCCCCAGCCCCAGGCGAATGCGGTCAGATCGCCGACCGCGGTGCCCAGCGCGAAGGTGGCAAGTACAGCCGCCCAGTAGAACGACTCGCGGCGGCGGGTGTTGATCGCCGAGAACGACAGCGTGCCCTCCACGCGATGCCACGCCCAGAAGATCACCAACACGGCCAGCAGGTACGCCGTCGAGGTGGCCCACACGGGGACGCCGAGGAAGTGGGGGATATCCGCGGCCATGGTGCCGAACACGCTGACCATGACCACAGCCAGCCAGTACACCCCGGGGATGTAGCGGGTCACCCTGAACTGCGCGACGAAACTTGCCACCAGCGCCACCGCTGTCGCTCCCACTGCGACTACGCCGCCCGCCCTGACCAGCGCGTCGGAGGCCGCCTCCCCCATCCCGGTGGTGAGGATCTTGATGATCCAGAAATACACGGTGACGACGGGGACCTTGTTGGCCAATCCGTCGACCAGCGGCCCATGGGAGGACTGCGAACGTTCGACTTCAAACATCTGAATCGAGACCCTTCTTGAAGTAGGAGCGCGGCCCGCGAGTGGCGCCGCGCCCGTCGGATGGCACGGTGAGCGGCGCTGGCACGTGCGGGCGCGATCCAGCCCGCGGCGAGCGGCCTCCGTTGGCCACGCCACTTCGAAGTCGGGCACCAGCGTGGTCCAGGCCCGTGGGCGCGGGCCGGCAGTGCGCTGTGCGTTGGATGTACGGGCGCGGCGGGCAACCTCTGCCCTGGCGGGGCCGAGATGGCCCCGGTGTGGCGCCGCGGTTATCGCTCTGGAACGTCGTCGGCGTCGGTGCCGTGGGTCTGATGCGCGTGATTGTGCGGAGTGGCGATGACCGCGCCGATGCCGCCCAGTGCCATTCCCGCGCCGGCTCCGAGCCCTCCGAGCCCGATCGCGATGGCCACCAGTGCCACGATCGGTCGTCTCAGGCCTCGGCGCCGTCCCGATGGGCGGTCGGACCGTGGGGCGTTCACAGCGCCACCAGCGCCGCGCCGACGACCGCGCACGCCATGGTCCATATCGCCGCGAGCAACGTCAGCGCGACGGCGAGGCGGCACTCCGCGCGGCTTGGCGGGCCGGCAGCCAGCGCCGCGGGCCATAGCGCGGTTCGGGCTCGCCAGACGGCGGACTCCCAGATTGCCGACCACTCCGGCGCCCCTGACGGCCGCGGTGCCGCACGCGTGCCAGGCGAGTCGGGAAGGTCGGCGAGCAGCGCGGTAAGGCCGGAGCGGTGTCGGGCGGCATTGGCGGCCGCCACCCGTTCCTCTGTCTCGTCGAGGTCCAGCCGACCCTCCCCCAGCGCGTCGTACAAGCGTGCGACGGCCTGCTCACGCTCGGCGTCCGACGCCCGCGTCCCGGCGACCGCTGGCTGGCGGCTGCCCGGGGCTACGACCAGAGTCGCCGAGTCCGGCGCTGCCGATCGGTTCGTCCCGGCGGGTCCGCGAGGACGGGGATCGTGCGGACCCGGGGCGTTGGGAGTGAGGACGTCAAGCACGGGCGGCTCGTCCAGCCGTGTGCGCTGGTCTTGTCTACCGTTGTCGGACGCGCTCATCGAGGGGCTCCCGAATGGTGTTGGTCAGGTACCTTCCACCTTGATCTAGCCGGCTGAAGAGTCGACGTGGTCCGGTTCGGAGTTCGGTAAGAACCGTTCACTCCCCACGGTGAACCCGACCGACGCGCCCCCGCCCGCGCGCCCTCGGGCGAAGACGGATCCACCGTGGGCCTCGGCCGTGTCCCGGACAATGGCCAGCCCCAGCCCGGACCCGGGTAGGGCGCGGGCGTCGTCGGCCCGGTAGAAGCGATCGAACACCCGAGCGGCGTCGGCCGGGTCGATGCCCGGACCGCGATCGGACACGGTGACCCCGCAGTGCTCGACGCGCAGCTCGATGGGCTCATGGCCCTCGGTGTCGAACTTCGCGGCGTTTTCCAGCAGGTTGCCGACCGCACGGACGAGTCGCAGCCGCCAGCCAACCACCACCGAGCCGTCCGCGTGCACGAGCACCTGTCGGCCGGAACGCCGGCGCAGCCGCTCGGCCGCGTGTTCAGCCACCGCCGCGAGCCGCACGGGTTCTTCGGCCTCGTCGTCGCGGCGCGAGAGTGCCAGCTCGACCAGTTCGTCGACGAGGTGGCTCAGCTCGCGTGTCTCGCCCTGCAGGTCGTCGATGAGTCGATCACGGGCCGGTGGGGACAGCTCGGAGAACCGGCGCAACACACTGGCGTTGGTACGCAAGCTGGTCAGCGGCGTGCGCAGCTCGTGCGCGGCGTCCTGCACCAACCGCTCCTGGTCCTCGCGGGCGGTGGCGAGCCGACCGAGCATCGTGTTCAGCGACGACGACAACCGACCGACCTCGTCACGTCCCTCGACCCGGACTTCGCGATCGAGCTCACCGTGCGCAGTGATCTCCTCGGCGATCCCGGCCAACCTGACCAGTCGGCGAGTGATCCGCCACGCCAGCAGCCAGCCCGCGCCGGCCGCGGCGAGAAGCACCGCAAGGCTGAGCCCCGCGACCTCCTTGGCCGTGCCGCGCAGTACTCGGACTGTCTGGTTGACGTCGACCGCCACCTGGAGAGCCCCGCGTCCGCCGCCGAGGGCGGTGGTCATCTCGCGGTAGACGGTTGGACCGACCCGTACCTCGGTGGTATCCGTCTGGCCGAACACACCACTAGCGGCCAGGGCGCGGGCGGGGTCCGACACCGGCAATGCCACCGAGCGGCCTCCCAGGTATCGCGGCGTCCCATCCGGAGCCACGACTTGCGCAACCATCTGCTGGGCGGCGCCGTCGGTCGGCTCGTGCCCCTCGTCATCGGGTTCGTGGCCGGCCCCCAGCTCCGCCGTGGACGCCAGCACCTGGGTCTGCCCGTTGGCCAGGGCCACCGTGGCCGACATGAGTGAGCGATCAATCTCCGCGGCGATCCGCTCGGCGGACACGTGATAGCTCAAGACCCCGACCAGCGTGGCCACCACGGCGGCGACCAGCGCAAAGGCGAGCGCGAAGCGGGAGCGCAGGCTCATGGCCGCCGCGCCGCGTACCCCACGCCGCGCACGGTGTGGATGAGGTTGGGGGCGCCGACGTCCGCGAGCTTCCGCCGGAGGTACCCGACGTAGACGGCCAGGTTCTTGGAATTCGTCCCGAAGTCGTAGCCCCAGATCCGCTGGTACAGCGTCGAATGCTCCAGCACAACGCCCTCGTTGCGCACCATCAGCTCGAGCAGGTCGAACTCAGTCTTCGACAGCCGGACCTCGCTGTCCGTCCACCACGCGCGCCGGGCAGCCGGATCGATCCGCAGCGCGGCCAGCCGCAACGCACCTCCGCCCGGGCCGAACGCGTCGGCCGCCGGAATCGCGCGCCGCAACAGCGCCCGCAGGCGAGCCAGCAGCTCGTCCAACTCGAATGGCTTAGGCAAATAGTCGTCGGCGCCGGCATCCAGCCCGGCGACCCGGTCCGAGGTCTCCACGCGCGCGGTGAGCATCAGGACCGGCGTGCGCTCCCCGGCGGCACGCAGCACCCGGCATACGCCGAGGCCGTCGATATGGGGCATCATCACATCCAGCACCAACGCGTCGAATGTGTCCTTCCGCGCCAGCGCCAACGCCTCAACCCCGTCGGCGACGACAGCCACCTCGTAGCCCTCCAGCTCCAACGCTCGCGCCAGCGACTCACGAATCGCCCGATCATCGTCGGCGACCAGCACACGGCTCGGCATGCACTCAATGGTGCCCGACCCGCCAGGTCAACCTCGACGACCTCGGGTTCGACCTCGCCCTCGGCCTGTGCGCACCTCGGCCGATACGGCCGAATCAGGAGCGCCGAGCCGGACTCACCGGGTAGCCACGGCGGGCCCTAGCTGTCGTGTCCGCAGGGCAGCGTCGAGCCGCGCGGATGCGCGATCCGGTGATCTCGACGGGGACTTGACACCGGTTGTGGGACGGCGCACCCTTGCTGCAATCGTTTGCAGTCGGAATGGCCAGGCGGCGAGCTGGTTGCTCGCCGCCGCGCCACGACGCCTGGTCACGACACCCATCAATGGCCCAGAGAGGGGACGCGGTGAGTGTGCGCAATCGTTCGCGGTTCATGCAGGCGGTCGCGGCGGGCGTGGCCAGCGCGGTGCTGGTCGCGGGCTGCGCGTCCGGCGGCACCGGCACCGGCACCGGCACCGGCACCGGCACCGGCACCGGCAGCCAACTGGTGATCGGCGCGTCGGTGTCGCTGACCGGGGATTTCTCCGACTCCGGCAAGGCGGTGCAGCGCGGTTACCAGCTGTGGGCGGACACGGTGAACGCCTCGGGCGGGATCCTCGGCCGCAAGGTTCAGCTGGACCTCGTGGACGATGCGTCCAGCCCGACCCAGGTGGTGACGAACTACCAGAATCTGATCAACAAGGATCGGGTGGACCTGACGTTCGGGCCGTTCTCGACGTTGTTGACGATCCCGGCCTCCCAGGTCGCCAAGCGATACGGCTACGCCTTCCTCGCCCCGGCCGGGGGTGGACCGAAGATGTTCGAGCAGAACCTGGACAACTACTTCTTCGTCCAGCCGGCGCCGACCATCCAGTCCGGGGACGTGTTCGCCGCCTACGTCCTGAGCCTGCCCGCCGGGCAGCGTCCGACCACCGCCGCGTACGCCGAGCTCGACGATCCGTTCTCCTCCCCCATCGCGGAGAACATCCGGCAGAAGCTCGAGGCCGCGGGTATCCGCACCGTGTACAAGCAGGTGTACCCGTCGGAGACCATGGATCTGTCGCCGGTGATGGGCGCCGTTGCCGCGCAGCACCCGGACCTGGTCGTCGGCGGCACCCAGAACGAGGACGCCTACACCCAGGTCAAGAGCCTGGTGCAGCTGAAGTTCAGTCCCAAGTTCCTGTTCCAGTCGAACGGCGCCAACTCGCCGCTGGAGTTCCCGGACAAGGTGGGCGCCGCCAACACCGAGGGCATCATGGCGCCGGCCGACTGGTTCCCCGGGTCGACGGCCGCCGGCAGCGCCGAGTTCACCGCCGCCTACCTCAAGAAGTACGGCGGCAGCGCACAGAGCGTGGACGACAGCAGCGCCGAGGCCTACGCGGTGGGCCAGCTGATCTCGGCGGTGGCGGCGCGGACGAACAAGGTCGACAACGCGACCGTCATCAGCGCGCTGCACTCCGGGAGCTGGCCGACCCTGCTCGGCAACCTGTCCTGGTCCGCCAACGGAGCGCCCAACGGCGAGTTCAACCTCGTGCAATGGCAGAAGGGCAAACTGCTGCCGGTCTACCCCTCGTCGGTCGCGCAGGCACCCGCCGAAGCGCCCAAGCCGAACTGGGCCGGGTGAGACCGTGCACGCGCTGATCCAGGGCGTCATCCTCGGCGTCCTGACCGCGGGGGTGTACGCGCTGATGGCCTCCGGCCAGACGCTGATCTTCGGCATCATGAAGATCGTCAACATGGCGCAGGGTGCGTTGGTGATCCTCGGCGCCTACCTGTCCTACCAGCTGTTCACCTCCTTCGGCATCGATCCGCTACTGGCCATCCCGATCACCACCGTGATCATGTTCATGGTCGGCGTCGCCGTGCAGCTGGCCTTCCTCCGCCCGTTGCACAGCGAGGACAGATCCCAGCTGAGCGTGCTGGTGACGTTCGCGGTCGCGCTGCTGCTGGAAGGCATCATGAGCGTGGTCTGGAGCACCACCGACCGCGGCATCAACACCCGGTACGCGAACTCCAGCTGGACCGTGTTCGGATACCAGATCACCCTGGTCCGGCTGTGGGCCTTCCTGCTCTCACTGCTCGCCCTGGCCCTGCTCCACCTGCTGCTCAACCGCACCCGCTTCGGCCGCGCGGTGCGCGCCAGCGTGCAGAACCCGGAGTCCGCTCGGCTGCTCGGCGTCGAGTCCGAGCGGGTGGCGGCGATCGGTTTCGGTCTGGGCGCGGCCACCGCGGCCGCCGCCGGCTCGATGTACGGGCTGCTGTACCCCTTCAACCCCGGAAGCCACTACGACCTGATATCGCGGCTGCTGTCGATCGTCGTGCTGGGTGGCCTCGGCAGCATCGGCGGTGCCGTCGCCGGCGCACTGATCATCTCGGTGTCGTCGGCCGTGGTCGCGTCCACCATCTCGCCGAGCTGGTCGCAGATGACCTTCTTCATCGTGCTCCTGCTGGTGCTGCTGGTGCGCCCGCGCGGGTTGTTCGGCGCGGCGACTCGAGGCGCGATATGACCGCACCCCGTGGCCTCGGCCCGGCCCGCGCCGCCGTGTTCTTCCTGGTTCTCGCATTGTTGCCGGAGCTCGACCTCGGGCACTGGCTGCTCAACATGTTGGTGTTCACCCTGATGTTCGCGGTGATGTCGAGCGCCTGGAACCTGCTCGGCGGCTTCGCCGGCTACCCCTCGCTCGGGCACGTCGCCTTCTTCGGGATCGGCGCCTACGCGGTGGTGTTGTGGTTCCAGCACCACGCCATCCACAGCGGCTACGAGCCCTTCCTGATCCTGCCGCTGGTCGGCGTCGGCACCGCGATCGTCGGCCTGCCGATCGCCGCCATCGCGATGCGCACCCGCGCCGACGTCTTCGCGATCGTGACCATCACGCTGGTCTTCGTCGCACAGACCCTCGCGTTCAACCTGCGCGGGGTGACCGGTGGCGCCCAGGGCGCGTCCATCGCCGCCGCCCCGTTCCCCTCGGCGACCTTCGAGCGCCCGTTCTACGACGTCCTGCTGGTGCTGCTGGCCGTCGCGATGGGACTGACCTGGGCCGGTATGCGCTCGAAAGTCGGACTGTCCCTGGCGGCCGTGCGCGCGGACGAAGACAAGGCGGCCGGCGTCGGCGTACGGGTGCAGGCGGTCAAACTGCTCGCGTTCTGTGTCAGCGTCGGCCTCACCGCGATGGTCGGTGGGATCTGGGCGTACTACCAGGGATTCATCTACCCACAATTCGCCGTCGATCCGCTGATCAGCGTCGCGATCGTGCTGATGACCTTCCTGGGTGGCCGGGCAACGCTGTGGGGGCCGGTCATCGGGGCGTTCATCCTCGAGATGGCCCAGCAGTACCTCGCGTACAGCCTGGGCGGCAGCCAGTTCTACCTGATCGCATACGCACTGGTGTTTCTCGTGGTCATGCTGCTGATGCCGCGTGGCATCCTGCCGACGATCGAGGACAGGCTGCGGCGGCGCCGAAGGCGGCGGCTGGTGGACGACAGCGCGCCGGCGAGTCCGCTCACCCCGGACTATGTGAAGGGGGACAGCCGGTGACCGCGCTGCTGGAGGTGGCGAACGTCTCGCGCAGCTTCGGCTCGGTGCGCGCGCTGCGGGATGCGTCCCTGACGGTCGAGCGCAACTCGATCACCGCGCTGGTCGGCCCCAACGGGTCCGGCAAAACCACCCTGTTCAACGTCATCACCGGCTACCTGCCGGCCGACTCCGGGCATATCCGCTTCGACGGCCACGATGTGAGCGCGGCCAAGCCGGCGATCCTCTACCGGCGCGGACTGTCCCGGACCTTTCAGCAGGCGCGGGTGTTCGCCCACCTCACCGTCGCGGAGAACCTCGTTGTCGCCAGCGGATTCGGCTGGGCGCGGCTGTTCGGCCGCCGGGTGGGACGACGGGACCGGGAGCGAGTGGCGGAACTGCTGGACGAGTTCCGGCTGAGCCATGTCGCGGACCTCTACGCCTCGGAGCTGTCCTACGGCCAGCGGAAGCTGCTGGAGTTCGCGGCCGTGCTGATGAGCGAGCCGCGGTTGGTGATGCTGGACGAGCCGACCGCCGGCGTGAACCCCACGATGATCGAGACGATGGAGCGGCACATCCGTCAGCGGCACGCCCAGGGCATCACCTTCCTCATCGTCGAGCACGACATGAACTTCGTCATGCGCCTGTGCGACCCGGTCGTGGTGCTGGACCGGGGTCAGGAGATCTTCGTCGGGCCGCCGAGCGCGGTGCGGCTCAACCCGGCGGTGCTCGACGCCTACCTGGGGACCTGATGACCGAACCAATCCTCACCCTGAACTCGGTCGTGGCCGGCTACGGCGCCGGCGACATCCTCAGGGGCGTCGACCTCGAGGTGCGCGCCGCGACCGTGACCTGCCTGATCGGGCCCAACGGGGCCGGGAAGAGCACCGTGCTGAAATGCCTCAGCGGCCTGTTGCGCCCGCGCCTGGGCAGCGTGACCTTCCGGGGCGAACCGATCGACCAGCTGAGCCCCCGGCGCCGCCTGCTGCGCGGAATCGTGCACGTTCCCCAGGACCGCAGCCTGTTCCCCGCCATGACGGTATGGGACAACCTGCTCATGGGCGGCTACGCGATGAAGGACCAGAACCAGGTCCGGCAGCGGGTGGAACGGGCGGCCGCCGCGTTCCCGATCTGCCAGCGGCGAGCCCGTGACCAAGCAGGGTCGTTGTCCGGCGGTGAGCAGAAGCAGGTCGAACTGGCCCGCACCCTGGTCCTCGCTCCCGACCTAGTCCTGCTGGACGAACCCTCGATCGGCCTGGATCCCCGGTCCCGCGCCAACGTCTTCGCCAGCATCCGGGGCCTGGCCGACCAGGGCATTACGGTGCTGCTCGTCGAGCAGAACGCGCGCGGCGGCCTTGCGGCATCCGACGTCGGCGCGGTCCTCGAGGCCGGCGTCGTACGGCTCGTCGACCGAGGCCCGAACCTGTTGGCCAACCCCGAGGTGGCCAGGCTGTACCTCGGTGGCCCCGCTGGCGCGGCCACCGGACAACGGGCGCGGGGTTCCACGTCCGGATAGTGAATATTCGCGCCGCCTGTTCCCCAGACGAGTCCACTGTGGACGACTGGGCCGCAACCTCGTCGTTGTGCGGGCGTCAGGGGTTGACCACCACTAGACGATGTCCTAAATTTCAGGGTTCGAGTCCTAATAAACAAGACTCCGTTGAGCACGACGTGCATTGACAGGCCTCGCGTAGCAACCTAAAGCCCCACCCGCGGATGCACTTCGTCGCCGCGTACCGGGACGTCGAGCGGATCCTCCTCGACACCACGCCGTTCTCGGCGCGCAGCAACTTCCGGCTCGATCCCGTCAGCGGCGCGGCAGGGGCCCGAGGCAGTGGCGCGCTGCCGACTCTGGACCCCCCGGATCACGCCGATGTCCGCCGCCGGCTACGCGCGTGGTTCGCACCGCGCGCGCTGCGTCTGCTCGAGCCGCGGGTCCGCGAGCTGGCCGCGGCGGCGGTGCGGGACCTCCCGGTCGGCGTCGACATCGACCTGATACCAACGAGCAAGCGGATGGCTGCCCGGGTCGTCTATGCTGCTCGCTCCCGCTGGAGGGTATGTCCGAGCACACCGCCATGACGAACCGCTTGCGAGAGCTTCTTGACGAATACCGAGCAGGTCAGCGGACGGCCGACGAGACCGCGATCTCGGCCCAGGCGTTCATCCGCGAGCTGCTGAGTCAACGACCCGAGATTCGGCTCGCCACCGGCTACGTCCACGAACTCGCCCACGAGCTGATGGTGCGCCGGCCGGAGAAGCTGCTGCTGCACATCCCGGCCTGACCTACCCCGCGCGCAAGGATCAGCAGGACGACTCCCGCCGTGGCCACGCAGACGACCGTTTCCGGCGCAGCGGTTGAGCGCGATCTCCACGGATGCAGGGTATCCGATTTGACGATCAGCTCAGCTCTCCCCTACCGACCCTAGCCGCCGTTGAGAAACGCTTTGACGTGGTCGGCGAACAGTTCCGGGTATTGGTCGAGGAATCCGTGACCGGAGTCGGGGTAGATTCGCAGCTGGCCATTGGGTAGATGGTGGGCGAGCAGGTGGCTGTTCTCGGTGTACATCATCGTGTCGTTGTCGCCGTTGGCGACGAAGGTGGGTTGGGTGATGGCGGCCAGCCGAGTGAGCTTTGCCGGCTCCGGAATTCCCCAGCGTGTGATAGCCGTGAGTTGGGCGTCACGGGTGGCGAGGTCGGTCTGAGCGTCGCGGTCGATCTGTCGGGCGGATATACGCTTGAGATACTCCATGCCCTTGGCACGGCTCTCTTCCGAACCGGAGAAGAACAGCTTGATGAAGTGCTCCGCGTCCGTTTCGTCCTGGGTGGCGAGCCCGTATACGTCGTCAGACCAGCGGTGAATCTTGGGGGCACCCTGTGGCGCGGTGCCGGCGAGCACGATCCTGCGTACCAGCCGTGGTCGCAGCAGCGCCAGTTCCTGCGCGATGTAGCCACCGAGGGAAAAACCGAGCAGATCGACCTGCCTGAGTCCGAGCACGTCGACGAAGCGCAGCGCGTCGCGGGCCATATCGGTCACATTGTCCGGAACGATCCCGGTCGACGAACCTACGCCACGATTGGCGAGAAGAATGACCTCACGATCCTCGGCGAGGCGGTCCACCAGCGCCGGATCCCAGTTGTCGAGGTTGCCGCGAAAGTGCTGCAGGCACAACAGCGCCGGCGCGTCGGTCTGGGCATCGCCGAAACGGCGATACGCAAACAGGTCGCCGTCGTCAACCTCGACCGAGCGATTCTCGGCGGTCAGTTGGCTGCCGGTGTCGGTCACGGGCGCGCGCCCCTTCTCGTGGACTTCTGGTCGAGTTCTGTGGTGCTCATGTGATCCCCCAAAGCGTGGGCCGAGATTGGGTGCGCAACCGACGACTGCGTGCCGGCAGGTGATGTGCTCCTTAGGTGAAACTGATCTCGCTGAGTTCGATCGACACGATGAGCGGCTCCTCGAGGGATTGGCCGTCCGGAGTGCGCGGGAGAATTCGGTGTTTCGTGGGGACCCTGATGCCCGCGACCTCGGTGTAGTCAGAGACGTAGTGTGCTGCATTCGCGTTGCCACTGATCTCGACGTCATAGTCGTGGCGCGCGAGAAGCCCATCGGACGCGAAGTACAGCGTTTGCTCGGTGCAGTGAGTAGCAAGGTGGCTAGGCCAGGCGACGCGCAGCCGCCGCCAGTGCTGTCCGGCTTCCTCCCACGGCTCCAACTCGGTTGTCTGGAATCCGCGCAGTGCGAACACAAACGGTTGGATCAGATAGGTCCACATCGCCGTACCTGCGAAGTAGGCCAGCTGCAAGGTGCTCCACGGGGTCTCGGCGGTGTGGCCGGCGAACGAAGCCCTCGGCTGATCGAGAGCTTCGAGGACGGTTGCGTCGTCAGTCTCGATCGCGACCCGCTCGGGAGTAAAGTCGCTGCGTCGGTCAACCGCGCCGAATGGGCGATGCGACACCTTCTCTTCGTGCAGGCTCGCCGTGACAACGACGTCGTCGAGCACTCCCGCCTGACCCTTGAGCGGCCAAAGCACACCGCCCTGGATCAAGCGCGCAGAGACGGTGTCGAGCTGGTTCCAACACTCCAGGCCTCCGTGAGCCTCGATCGCGACTTTGAGTAGGTCATTCATGAGTGAGCCTCCTTTCGTCCAGCGTTGTTTGTGTGGCCCGCGCTCGCATCTGTCCGTGGACAGTGCGAGTGGTCAGTCCTGGCCAGGTGGCGCGCCGGCTGTACGCGGTTAGAACGGCCTGGCAACGCCCGGGTCGACGAATGAGCTAGTTCCCCGGATTGCGCGGTGTCCGATCCCATGTTCGCACCAGCGCCAACAGGCCTCCGGCCAGTGAGATCCCCGCGACCACCAGGAAGGCGTTGCTATACCCCTGGGCGGATACCTGCGCCAAGACCGTCCGCCAGAGTGCCACCAGAGCCTGCGGATTGTGCAGTCGCATCTGCTGGATCGTCGGGTCAGTGTGTGCGCCGGTCAGGTAGAGCGCTGAGCGGTCAGCGGCCAGTTGGGTGTTGTGAGCGGTGGTCATGGCGCTGATGAGGTAGAGGCCGAACGTGGAGGTGACGCGTTGGACGACGGTGCGCACCATCATTCCGGTACCGACCAGCGAAGCGGGCAATACAGCGATGGCCCCTGCCATGATGGGGATCATCGCGATCCCGATGCCGGCACATAGCACGCTGCTGGCCACGATCACTTGCGGTCGAGGTAAGTCGACGTTGAGCCGGGTCAGCAACAGTGCACCCACCGCGACCAGCGCAAAGCCCAAGATCGCTGGCCGCCGAGCGCCGAAGCGACCGTAGACCCACCCGGAGGACAGGACCACGACAATCCACACCAGTGCCGGTGCGAGCATCACCGTCCCGGCGTAGGCGGGGGTCAGCGACTGGTCTTGCTGCAAGAACGATGGCACGTAGGAGACTAGGGCGACCAGCGCGGTGTAGAGCAGCTGCATAAGCGCCAGGGCCAGCAGGAACGGCTTCTGTAGGAAGATCCGCACGTCCACCAGCGGCGCCGAACTGTTCAGCTCAACGATCGCGAATAACGCCAACGCATCGACCGTGACGGCGAGCAAGATCAAAATCGTGTAGCTGTCCCAACCCCATTGCTGTCCCTTGGCCAGCGCCAGGATCAGCGCCGGTAGCCCGATCGAGGCGAGCAGGAACCCGGGCAGGTCGAACGACTGGTGTGGGCCGTGGGCGTCGGCGGGCAGGACGATCAACGCGGCGACGATGCCCAACAGCGCGGCCGGAACGGTGGCATAGAACACCAGGCGCCAGTCGAGGTCCTCGGTGAAGAATCCGCTGAACAGCGGGCTGAGCGCCGGGGCGCTGATCGCGCCGGCCGCATACAGGCTGATCGCCGGTCCGAGCCGTTGTGGGGGTGTCAGCCGCATGAGCAGTGAGATGCAGACGATGGGCACGATGCCGCCCGGTATGGCCTGCAGCATTCGGAACAGCAGCAGGCTGTCCAGATCCTCGGCGATGCCGCACAGCGCGGCGGTCACCGCGAACAGGCCAAGTGCAATCACGTAGAGCCGGCGTAGTCCGATCCGATTTCCCAGCCATCCGCTGGCCACGACGGCAACCGCGAGCGCCATGTAGTACGCGGTCTTCACCCACTGGATGTCAACGGTTGAGGCGTCGAGTTGTTTGGCCATGGCCGGCAGCGCGGAGTTGACGATGTTGGAGTTCAAACCCGACAGGAACATGCCCACGACGATTACGGGGACGGTGAGCGTCCAGGCAAATCGCGTTGGCGTCCTTGCAGTGGTGGGCGCGGTGGGCTGTGCGGACCGACCAGTCGAAGGACTGACCGCAGGTATTGGCGAGGTCGGTTGCGGGATGGCCGCGAGCCGACGAGTTGGGGTGCCGATGCGGTGATCTGCAAGGCTGTTGGGCCCGGTCATGATGTCGCTCCTGATGTGGATCGCGGGGTCGCTGATCAGGGGATGACCGTCACGGGCCAATGGGCCGCCCGTACCAATCGGGAAGCGACCGAGCCGGCTGTCGCCGCTGATCGAGGCTCGGAGCATGACCGCACGTTGCTGACGTCCACCCCAGCTGGGTTCTCACTCATCACTACACCGCCAACTGTCGCCATATATTGGAAGATGCTGCGCTGTGACCAAGTCAGTCTGTCTAGACAACTTACGATGTCAGCAGCTTGATGCCGCCGATGGAGAACTGTGACCTACAGATCAGTGGACCTTATGTACGCTCATTGACTGCCACTATGTGACAGAGTCATGCTGAGCGTGGACGAACGGAGGCGCAGGGGGACATGACAGGTGCGACAACCACCCACACCGAAGGCGGCGAGACCGCACGGCGAGCGTTCCGACTGATCGAGTCAGTGGCCAGCCAGCTGGGTCCCTGCAGCCCGACCGAACTGGCCAACATGACCGGGCTCAGCCTGAGTACCACCTACCGCCTGCTGCGCATCCTGCACGAAGAGCGTTACGTGCAACGGGGCCCAGCGGGCTACCGCGTCGGCCCCCGGTTGTTCGGCCTAGCCGCCGCAGCGATGCCACAGCTGGCCGCGTTCGACGGCGTCCGTCCCCTGATGAGCGAGCTGGCCGCGCGCACCGGCGAGACCGTGACCCTGCACCGCCGACTCGGCGACAGCGCCGTGGTGATCGGTGCCCAGGAAAGCACCCAGCACGAGTTGCGCCGGGTCGCCCGCGTCGGCACCACCTCACCATTGGCCAGAGCCCCCGCCGGGCACGCCATCCTCGCCGGGCTGCCCAAAGCCGAACAAGCCATGCTCCTGGCCCGGACCGTGCCCGAACACCAGCGAGCCGCGCTGCAAGCTCACCTCACCGATGCCGCCCGGCACGGATGGGCATTCGCCGAGGAGAGCTACCAACCCGGCATCAACGGGCTCGCCACCACGCTCACGCTGCCACCCGACCCGGCCAACGCAATGGCACTCAGTGTGACCGGACCCAGCCAACGCCTTACCATCCAGGCCGCCGAGAAAGCCGCGCCACTGCTGATGGAGACCAGCTCACGAATCGCCCAGGTCATCCTGCGAGTCCGAGGGGCCACCGACGACCCCGCCTAGTTCTAAAACTGACAGACGGAGAGAAAGGGTACGCGCAGTTTCTGACACCCATAGGGTCAGCTAGTAGTGATCGTTGTCCTGTGGACGTATCAGGGAATGCAACTTGGTCATCCCGGCGCGAATCCGTGACTTCGCTGTACCGAGCGGGATTTCCTCGGCGTCGGCAATCTCGCGCGCGGTCATGCCGTGTACCACGGCCATCACAACGGCGCGGGCCTGCTCTTCGGGCAGCTGGGCGAGCGAGCGGCGCAGCTGGGCCGAGCCCTCCCCCGCAAGCGCAAGCCGTTCTGGGTCCGATACGTAGGTGACGAGAAGCCGGTTCAGTTCGTCCGAGTTCATGGGGACGGCGCGGCGGATACGAACCGCGTCCACGGCCAGGTTGTGCGCGATACGCATCAGCCACGTCCGCACCGAGCCACGTCGCCCGTCAAAGGAGTCGGCGCGCCGCCAGGCGTGCTCGAACGCCTGTTGAGCGATGTCTTCGGCCAACCCGGGGTCACCGACCATATTGAGCGCTATCCCGAACACCGACCGTTGGAAACGGCGAACGAATGCCGCCGCGAGCTGCGGGTCCTTAGCCCTGAACCCGGCCAGCAGCAGACTGTCCGACATACCGTCGCGTGCGACGCCCAGGTGACGTGGGCGGACCGATCGGGCGTAGTAATCAGGCATTGCCATCACAATTCACCCACTCCGGCGACCATTTCTCATCTCCCGCGGTCACCTTTCCCTCCCACGGCGTCAGACACGACGCGGGCGCGCGATCAGCCTCGGCAGGAGTCGCTGTCGAAAAGCATGGTCTCGATGACCGCGCGGTACTCGATGAAGATCTGCCGATACCGGGCCACCGCGGCTGCTCGGTCGTCGGCCTCGAGATATGTGAGGATCTCCCGGTAGCCATTCACCCAGACCTGCCAGGTCTCGTCCTTTTTGGTACGCGAGAACAGTCGCTGGGTGCGCGTCATGACGAGGTCGACGTGGGTCTGCAACTCCCGGTTTCCGCTGGCCAGGGTCACGATCGTGGTGAAGTCGGCGCCGGCCCTGCCAGCCGCGGTCACATCGCCGGCGCGCAGGTTGGACACAAGTTCGTCCAGCCGTTCCCGCATCTGTTCCAGGTGCGATTCGGAGAGATTGTCGACCCCCCACTCGAACCCCGCGCAGGCCAACACGCTAAAAACGTCGACCAGCTCTAGCGCGTTCTTCTGCGTCACCTTGGTGACGTGCCGGGTGCGGTTGGGGGCGATGTCGATGAGGCCCTCGGCGGCAAGCTGCGCGATCGCCTCGCGGACCGGGGTGATGCTCACCCCCAGCCTGGCCGCGACTTCAGCATCCTTGATCAGCGTGCCGGACGGCAGCGCCCCGAGCACGATCTCCTGTCGCAGTTGGTTCACGACCGCTTCGCGGCGGGTCAACGGGTTGACATACGCCATGTCGGCACGCTCCGACCGGTCTAGAGCCATGATCCACCTCGTCGTGGCAGCTCGAATGCCCTCTGCGCAACGTTGCAAGGGCGCACCGTCACTAAGAGCCTAGAACGCCCTGACCTGCACCAACAGACTAGAATGCATCCTGCATCGGGGTCAATGGGTTGCAGGAAACTTTTCGTTAGGCTAGCTACCGAGTTGCATAAGCTCATGATGCTACACCTCAGGTCGCGTCCCACCCCGCGTCAGCGACGGCGGCGACCCCAGCGAAGAACTGGCTGACGTTCGCCGCCGGGCTCGACAGGGTCCGCCACGAGCACGGGACCGGCGCGCTCATCCCCGCCGACACCTGGACCACTCCACCTGAAGAAACTCTGGTACCTAATTTAGATACCTCTTCTATCCTATTGAGTACAGCACGTACCTTAGATATATCATTCCCCTATGGTTCTCGACAGCGCGCGGGCAGCTCCCGCGGCATCGAGTCGATCATCCACGCCGGGCTCGGGTTGGCTCGCACCGATGCTCGTGCTCATGGTCGGCAGCTTCATGTCGGTGCTCGACAGCAGCATCGTCAACACGGCGATCCCGACGATCCAGAAGGAGCTCGGGGCCTCGCCAGACGACATCGAGTGGATCGCCACGGGCTACACGCTGGCACTTGGCGTCGTGGTGCCGCTGACCAACTGGCTGGCCAATCGGATCGGCCCAACACTCGTGCACCGGCTGTCCATGATCGGTTTCGCGGTGGCCTCCGCGTTGTGCGGCGCGGCCTGGAGCCTGAACTCCATGATCTTTTTTCGGGTGATTCAGGCGATCCCTGGGGGAATTCTGCCCGTGGTGACCTGACAAAAGTGGCATTGAGGGTCGTATCCAGTGCTCATCCTGTTGGTGAGCAGCGCGCTTTCCCTGGCCCTGTTCGTCGTGATCGAGAACGAAGTCCAGTATCCGTTGATCGACCTGCGGGTACTGGCCAGCTGGCCGTTCGTGAACTCTCTACTCCTCATCTCCGTGCTGGTGGTCGGCCTGTTCTCGGTCTCGTTCTACCTGCCGCAGTTCCTGCAGAACGGCCAGGGGCTCACCGCGCTCAACGCCGGCGAGCTCCTGCTGCCCCAAGCGTTGGTGCTGGCGGTGCTCATGCCGCTCGCGGGTCGTATCTACGACCAGTTCGGCCCGCGCTGGCCCGCGCTGATCGGCCTGGCCATCAACGCGTACGGCACCTACCTGCTGACCAACCTCAACGTGGACATGACCCGCCAGGACGTCATCGTCTGGACCATCGTGCGGGCCTTCGGGACCGGACTGGCACTCATACCGATCATGACCAATGGGTTGAACGCACTTCCCCCCACCCTTACCGGCTACGGCAGCGCGGTGAACAACATCGCCCAACGCGTGGCATCGTCGCTCGGTGTGGCCGGGCTCGGAGCCCTTGTGTCGGTGGAGACAGCCCAGGCCAACGCGGACTACGGCGCACTGATCCAGACCGGCCGGTCCGTACCCGGACTCCAACAAGAGATCAACACAGGATCACCGACGATCCTCGGCCTCTACCGAGATGTCCAACTGCACGCCATGTCCACCGCCTACGACGACGTACTCCTCGTCACCGCCGCTCTGTCCGCGGCATGCATCCCGCTCGCACTCGTTCTCAAACGGCCCACGACCAACGGCGGCGCCAACGTCAGCGCCGCCATCGAATAGCGCCGGACAAACCGGTTGGCGCCGGACACGTCGCGGCGAGGATCATGCGCAGCGTGGGATTCTTGGAGGCCAACGGTCTGGCGTATCGACTCGCCGACGGCCGGGAGCTGTTCAGCGAGGTCAACTTCCGGGTCGGCATGGGCTCCACCGCCGCCCTGGTCGGTGCGAATGGTGCCGGCAAGACGACCTTGCTGCGGATACTGTCCGGCGAACTGGACCCGACCGGCGGCGGCGTGAGCGTGACGGGCGGGCTCGGTGTCATGCCGCAGTTCATCGGGTCGGTGCGGGACGAGAAGACCGTGCGTGACCTGCTGCTCGCGGTCGCTCCCCGCGCGCTGCGAGAGGCAGCCGAGGAGGTCGACCAGGTCGAGCTGATGCTGATGGACACCGAGGACGAACCGACCCAGCTCCGCTACGCCACCGCACTGGCGGCCTGGGGCGAGGCCGGCGGCTACGACGTCGAGGTGCTGTGGGACACCGTGACCGTCGCGGCGCTCGGGGTGCCGTTCGACCGGGCGCAGTACCGGGGCGTCCGAAGCCTGTCCGGCGGTGAGCAGAAACGGCTGGTGCTCGAGGCGCTGCTGCGTGGCTCCGAGCAGGTGCTGCTGCTCGACGAACCGGACAACTACCTCGACGTCCCGGGCAAGCGCTGGCTGGAGGACCGGCTCGCCGACACCGGCAAGGCGGTCCTGCTGGTCAGCCACGGCCGCGAGCTGCTCGCCACCTCGGCCACCCAGGTGATCACCTTGGAAGCCGGCACGACCTGGGTGCACGGCGGCAGCTTCCGCACCTGGCACGAGGCCCGCGAAGCCCGCTGGGAGCGGGTCACCGAGCTGCACAAGCGGTGGGACGAGGAGCACAAGCGGCTGCGGGAGCTGGTCGTGACACTGCGCCAGCAGGCCGCGATCAGCCCGGACATGGCGTCGCGCTACCGGGCGATGCAGACCCGGCTACGCAAGTACGAGGAGTCGCCCCGACCCCCGGAACTGCCGAAACAGGAGAAGATCACGCCCCGGCTGCGTGGCGGTCGGACGGGCGTTCGAGCCATCACCTGCGAGCAACTCGAGCTGACCGGCCTGATGAAGCCGTTCGACATCGAGGTCTTCTTCGGTGACCGGCTCGCGGTGCTGGGGTCCAACGGCTCCGGCAAGAGCCACTTCCTGCGGCTGCTGGCCGGTGGCGGTGCCGGTGGCGCTGTTTCACACACCGGCACCTGTCGGCTGGGCGCGCGGGTGGTACCCGGCCTGTTCGCCCAGACCCACGAGCACCTGGAGTGGGTCGGGTCGACGCTGGTCGACGTGCTGTGGCGCGGCGAGGGTGACCGGGCAGGCATGGGCCGGGGCGCCGCGATGTCGGTGCTCAACCGGTACGGCCTGGGGCCGTCCGGGGACCAACGCTTCGAGACCCTGTCCGGCGGCCAGCAGGCCAGGTTCCAGATCCTGCTGCTCGAGCTGTCCGGCGCGACCCTGCTGCTGCTGGACGAACCGACCGACAACCTGGACCTGACCTCGGCCGAAGCCCTACAGGCCGCCCTGGATCAGTTCACCGGCACGGTCGTCGCGGTCACCCACGACCGCTGGTTCGCCGACTCGTTGGACCGCTTCCTGATCTTCCGCGCCGATGGCACCGTCGTCGAGTCCGACGTCCCGGTGTGGGACGAGACCAGGGTTGCCCGTCCGCGCTAGGAGGGTGCTGGCGGTGCTGGTGCTGGTGCTGGGGGCATTACAGGCAAGGCACCGACGTCGCGTCTCCGTACAGCTTGCGGTGATTCCCGTGACAGTCGATAACGTAGATGGAACGCCAGGGGCCAAGCCGGTCGCCACTCGTGTGATCCGCCCGGTCGTCCCAGTCCGTGACGTCAGTCACCGCTTGCACGGCTTGGGCTTCAGACATTCCCGATATGACGGTCACGCTGTTTACGGATGCCTCGTCGGCCGCAATCGGGGATCCAGCGACACCCAGCCGAGACGCGAGAAGTATCACCGCCGCGGTACTCGCGGTGAATCCGACGACGACCAGTCCGGACCGGCACCTATATGAACGTAGTCTCCACAAGACAACGCGACCTTTGCTCCCGGTACTGAAACTCACGCACTAATAGATGTACACGTCAACCCCTCCGAGATGCCAGCTGCCACGACGACTCCTAGGGAACGCACAGCTTCCTAAGCGGGCTCATAGCGTCACGTTGTGTGATATTTCGAGGTAGCGCGGTCAGCTCAGCGTAGGTGCGGCCTCGACAGTGTCGTAGCCGCCGAGCCCGGCCTCGATTGCGGACTTCGGCGCTCGTTTCTGAGTGGGTAGGCCGAACAGCCGGCACGCGTTCCCGCCCAGGATGTTGCGTCTGGCCCGGTCGGTCAGGAACGGCAGGTCGTAGATGACGCTGGGGGTGTCGAAGTCCCAGTGCGGGTAGTCGGACGAGGAGAC
>Ga0137415_10000537_pt1 | contig 36526 bp, 33 predicted proteins | sample CZODoug3_1_1_16f_FD_183082 | JGI IMG/M metagenome (GOLD analysis project Ga0137415, IMG submission 183082) | Vadose zone soil fungal communities from Angelo Coast Range Reserve, California, USA - CZODoug3_1_1_16fungal (Hybrid Assembly) | ecosystem: Environmental > Terrestrial > Soil > Vadose...
ATGTCTGCGACGCTGAATGCCATCGAAAGCTCCTGTCGGTCTCTAGAGCATGATCCGGAAAAGTGGATCCCGGTTTTTCGAAAGATCATGCTCAAACAAAAAGATAGAGTGGGATGACGATTCGAAGAAAAGTCATCCCACTCTAGGACGGTTTCGGTTGGTCGAATGCCGTGTTCGCGACAATTCGCGACAACGGATAGCGGCTGATCTCGTCGATCAGCACGACCAGGCGCTGCGCGGCACGTTCGACGGTGACCGCGCCAAGTTCCGCGGTCGCCTTGGTCGCGTCCCCGCAGGCGCCTTTGGGATGCAGATCCTGGGCCTGCCAACCGAAGCTGACCGTACCGCCACGCCCAAGTATTTCGGACTCGCGTTCGATCTCGACCGACAGTGGCACGAAATTCTCGGCGCGGCTCATCTCGACAAGTTCGGGATGCAGATGCAGCATGACGCTGGTTTCGCTCTGGCCGGCATGAATTCCATGCTTGTTTTCGTCGGCGTCGAACAGCTCGTCCATGTCAATCAACCGCGGCCATATCGCCGATAGCGCGAACATGCCGAGCTTGACGCGCAAATCGCGGCAAACGATCTCAAGCAATTGCGGCTGACCGCCGTGCGAGTTGAAGAACAATATTTTGCGGATGCCGGCGCGATGCACGCTTTCGCCGAGTTCGAACCAGACCCGCGCCAGCGTTTCGTGCGACAAGGTCAGCGTGCCAGGGAAGGCGAGGTGCTCGTCGGATTTGCCGACCGGCATCATCGGCAGCACCAGCGCGGGGCAGTCAGCCGGCAACAGTTCGACCGCGCGCGCGATGATACCCGCATTGATCGCCGCATCGACCCGGACCGGCAAATGAGGGCCATGCTGTTCGACCGCGCCGACCGGAAGGATGGCCACGACGCGTTCCGCGTCGATGTCGGCGAAGTCTTGCGTGGTCAGATCCCACCACCAACGCGATTTAAGGACCATCATCGTCTCCGGCTACCGGGGCGCGGCCGTTCGAGACAGCCCCTCGCCCAGTTTGTCCGTCGCATCAGGATTGAGCACGCGGAGCCGTCTCTTGAAAGCACTTTGATTCGCCAAGCCCGTTGCCTTTTTGGCAACAGCAAGCCATCCTGAAGACCACTCCTGCGCGGTCCGAAAGATGCTGCATAGCCGGTTGCTAACTTACGTCGACGAGGTTGCCCGGACCGGGTCGATCCGCAAGGCGGCTACCCATTTGAATGTTGCGGCCTCCGCCATCAGCCGTCAGATTTTGGCGCTTGAGATTCAGTTGGGAACGCCGTTGTTCCAGCGGCTACCGAAAAAGCTGGTACTGACGGCTGCGGGAGAGATTCTGATCGGGCACATCCGGCAAACGCTCAAGGAGTTGACCCGCGCCCAGACCAAGATCGAGGAACTGAAGGGGCTGCGCCGTGGCGAGATCACGGTGGCGATGATGAGCGGACTGGCGTCCAATCTGGTGCCGGGCACCGTCAAGCAGTTCAGGCTGGCCAATCCCCGCGTAAAATTGGTTCTGACGCTCTTTACCACCGGCGAGGAAATCCAGTCAGCAGTGGCCGGCGGCGAGGCGGATCTCGGGATTGGATTCGATTTCACGAAAGACAGCAATTTGAAGGTGCTTGCGCGCGCGATCGGCAAGCTCGGCGCGGTGATGGCGCCAACTCATCCGCTTGCGAAGCGCGCGAGCGTTCGCCTCAGCGACTGCATCGACTATCCGCTGGTGATCGCCGACAGCAGCAGCGCCATCAGACCCTACCTGGATACGGCCTTTTCAAGGGTCACGCTCGAACCGCAGCCGATCATCGAAACCAACGCCATTGAAATCATGCGGCATGCCGCGATCCTGGACAACGGCATTACGTTCCTTACTCCGTTCGACATCGAATTTGAACGGCGCGCCGGACGCCTGGTCTACGTCCCGGTCCGTGAATTGTCGAACGACGCACAGACGTTGATGCTGATCGGCAACACGCGGGGCTCTACCGCCATCGCAAGCGTGCTCGCCGAAATGTTGAAGACGATGATGCGCGAGGCAACTTCCTGATGGTCATGCGGCCTTGATGTTAGTGCCGTCGATGATGCCTTTTTCCTTCAGCCAGCGCCGATAGGCGATCGAGGATGCGTCGCCGCGGACCGCCTCGATGCCATCGCGCTTTTCATCCAGCCGCTGGAGGAGGATCTGTGCCGCGCGCAGCCCGTGATGTATCTGGTTGACGGCGTATCGACGCATACCTCGCTGCTGCTTTTCGAGCAGATTATCTTCTTGCAGGATCGCATCATTCTCGAAAACCAGCGGCCGCTGCTGCTGCCACTGGAGCCGCGCCTGGAAATCCCGACCCGGGCCGACAGTTCCTCGATTGCCTACCGGCGCTGGATCAAGGAAAAGGACCTTCGCTTCGGAACCGTCGCTGCGCGATCCGAACATCCAAGCCTTGCGAGATAGGGCTTATTCGAGATGCTTGCAAATGGATGATCTGCCAGAAGCGACGATCCGGGTTCCCGCGCGTGAGGGAGTTTCGCTTGAACTTCGCAAAGGATCGCGCGTTAGTGTGATTGATTTGGCGGGACATCAGGGCGCCGACTGCGTTGCTGTCACGCTCGCTGGCGCCGTATCCTGCACGCGGACCACGCGCGCCAGGAACATGAGATTGTTTCCAAAGATCGGGCAGTCCATCTACGCCGATGACGAGGAGGCGATGCTGACGCTCATCGAAGATACCAGTCCCGGACCTCACGGCCTTCTCGTCCCGCCATGCGATCCCACCATGTATCGCCTGCGCGGAGCCGGCTGCGCGCATCCGTCCTGCCACGACAATTTTCACAACGCCTTGGCGCGCAAGGGGATTCGGCTGGGACGCACTCCGCCGTCGATTTGCCTGTTCCAGAACATCGTCGTGGACGAGGCCGGCGCGATTGCGATCGGCATCAACACCAGCAAGGCAGGTGACCGGTTGAAGTTCCGCATCGACCGGGACCTGGTACTGGTCGTTTCCGCTTGCCCTAACGATGTCTTCAAGCGCCCGCCGTTGCAACTGACCGATCTGGAGATTGCCGTCGATATCACGGAGGCCACCTGACCATGCTGGCTTTGCGCCATACCACGCTCGTGTCATACACGCTGTCTGTCTCCCAGACCTGGCTCGAGATCGTTCGAGCCGGATCGCGCATCGACGTTACGGCGCACGGTCCTGGGGTGGGAGCTGCGATCTTTGCATGGTCTCTCACCGATCCCTACGAACAGCTCAGCGATGCCTACACGTTCATGGAACTGCGGCGCGCCCGTCCATCGGTCGGCGATCACCTCTATTCAACGCTGCGCCGGCCGATGCTTTCGCTGGAACGGGATGACGCGGACCATGGCATCGATCTGCTCCGCCACGATTACTGGTGGCCGCGGGACAAGTGCCGCGACGCCCTTGTGGAGGAAGCCAAGGCCAACGGGATCGCTTCGCCGCTCCAATGCGACTGGCCCTATGCCTTGAACATCTTTGCTCGCACGCGGATCGGCGAGAGCGGAGATTTGATCGACGATCCCGTGGCAACGACGCAAGGCACCCGCATCGAACTGCGCACGAGGTTCGACGTGGTGGTCGCCATGATGGCGGCCGGAACGGTCTCCCCCGCCATCGACGTCCTGGTCGATCCGGCCTGATCGGCGATGATCTACGCCGATTTGGTCAGCGAACGGTAGTCGAGCTGGCGGTGAAACCAGTAGACATATCCGCCGACGTTTTTCTGCGACGCCACGCTCAGATAGGGTTGAAATAGTGGAATTCGCGGCGCCTCACCGTATCCGAGCGTAACCATCTTCTTGACGGTCGCCTCATATGCTGATCGATCTCCGCTCGCGGCGAGCGAACGGGCTGCGTCGATAAGCCGGTCGAGATCGGGGTTCTTGTAACCCATCGTGTTGAAGACGGCATTTTGCCCGTGATAGGTGAAAAAGAAAAAATACTCGGGATAGTCGAGCCAGCCCGAGAAGAAATTGATCATGAACGGCATGGATTTTTTCAGCATCTCGCCGCGCCAGTTCGAGCCGGGTATCTTTTCGATTGTCGTTCTGATGTTCAGCGCGGCCAGGCTTTCCTGTACGAGAACCGCGATCGGCTCGCTCAGCGTACCCTGACCTGCGTCAAGCGAGATCGTCGTTTCAAAGCCGTCAGCCATTCCGGCCTCGGCGAGCAGGGCCTTGGCTTTTGCCACATCCGTCCGATAGCTGGTCGGGCTCGGCCAAATGGTATCGCTGGGCGTATTCGATTGGGCCCCGAAAAGCGGTTTCGCCTCGCCAAACAGGACGGCATCCATGATTTTCTGGTACGGCACGGCATGCGCCACCGCCTGCCGTACCTTGAAATTGTCGAACGGAGGCTTGGTGACGTTCAGTTCGATGCACCACATTCCGTTCGAGATCGGTGTGGATTGAACCGCGACGCTGCCCTTTGCCTTCAGCTCGGCAAAATCCTTCGCCGGCAGATCAAATGAAATATCCACGTCACCGCGTTCGACCAATGCCCTTCGGTTTCCGGACGAGGGCACGTTCCTCCAGATCACCCTTTTCAGTTTCGGCAGCGGCCCGGATTTCCAGTCGTCATTTCGCAGATAGATGACCTCCGTGCCGGGGGTCCATTTGTCGACCTTGAACGCGCCACCGCCCGCCGTATTTGCCTTGGTGAATTCGAGACCCCAGGGGTCCTTGTCGGTACTGTTCTTTTTCACCAGTGCCGAATTGTAAACCGCGGGAACGACCACGGCGATATCAGGCAGTGTCAAGGCATCTGGCCGGACGAAATCGACGCGAAACGTGTAATCGTCGAGTGCTGAAAACTGCTCCGGCTTGAGCAGGCTTCCCGCCGCCATCTGGCTGGTTGGAAATCCGCCGACCGATACCGCGCGATCGAACGACCATTTGACGTCGGCGGCCCTGACCGGCGTTCCGTCATGAAAAGTGGCGTCTTTGCGCAGGTGGAACGTGATGCCCTTGGCATCGACATCCCATCGCTCCGCCAGCTCGGGCATGATGGTTGTCTGATCGTAGGAGCGTGAGCCGTCGGCAAGCGTCTTGATGCCATAGCTGACAAGCCGATCGTAGCAGTTCCAGGCGACCTCGTATCCCGGCCGGTTGGTGCCGACGCCTTGAACATCCAGATTGTTCGGGCCGCCTTCGGAGATCACGAGCAACGTATCCTGCTTCGACTGCGCGAGAACGTCCGAAGCATCGAGTAGCGCGGTGAAGCCCGCTATCATGGTGGATTTCAGAAATTCTCTTCGGTTCATCTGCTTCACTCCGGTCCTTGGTCCTCGGGATGATCACCACCGGCGGGGTTGGCGCCGACGATTATCAAATATGAGACAGCAATTCGATCGCGGCTTTGACCAGCGCGCCATCCGGCTTCTGGAATTCGGAGAGGATCGAGAAGTGATTGGCGCCGGCGATGGGGAGGATTGTTCCGGCGGCGCCTCGGGCCTGGCGCATGGCGAACAGCTTGAGCGAATCGTGCACAAGGGCCGGTAATTCGTCGCCGCCGTAGGCGATGGTCAGTGGCTTCGATGCGGGAACAAGGCGCAGCGGCGACAGCGTCTCGATCTCCGTCTCGCTCAGCTTGAGGGCGTTGTTGAGACCGGTTTCCCGCAACGGGGCGAGTTCGTAAACCCCGGAGACGGCCATGCCCGCGGCGATGCCGGGATGGCCGAGATGAAAGGCGGCCAGTTGCGCGCCCGCCGACCATCCCGCGATGACGAGCGGGCCGCCGATGCCGTGTTCGCGGCCGTGTGCGGTGAGCCAGTCCAGCGCCTGACCAATTTCACCGACGATCTCCGTCAAGCTGGCCGCCGGTGCCAGCGAATAGCCGGGGATGGCGACCGACCATCCGGCGGCGTTCGGGCCCGCCGCCACGCACGCAAAGACCTCGCGCGAATTGCGCTGCCAGTAACCGCCATGCAGGAACACCAGACACGGCGCGGTCGCGCTTTTAGACGGATAGAGATCGAAGGCGGTTCGTTCCGAGACATCAGCGTAGGGAAGATCCAGCCTGCCGTTGTGGAGCCTTCGATAGGCGGCGGAGTCGCGGTTGCGCTGCTCGATCCAGCGCGGGCTGTCGGCGACCGCCGCATTGTTGTCATACGCGGCGTCCCGGGCGGCTTGGTCGAGCGACGACCAGCGTTCCCTTGGATCTTCGGGAAGCAGAGACACTACGCTGTCATCGGCCCGCGCCGCTCGCGACGATGGATGAAGACGTCGCGCGTTTGCCGAGCGCGAGATACAGCGCGCCGGACACGACGATTCCGAACAACCAGCTCAAATCCGCGCCACCCAGCAGATTGATCGAAACCGGCCCCTGCAGCGCGCCGACCAGGCCGTCTTCCACCGACCATCCGGCAACGAGTCCGGCGAGGAATGCGATCATCGCGCCCCAGTTGATGTCGCCATAGGCACTTGTTTCCGGCGAACTATACAGTTCCGCGATGTCGATCGTGCCTTTTCGTTTGATGAAGAAGTCGGCCAGTACGATGCCTGCCCAGGGGCTCATCCACAACAGCAGGCTGATCATCCAGTTGTCGAACGCCTTCGCAAAGGACGGCGCAAAGATGAAGTACAACGTGACCAGGTAGCCGGCGACACCGACGATCGACGCCAGCGCGACACGCGAGAAATTGAAGCCCGCGCTCAGCGCCGCCAGCGCCGCCGAATACACATTGAGGATATTGGTGGCGATCGGTCCGTGCAGCACCATCAGCAGCACCAGGATGCTGGTCGGACCGCCGAACACGGCGCTGACCATCTTGGCCGGATCGGTGTCGAGAGTCGCGCTGGCGATGGTCGCGCCGAGGATGGCGAGCCAGACCGTGGGGACGAACATGCCGACATAGCTGTACCAGAACACGGAACTGGAGGGGACGCTGCGCGGCACGAACCTCGAATAGTCGGAAGCCCATGTGACCCATGAAATTCCCCAACCCACGCCGATCGCGGTCATCAGCAACGTGATCATCGCCAGATGGGCACCGGGTGGAAGCGAGCTGGCTAGTCCCCAATTGACGACGCCGGGACGGGTCCATGCCAGAACGCTCATCAGCACCATGATGGCGACGGTCACCGGCACGGTATATTTCTCGAAGGTTCGGATGGCGTAGAAGCCGTAGACGCCGATTCCCACCTGCAGCACCATCACCAGCGTGATGACGATGATCTCGATCAGCCATGTGTCGGGAACGCCGAACTGGCCGAGAATGGCGACCGCGATCTTGACCGGGAAATAGGTGTTCACGCCGATCCAGCACAGCGTCATCAGGAACATCAGGACGCTCGGCAGATAGGCTCCACGAACCCCGAACGCCGAACGGCTCAGGACCATCTGATTGACGCCGGTCTTGTGGCCCATCACGGTGAAGGCGCTGAAGATCGCGCACCCGACCAGGTTTCCGATCACGATGACCGCGATGGTTTCCCACAGGCCAAGCTTCAGGATGATACCGAGGGCGCCGAGCGCCCAGTTGACCGGCGCGATATTGGCGCCCGCCCAGATCCACATCTGCTGCGGTCCGGTCGAATCCCGGTCGGCGTCCGGAATCGGCGCGATGCTGTGAATGTCGGCGCGAAGTTCGGAATTCGTCATGACGTCCCCCATCAATCAAACGGCCACTTCCGTAGCAAAATATGCACGAACCGTACCAGTGATACTTCCTTACTCATTCCGGGACGGCGAACGTCGCCATATGTTCCGAAGCAAACGCCGCGCACGCTGCCGCAGGACGTCGCCGAGAAGGGCTATACCGTTGAGCGACGTTGCAGGTGCTGCCGTGCCGTCCGGCGGACGGCCTGACAACGCATGATCGAGATTGCGCGCGAAGTCGGCCGTCAGTCGTTCGGCGATGTCGCTGACCAGCCTGGGGCGCGCGAACTGGGCCAGCGTGCCGCGAAGGCTGTAGCCGATCGAGAAGGTTATCCGGGTGGCCGTGCCTTGCTCGATCGCGGTGAGACGATAGCGGATCTCACCTTGCGTCGATGACCGGCTGCGGCGGTCATTACCCGTGCCGACGATCCGCCCGGACATCGTGGCCGGGTCGCGCTCGATGCGCGCCGCGCCCTGGAATTTCGCCGCGATCGGACCGAGCTTGACCTCGATCGCGCCGTCGACCTGCCCGGGTGCGGCAACGCCGCTCAGCGATGCACCGGGAAGGCATGCTGCGACCGCGGGAATATCGCCGAAGAAGTCGAATACGCTTGCCGGCGGATGGGCAACGACAAACTGCTGCTCGAATGTGGTCTCCGGGGTGAAATCCGGGATCGGCATGGTCGCGTCGCGCGCCGACGGCACTTCGGCGCTCGCCGCCGCCATTGCGCCGCTCGAACTTCGGGCGCCGTGGCCCGACCCGACAGGGCCCAGAGAGGTGCGGCCGGCGCCAACGATCGGGGCCACGCCGCGTGCACGACGTGCCTTGATCACGACGCGAACCGCCCGAATGATTCCCACATACCCCGTACAGCGACAGAGATTTCCGCTCATGCCAACGCGGATGTCGCTCTCATCGGCGGTCGGCAGCCGCAACACGAGATCGCGCGCGGAGATCAGCATGCCCGGCGTGCAATAGCCGCACTGCAGCGCATGTTCGCGCGAAAAAGCCGCGCGCAGTTCGATCGTGACCTCGTCATCATCGAGGCCTTCGATGGTCGTGACCCGCGCGCCGTCGCAGGCGACCGCATAGGTGATGCACGACCGCGCCGGCACATCATCGAGCAACAGGGTGCAGGCGCCGCAGACACCGTGCTCGCAGCCGAGATGGGTTCCGGTGAGATTCAATCCGTCGCGCAGAAAGTCGGCCAGATGGGTGCGCGGCTCCGTGTCGGCGCTGATATCCCGGGCGTTGACGGTCAGCGCGATCATCGTCAAGCTGCGGCCTCGCTGATGGCGCGGCGCAGCGCTGTTACGTGAATGTGCCGGTCGGCGGCGTGCGAAATCCCCGATTTTTCCAGGATCGCATCGGCGACCCGGACATCGAATTGCCGTCCAAAATCCGCGGTCACGCGTCCTCCGAACAAGGATGATGCGTCAGTCAGGACGATCGGCGCGGCCTCGAGCGCGCCGATCACGGCGCGGGCCGTGGCTTGTTCCGGATCGATCAGAACAGCGCCGATTGCATGGGCGAATTCGCCGGGCTTGCGGCAGGCCTTGAAGTAGCCAAATCTGGCCGACGGTGTCATCGCGGGGATCCGCACCGCCTCGACGATCTCGCCGGGCTGCAACGCGGATCGGAGCGCGCCCGTGATGAACTGCTCGATCGGCAGTTGCCGAACCCCCGACAGGCTGCGCAGCGAAACTTTCGCCCCGAGCGCCGATAGCGCCGACACCCAGTCGGCGGCGGGATCGGCATGGCTGAGCGAGCCGCCGATGGTCCCGCGATTGCGGACGGCCCGGTAGGCGATGGCGGCGGCAACCCGCTGCATCGCGCCTCGGGTCACGTCGGGTACGCGCCCGTCTTCGATGTCGCTATGGGTGACGCATGCGCCGATCACGAGGTCGCCGCCCACGCATGCAGCCTGCTTGAGATCGGCAAGGTTTGAAATGTCGATCATGACATCGGGCTCGACCAGCCGCAGATTGAGCATCGGGCCGAGCGATTGCCCGCCGGCGATGATCTTGATGGTGCGATCAGTCTGCGCGATCAGCGCCAGCGCGCCGCAGAGATCGCCGGGCCGTTCATATGCGAAAGCCGCCGATTTCATGCCGCAGGCCTTTCGGCGTCACGCGCGGCGAGAATGGCTTCGACCAGCCGCCGCGGCGAGATCGGCGAATGCAGCACCTCGACGCCAAGGGGACGTAAAGCGTCGTTCACCGCATTGGCGATCGCGGCGGGCGGCGCGATCGCGCCGCCTTCTCCAATGCCCTTGACGCCGAACATCGTGTAGGGCGAGGGGGTTTCCATGTGATCGAGACGCGGCTCGGGAACCTCGGTCGGCCCCGGCAGCAGATAATCCGCAAGCGTGGTTGCGAGCGGCTGTCCCGCCTTGTCGAACGGCATCTCCTCGTAGAGCGCCGTGCCGATGCCTTGCGCCAATCCGCCAAAAATCTGACCGTCGACGATCATCGGATTGACCAGCACCCCGCCGTCTTCGACGATCACGTAATCGAGTATTTCCACGTCGCCGAGGTCGGGATCGACCGCGACCGTCACGGCATGAGCCGCGTAACTGAATGTGCCGCTGTCGCGTTGCGGCTTGTAGCCGCTGGTCACTTCAAGACCTGCGGGATCGACATCGACGGGCAGATCCTGCGGACGGCGGTACCAGGTGTGGGCAATCTCGGGCAAGCCGATGCTGCTGTTCGGGCCCCACACGCGGCCGTCGTGCAGAACCACCGAAGCCGGATCGAGCTGAAGCAGTTTGGCGCCGATCCGTTTTGCGCGTTCGGCGAGTTCGGTGCAGGCAGTCGCCACCGCGCCGCCGGCCATCACCATCGAGCGCGATCCCCAGGTGCCGGTGGAGTAAGGGGTCAGGGCCGTATCGCCGTGTACGACGCGAATCTTCCCGGTATCGATGCCAAGAATCTCGTGAGCGACCTGGGATAGCGTAGTTTCAAGACCCTGGCCGTGCGAATGCACGCCGACGCGGATTTCAAGGCCGCCATCGGGCGTCATGCGCGTAGTCGCCTGTTCGAATCCGGGCACCATCGGAATGCCCCATCCGGCATAGACCGAGGTGCCATGCGCGGCCTGTTCGCAATAGATCGAAAGGCCAGTGCCGATCAGCCGGCCATCCGGCTCCTTGCGACGTTGGCGCTCCCGCACGGCGGGGACATCGATCAACGCCACCGCGCGACGCATCGCCTCCGGGTAATCACCGCTGTCGAAATGCTTGTCGGTGATGTTGTCGAACGGCATCTGGCTGGGATCGACGAGATTGCGCAATCGAACATCTGATGGCTCGAGGCCGGCTTCTGCTGCCACGGCATCCAGCATGATCTCCAGCGCAAAGCAAACGCCGGTACGCGCGACGCCGCGATAGGGCAGGATCGGGCATTTGTTGGTCGCCGCTGAAAACGTCCGGCAGCGATAGGACGGCATCCGGTACGGGCCCGGCAGAATGCTCGCGACCTGCGCCGCCTCGAGGCAGGCGGAAAACGGGTAGGAGGAGTAGGCGCCCGAATCCACCGTGGCCTCGCAGTCGATGCCGCGGAGCGTGCCATCGCGGTCGGCATAGAGCGTAATCCTGTAGTGATGTTCGCGGCAATTCGCGCTGGCCGTCAGATGCTCGCGGCGATCCTCGATCCAGCGCACCGGGCATCCTCGGCGCATCGTCAGCCAGGCGAGGCAGACCTCTTCGGGCAGCAGAATGCCCTTGTGGCCGAAGCCGCCGCCGATATCGGGCGACACGATCCGAATCTGGCCCTGTTCCATACCCAGGCAGTCCGAGAGGCCGTTGCGCACGATGTGCGGCATCTGTGCGCCGGTATGCAGCGTGAGCTGATCGAGGCGGTGGTCGAAGGCTGCGACGACGCCGCGCCCTTCGAGCGGTGACATGCACTGCCGGGCGGTGGATATTTCGCGGCTGACCTTGATCGGCGCATCTAGCGCCGAGGCAATGTCGACCTCGAACGCGCTTTCGAGGAAAATGTTGTCGCCCCAGTGTTCGTGAACCAGAGCCGTGCCCGGCTGGCGCGCCTGCAGCATGTCGTGAACCGCCGCAAGTTCCTCAAGGTCCAGCGTCACGGATGCGGCGATGTCCTCGGCTTCGGCCCTCGTCGGCGCCACGCACATGGCGACCAGCTCTCCGACATGGCGGACCTTGCCGGACGCCAGCACGGGTTGCTCCGAGATCTTGAAGCCTGGCAGTCCGGAAACCGCGCGGATCGGCTTGACGCCCACAAGGTCGTCGGCGGTAAACACGACGTCGCGAAACCGTTCCGGCACGGAAATGGATTTGATCCGTGCGTGCGCGAGCGGGCTGCGCACAAAGGCGACATCCTGCAGGCCGGCGAGACGGATGTCGGCCACGAACTGGCCGCGTCCGCGCATCAGGCGGTCGTCTTCCTTGCGCAGCAACCGCGCCCCGACACCTTGCTTCGGGCCGATCGCGGAATCCGAACCGTCTTTGCCTTCAGGGCCGGACATGCAAGCCGCCTTCACCGGCGCGCATGGCCAATCAGGCCGCGACCGCGCGGGGAAGGATCGGTGCCGTCGCATCATAACGCACGCCGGCGCGCAGGCAGAACACCGGCTGCAGCAGGCTGTCGGCGATCACTTCGGTCTTCTCGTTATCGCGAAGGATGTAGCGGCCGGGTTGCTGGTTCAGAACCGTGACGTCCGCGTCGACACCGGGCCGCAGCGTGCCGATTTCGCCTGATAACCCAAGCATCTCGGCCGGATGCGAGGTCACCATCGGCACCACCTGTTCGAGTGTCAGCCCAAGCGCCATCATCGAGCTCATGGCCTGCACCAGGCTGAATTTCGCCTGGCTCGCGAACGGATGATTTTCGTCGTCGGCGTGTTCGTCGGGCGTGCCGGCCGGCGCCGGCACATGCGTGTTGTAGCCGTGGATGTCGGCGCCGAGCGTGGTCGGAATGATGCCGGCGGCAATGGCCTTGCGGGCGAGGCGATAGGAGAAATGGCTGCCGTGGCCGACGTCGACCCGCAACCCGCGATCAAGCGCCGCCTGGATCACCGGATGCACCTCACCCTCGCGATTGACGAAGCCGCCGGGGTGACGTGTGAACGGATGCGCCAGCACGTCGCCGGCGCGCAGCAGCGGGATCACCCGGGTTAGAATGGTGTCGACGTCCTCGCCGTTGGCGCCGCTTTCCGGCAGGCCCCATAGCTGACCGAAGTGAACATAGACCGGAAGATCGGAGCGACGACCGATCTCGGCCGCCATTTCGATTACGCGGATGCCCCAGCGCGCAAAGCCGCCGATCTCGGCGTGCGCCTTGATGCCGCGGACCAGATCGCGGTTGGCCTTCGCCGCCTTGACCGTCGCGTCGATATCGACGCCATCGGGGCTGTAAAGGCTCGGATAGTAATGCCCTTCCAGTCCGCCCACGAGATAGGCCGACAGAAAGGCGTAAGTGCGCGACAGGGCCTTTTCGGCGACGAAATGACGGAAGCCCGGCAACGTCATGCAGGACGGGCCGCCCTGGTCGACCAGGGTCGTCACGCCGGACTGCACGCCAACCATGTCGGCGTTCACGCCGAAGCGTCCGGTCACATATTGATAGACATGCGCATGGGTATCGATCAGGCCCGGCAGAACGATCTTGCCAGTGACATCAACGACATCCCTGGCACTGGTCGGCAGAATGTCGGCCTGGACCGTGACGATTTTGCAGCCGCGAATGGCGACGTCCTTGATGCCGTCGACGCCCGACGCCGGATCGATGACGCGTCCGCCACGCAACAGCAGGTCGAATGTGGTGCTTACTGACATGATCGGCTCCTCTTTTGATCCGTTGGGCTCTGGCCCGGCATCAATCAATTTGCGAAGTATGCTTCGTAATTCTAGTTTGGCAAGATCAGCAACTCTCATGCCATAGCGTGCAAAAAATTCGTGCAGAATCGACGGCAAGGACTGAGTTACGGAAGATGGCGAAGAAATCGACTAGAACGAGCGCGGATTCCTGGCCCCTCGGGCAACGGCCGGGGTTCCTGATCAGGCGACTGCACCAGATCCACGTTGCGTTGTTTCAGGAGAAGTGCGCGGAATTCGAGATCACGCCGCTGCAATACAGCCTGTTGTCGGCCCTTGCCGTTCGTGGAACCGCTGACCAAACCACCCTTGCCGTCGAAGTGTCGCTCGACCGGACCACCACCACCGGCGCGCTCAAGCGTTTGCAAGCGCGACGTTTTATCGAGCGAGCGGTCCGCCGGGACGACCGCCGCGCGCGGGCATGCCGGCTGACGGCCGCGGGCACAGCGCTGCTCGTCAAAATGGAATCTGCGGCCCGCGCGGCGCATCGGGATACCCTGGCGAGCCTGAGCAAGTCCGAGCAAAAGCGATTTATTACGCTGATGCAGCAGATTGTCGCAGCGAACTCTTTCGAGACTTAGAAGCGACAACGGCTCGTTCGAGCCACAATCGGACCGGGGCGTGGATTAGAAACTGTGCAGCTTTGCCTCGTAAAAGGCAGTCGCGACCACCTCCTCAGGCTGAGTCGTCGATGATTACGAAGTATGCTTCGTAATTCTCCCCGGTTTTGAAACCGACCCCAACGTCTTTTTGATACCGTCTTCACGCATCTCGGTCCGATTTCCGGCGATCTTGCACCTGGAAACGGCAGCGAAGGTGGGCGCCGGTCGTTTGCCGACGGTGTGGCACGTCATTTGCTCCGCGATGACTATGAGTTGGTGGCTAGGGTTCCGCATTCGGGGTGGATGGCTGGTCCAAGAGCTGCCGCCTGCGCGGGAGAAATCCGTACGGGACACGCGGGATAAAATCCCGGGAGACCTCAGTAGCCAGGAATTGGCGTCGCTCGGGTCTATGCCAATTCCAGAGTTTTGAAGATTGTGGAGTTGGCGATGGATGCTCTGAGCGCGCGACCCAAGGCGGAGTCTGTCGCAACAATGCTGTTCGCTGAACGTGGCGCTGGCCGATCCGTTGAAATCACGATCCCCGATTCCGACGGGAGGCCGAGCTGATGTCGGCCTATGCGGACGCGATCGCACGCCGCTTTGGCGATGGCGGGCCCTCAGGGGAGGACGCTGAGGACAACGAATTTATCCGCCGGGTCCTCTCGCGCAAGACCGTGCGCCGTTACAGCGGCACGGTACCGGACGAAAATCTGCTCGATGTGCTGACCGCGGCGGCGTTGAGCGCGTCGGCGAAATCGGATTTTCAACAGGCCTCGATCCTGCGAGTGCGCGATCCCACGAAGCGCGCCGCGATCGGCGAGTTGTTTCCGGCCATGCCATGGATCGCGAACGCGCCGGTGTTCTTCGTCTTTCTGGGCGATGCGCGGCGGCTCCAGCGCATCGGCGAGATGCGCGGAAAGCCGGTTCGGAACGGAACGCTGGAAGGGTTCTTCAATGCGAGCATCGATGCCGCCCTCGTCATGCAGGCCATGATCCTGTGCGCAGAATCCGCCGGGCTCGGTGTCTGTCCGATCAGTGTGATCCGCAACGAGATCGACAAGGTTGCGGCCGTTCTCGCGCTGCCGGATCTGGTGTTTCCGGTCGCGGGCCTCTGCCTCGGTTTTCCCGAGGCCGAGGGGTATGTCAGTTTGCGCCTGCCACGTCCCGCCACGATCCATCTTGATCGTTACGACGACAGCGCACTCGCCTCGGTGATCGACGATTACGACCGCAGACGAGATGCCCGGCATGCGATACCGAAGGACCAGCAGCGCTCCAACGCCGAGTTTGGCGAGGCCGCGTTCTATGGCTGGTCGGAAGACAAGGCCCGGCAGGCGGCCAAGGCCGAGGGTGCGGCGTTCCCACCCTATCTGCGCTCGCATGGATTCGATTTCGATTGAAAGGACCGCGCCGACGGCAACATCCTAAATTTTGCTCCGCCACCCTGACTTGATTACCCATCAGCAAAGGACGCACATCATGCCAAAGTCTTTCATCGCTTCCCGCAAATCATTTTCGCGACGTTTGTTGCTGGGTCTGGCCGCTGCCCAGCTTGCCGTGCCGTTATTGGCAGGCGCGGTGCAGGCGGCGAGCATGGACGAAGTCAAGAAGCGCGGCCTGATTGTCGCCACCGAGGACGATTTCCGTCCCTTCGAGTTCGTCAAGGACGGCAAGCCGACCGGCTTCGATAATGAATTGATCGAGGACCTCAAGAAATACGCGCCGTTCGAGATCAAGCAGGAGATTCTGCCGTGGACGGGCATTTTGGCAGGCGTCAGCACCGGCAAATATGATGTCGCCATTACCGCGGCGATCATCACCAAGGAGCGAAAGAAGTCGCTGGATTTCACCAGCCCAATCGCGGATGCGACGCATTATTATGTCAAGCGCAAGGACGACAAGAGCATCTCATCGATCAAGGAGCTGAACGGCAAGACGGTCGGCGTTCAGGCCGGCAGCGCGCTGCTCGCGCGCCTTCCCGAACTTGGCGCGATGCTAGAAAAGGAGGGCGGCAAGCTCGGCAAGGTCGTCGAATATACCTCCTATCCGGAAGCCTACCAGGATCTGGCGCTGGGCCGGGTCGATTACGTCGTCAACACCGTCATCAATCTCAAGACGCTGGTAGCCGAGAAGCCCGCCGTGTTTGAGGTCGGGCAGGCGGTGTCCGGGAAATCTTTCCCGGCCTGGGCCGTCGCCAAGGACAACACGGCGCTCGTCGAGTTCCTGAACGGCTTCATCGCCAAGGAGAAGGAAACCGGCAGGTTCGCCGAGTTGCAGAAGAAATGGTTTGGCGAGGCGTTTCCCGATCTGCCGGTGACCTTCGAGCCCGAGTTCTGACGTCCCGGCAAGCGGGAACGACCCGTCATGACCGCCGGCGACGTGTTGGCCATCCTGCAGGGTGCCGTCATGACCGTGACGCTGTCGCTGATCGGCATCCTGATCGGCCTTCCCTGCGGATTGGGCCTGGCGCTGCTGCGATGGGCCAACGTGCCAGTCGCTGCCAAAGTCGTTGCCGTCTATGTCAGCGTCCTGCGCGCGACGCCGCTGGTCACGCTGCTCCTGCTGCTGTTCTTCGCACTGCCGAACATCGGCATTCCGATCAATCCGGTTTCGGCGGCGATTCTCGCCCTCGTCATGAACACATCCGCATTCAACTGCGAGGTATGGCGGGCGGCGCTGGTGAACTTCCCCAAAGACCAGTATGAGGCGGCGCAATCGGTCGGGATGACCGCCGGATTGCGGTTTCGCCGTATCGTTCTTCCGCAGATCGTGCGGGTTAGCCTGTCTGGCCTGGTCAACGAGATGTCGCTGCTGATCAAGGTTACGCCGGTGCTGGCGGTGGTGGGCGTCGTCGATATCACGCGCGCAGCGGTGCGAATCGGGGCCGAGACCTACGAGCCGCTGCCGCCGTTCCTGGTCGCGGTGGCGCTTTATGCCCCGATCGTATTCTTGCTGGTGTCGGTGCAGCGCTGGATCGAACGGCGCCAGACCATCGCCGAGGCTGTGGCATGATCCACGATTTCGGCATCGTATGGAGCGAACGCGCGCTGCTGCTCAGCGGGCTGGCCAACACCGCGATCCTGTCGGCGATCTCGGCGGTCGCGGCGCTGCTATTGGGATTTGCTCTGACGCCGGCCTTGATGTCGAAACGCCGGGCGGTGGCGTGGACCGTGCGCGGTTTCGTCGACGGTATGCGATGCGTTCCGTTTCTGCTGTTCGCCTACATCGTCTATTACGGATTTCCGTCCTTCGGCGTCAGGCTGGACAACTGGACGTCTGGCTTGCTGGCGCTGACGATCTACAACGCAGCCTACATGGCCGAAATCCTGCGCGGCGCGTGGGCGGCGCAGCCGCGCGAACCGATCGAGGCCGGCAAGGCTTTCGGATTCTCGGATGTCCGGTTGTTTCGTCGCCTCATTCTTCCGCCGTTGCTGCTCTCGGCAGGTCCGGTGATCGGCAACCAGATCATTCAGATCGTCAAGGACAGCGCCTTCCTGACCATCATCGCGCTTCCCGAGCTCACGCATGCCGCAAGCTCGATCCAGTCGCGGCACTACGTTCCGTTCGCCGCCTTCATCACCGCGGTGTTTCTCTACTGGGGTCTCTGTCTCATCATCGAGGCCGGCGTGAGTTCCGTCGGCCGCGTCGCCGACGCGCGGCGCTAGGAGAAAGGCATGATGGCAGTTGCAGGCAAGGTTCTGGACGTGGCCGGTGTGTCGAAGCGCTTCGGCGAACTCGAAGTGCTGTCCGACATCAGCTTCCAGGTCGACAAGGGAGAGACGGTTTGCGTGCTTGGCCCCTCGGGCTCGGGCAAATCGACGCTGCTGCGCTGTGTCAATTGGCTCGAGCGGCCAGATGCCGGACAGGTCTATCTGAACGGATTGCAGGTCGGCATCAACGGCGCCGGCGTCGTCATGACCGACCGCGAACTTTCCCGGATCAGAACCCGCATCGGTATGGTGTTTCAGCATTTTGCGTTATGGCCGCATCTCACCGTGCTGCAAAACCTGACGGAGGCCCCGGTCCAGGTGCAGCGCCGCCCGAAAGCCGAAGTCCGCGACGAGGCGCTGGCCCTGCTGTCGAAGGTCGGACTGCTTGAAAAGCAGAGCGCCTTTCCCGCCAAGCTGTCCGGCGGCCAGAAGCAGCGTGTCGGCATCGCCCGCGCGCTAGCGATGAAACCGGACCTGCTTCTGTTCGACGAGCCGACCAGCGCGCTGGATCCCGAACTCGTCGGCGAGGTCCTGCTGGTGATGCGCGATCTCGCGCGCGAGGGAAGAACAATGGTGATCGTGACGCACGAGATGGCTTTCGCGCGTGAGGCCGCGACCCGCATCATATTTCTGGATCGTGGGCGGGTGATCGAAACCGCTCCGCCGGGGCGTTTCTTTGCTCATCCCGAAACCGAGCGTGCGCAGCAATTCGTGCAGCGTTACGCCAGCGATACGGCCGGGCGGCAATGACATCGGCCCGGCAACAGCATCAATATATGGACGTCATCCGCCATGACCGAAACCCGAATTGAAATCCCGGCGCGACGCGGCAAGGCCGCGCTGGTCGCTGCCGGTCAGACCGTCACCGTCATCAATACCCATGGCGAGCAGGTGGTCGACACCTGGGCGTTCAGCCGCGTCGACCTCGGCGAGTTCATGTCGAACGAACACACAAGGGCGCACAGCCTTCATCTGATTCCCAGGCCCGGCGATATCCTGCGGACCAACCGGCGCAGGCCGATCATGACGCTGATCGAGGACACTTCGGGCGGAATCCACGACACGCTGATCGCGGCCTGCGATCGGCATCGTTATGCGTTTCTCGGCGTCGAGAGCTATCACGATAACTGCACCGACAATCTGTTTGCCGGCATGAGCGCGATCGGCTTGGTCCCGCCGGAGATGCCGAGCCCACTCAATTTGTTCATGAACATTCCGTGGTCCGCCGACGGCACGCTCGGCTTCGCGGCACCGCCGCGGCCGGTGCCTGGCGGATATGTCCGGTTGCGTGCCGAGATGGATCTTGTGATCGCGTTCTCGGCCTGTCCGCAGGACATCCTGCCGATCAACGGCAGGGCCGGAACGCCGGTCGAAGCGCATTTTACGATTGGCTGAGGAGGAATTTGCTGATGGCGTCGAGCGCGGGAGCACGAGAATGACTTCCCTTGAAACCAAGCGAGAGATCGCGGAAGCCAACCGGCGGCGTTACGAAGAGCTTCGCGCTGCCGGGCAGGAGGCGACAGCCAAAGTGCTTCCTGCGGCGACAGCGCTGGAGGCAGCTCTCATCGCTCCGGACGCTGTCATCAGCCGCGAAGAGGTGGCCGCCGATTGGTATGCGATCGTCCGGTTGCGGCGCGGCGAGGCGTTGCGGATCGTCGATCCGTCCGGCCTGTCCAGCGTCTCCATGATCGGTTGGCGCGACGAAGATGCGTCCGAGCGGATCAATTGCGCCGATACCGTCAAGGTGCAATGGAGTGTGGCCCTTTCAAAGGGGCGCGTTATCCTGTCGGACATGGGGCGGGTATTGTTCTCATTGATCGAAGATACCAGCGGTTCACACGACATCATGGTCGGCGGTTCGACACCTGCCTCGACCCTGGTCGCCTACGGCGCGACGTCGCGCAATACCCAGGAGAATTTTATCGCCGGCGCCGCCAAAATCGGGCTCGGCGTGCGCGACATTCCGCCCTGCGTGACGTTCTTTGCCCCGGTGTCGCTCGACGCGAATGGCCGCTTTATCTGGAACCAGAGCCGCAAACGGCCCGGAGATTTCGTCGATCTGCGCGCCGAGATGAACGCGGTCCTGGTGCTGTCGAATTGCGCGCATCCGCTCGATCCCGCGCGGCCATCCGCCGCCCGACCCGTCGTGCTGGTGCGGCATCGCGTTCCACCGGCTGCGGCGGACGATCCCTGCCGGACCGGTTCGCCCGAGGCCATGCGCGCTTTCGAATTCACCGACCGGCTTTATGCCTGAGGAGAGGTAACGATGACCGCTCTCATCGCGCCTTCGCCGCGAGACGCGTCGAAAGCCTCCTATAGCCACGATATCCCCGCGGAACGGCCCTGGTCGCAGGTGCTGAAGCGCGGACAGACATTGCGGATCATCGACAGCGAGGGCCAGCAGGCGGTCGATGCGCTGTTGTATGACCTTGCCGATCCGACCGAACGCTACAGCGCGCAAGACACGCTGCGGACGCAGGGGTCGGCTTATGTCGAACTCGGCACCCGGCTCGTTTCCAACAAGGGCCGCGTGATGGCACGGATCACAGCCGATTCCTGCGGGCGGCATGACACGTCGGCTGGATGCTGCTCGTGCGAAAGCAACGCGGTGCGTTTCGGCGAGGCTACCAAATACCAGCACGCCTGCCGTGAAAACTTCATTCTGGAATTGTCGAAATACGGAATGACCAAGCGCGACATCGTCGCGAATCTGAACTTCTTCATGAACGTGCCGATCGACCCCGACGGCAAGTTCACCGTGGTCGACGGTATTTCCGCTCCGGAAAATTACGTCGACATTACGATGGATATTGACGTGATCTTCGTCATCTCTAACTGTCCGCAGGTCAACAATCCCTGCAACGGGTTCAATCCGACGCCGATCAGGGTGATGATCTGGGATCAGGATCGATTTTAACTTACCGGGCCATCGACGTCTGGTCGATCTGGAACAGGGGCGTGATCTCGCACGGCTCAGGCGGGGATGATTTTTTGGCCAGAGAACCCGGCGTTTTGCTGAATATTTGAGCGTCCGGACCGGCGCGCTCCGCGTTACCAAGGTGCGGTGGGTGGGGTCTGCAATGATGCGGAAGCTCGCGGGAGGATGACGCAAATGCTCGAAGCAGCACGGGTGTCCCAGGCCAGTCTGCCGGTGATCGACATCGCCGGCCTGTCTTCGCCGAATCCGGCCGCTCGCAAGGCGGTTGCGGCCAGCCTGCGGGCGGCATGCCTCCACAACGGGTTCTTCTACATCTCAAATCACGGCGTCGATGAAGCGCTGGTCGCCGACGTGTTTTCGGAAGCAGCCTCATTCTTCGATCTGCCGGCGGCGCAAAAGGCCGAGGTCGACAAATCGCGCTCAAAGGCCAATCGCGGCTATGAACCGCTGCAGGGCCAGACGCTGGAGCCGGGCGCGCCGCCCGATCTGAAGGAGGGATATTATGTCGGCCCCGAGCACACCGTTGATGATCCGCGGGTGATTGCCGGCATGTTCAACCACGGCGCCAACCAGTGGCCGGCGGCGCGGCCGCGGTTCAAGCCGGTGATGGAAGCCTATCTGGCCGTGATGCTGGATCTGTCGGCGCGCATGATGGGCGGCGTTGCGCTGTCGCTCGATCTGGCCGAGGATTATTTCGCGGGCTACTGCACGGACGCGATGGCGACCGTGCGGCTGCTGCACTATCCGCCGCAACCCGCGAACGGCAATCCGGAGCAGAAGGGCGCCGGTGCCCACACCGATTTCGGCGGTCTTACCTTGTTGCGTCAGGGCGACGTCGGCGGCTTGCAGGTCTGGGATCAGGGGTCGGGCGGGTGGATCCACGCCGATCCGGTGCCGGGAACTTTTGTGGTCAACCTCGGCGACATGATCGCGCGCTGGAGCAATGACAAATACCGTTCGACGCTGCATCGCGTCGTCAACGCCTCGGGGCGGGAACGCTATTCGGTGCCGTTCTTCTACACCGGCAACTACGCGCACAAGGTCGAATGCATCCCGACTTGTCTCGCGCCCGGCGAGCCGCCGAAATATCCGCCTGTTACCGTCGAGCAGCACATGCGGGCGATGTACAAGCGGACGTACAAGTAGAGTTATGGCCCACGCCGCGTCCCCCCGCTTCACTTTCATCCTGATCCACGGCGCCTGGCAGGGCGCCTGGGCCTGGGAGACCATGATTCCGCGGCTGAAGGCGCTGGGGCACGATGCGATCGCCGTCGACCTGCCGGGCAACGGCCACAACCTGATGCCGCCGGCCGAGGTCAATCTCGTGCGCTATGCCGCGCACGTGGTCGACATCATCGACGCGACATCAGGTCCCATCGTCATGGTCGGGCACAGCATGGGCGGGACCGCGGCGGCGCAGGCCTGCGAATTGCGTCCCGAAAGAATCGCGCTCGCGGTCTTTCTCGCCGCGTTTTTGCTGCCGGACGGCATGTCGGTGCTACAGTTCTACGAATTGCATCTGGAGCCGTGGATGGTCGGCGCGCATAAGCGCGTCAGCTATGACGATTCCGGTCTGCTGTCGAGCATCGATCCGGCATCCGCGGTCGAGGTGTTCTATCACAAGGCGGACCGCGCGCTGGCCGAATCCGCTGCGCGCCGGTTGACGCCGCAGCCCGAGGGCGGTCGCCGCTCGAAGCTGCAGCTCTCGGATGAGCGATTTGGCACGGTGCCGCGCGTCTATATCGAGGCGCGCGAGGACCGCTCGGTGCATCTGCCGCTGCAGCGAAAGATGCAGGAGATGTCGCCGTGCCGCGCCGTCTACGGCCTCAACAGCGATCACGCCCCGCAGCTCTCCGATCCCGATGCGCTGGTCGCGCTGTTCCTGAAGGCCGTGGCCGAACATGCCCGTTCGCTGTGATCAACCCTTGCCGAGGTGAACAGACGCGATGAAGCCTTCCATTTTCGGCTACAAGGCACCCGTCACCCTCGCAGACGCCATCAGCATCCTCGCCAGCGATCCCGACGCGGTCGTGCTCGCCGGCGGACAGACGTTGCTGCCGGCGATGAATTTTCGCGCCGCCAATCCATCGCTGCTGGTGGACATCCAGCATGTCGACGGCTTGCGCGGCATCGATGTCGGCGCCGACCACATCGTCGTCAAGGCGATGACCCGCCATCGCGAATTCGAGCTCAACGCTGATGTAGCGCGCGTCAATCCCCTGATCGCGGAGGTCATGCAGCATGTCGCCCATATTCCGATCCGGCACCGCGGCACCGTGGTCGGCAGTCTCTGCCACGCCGACCCGTCCGCGGAAATGCCGCTGCTGCTGGTGTTGCTCGGCGGTTCGGTGATCGCGCAGGGGCCTTCGGGACCGCGCGAGATTGCGGCGGAGAATTTCTTTCAGTCGTTCCTCACCACGGCGCGAAGTCAGGACGAGATCATCGTCGAAGCGCGCTTTCCGCTGTTGCCTTCGGGCGCGGGCTGGGCCTTCGACGAGGTGACGCGGCGGCACGGCGACTACGCCATCGCCGGCGTGGGCTGCATTCTTGCGCGCGACGGCGAGGGCCGTACATCGGGGGTGCGGCTTGCAGCCTGCGGCATCGCCGACCGGCCGGTCCGCCTCAGGAGTGCCGAGACGATCCTGAACGGTACGATGCTCGGCGCATCTGATCTCGACGCCGCGGTGGCGGCCTCGGCCGCGGCCGTGACCCAGCCCGACGACATCAATGTGTCCAAAAGCTATCGCCGCAGGGCGCTCGGCACGCTGATCCGCAGAACGGTCGCCACCGCCGCGCGACGCGCCCACCCGGCGGGGACGGCATCATGACGCGAATGATGAAGCCGGCCGAGCCCGACCGCTCCGCCGATGCGCAGGTCGAGGTGGAATTGACCGTTAACGGCGAAGCGGTGCGCCGCAATGTCAGCGTGCGAATGCTGCTGTCCGATTTCCTGCGCCATGAGCTCGGCCTGACCGGAACCCATGTCGGATGCGAGCACGGGGTGTGCGGCTGCTGCACCGTCCTGATCGATGGCAAGCCCGGGCGTTCCTGTCTGACACTGGCGGTGCAGGCCAACGGCTATCATGTCCGCACCATCGAGTCGGTCGCGAGCGCGGACGGCACGCTGCATCCGGTGCAGCAGGCCTTCAAGGAGTGCCACGGCCTGCAATGCGGTTACTGCACGCCCGGAATGGTGATGAATATCGTCGGTCGCTTCGACGAGCCGCAGCCGCTCGATCTCACCGACGATGGCATCCGGGAATTGCTGTCCGGCAATCTCTGCCGCTGCACCGGATATCTCAACATCATCGCCGCGGTGCGCCGCGCCGCCGAATTGCTCGGACGAACCTAAAGCATGATCCGGAAAAGTGGGTACCGGTTTTCCGAAAGAGATCATGCGTAAATAAACGGATAGAGGGGATGACGATTAGTCGTCCCGCTCTAAGCGAGGGGCCAGATGTCGACACGGATGTTTGGAGCGCGCATCGAACGCAATGTCGATCCGAAACTGCTGCGCGGCGAGGGCGCCTTCGTCGACGATATCCCGTTGCCGGGCGCGCTGCATGTCGCGTTCCTGCGCAGCCCGCACGCCCGGGCGCGGATCAATTCCATTGACAGCGCGGCGGCCAAGCGTCACCCCGGCGTGGTGGCGATCTACACCTGTGACGACATTGGCGCGCTCGACGTCGAGATGCCGCTGTTGATTCCGCATCCGTCGATGACCAATCCGCAGACCCAGCGCCCGCTGGCGCGTGGCGATGTCCACTATGTCGGGCAGACAATTGCCATGGTGGTGGCCGTCGATCGCTACACCGCGGAAGATGCCGCAGGCATGATCGAGGTCAACTACGCCCCGCTGCCGATCGAAATGGACATGGTGAAGGCGCTCGGCGACGACGCGCCGCGCGTGCATGGCACTGTGCCGAACAATCTCGCGGCCCACTTCGTTCAGACCTCAGGCGATCCGGACGGCGCCTTTGCGAGCGCCGAGCACGTCACGAAGATCACCGTGCGGGTCGATCGCTCGACCGCGGCGCCGATGGAGTGCCGGGCGGTGGCCGCGTGGTGGGAGGAGGTCACCGGCGAATTGACGGTGTGGGACGGGACGCAGGCGCCGATCTCGGTCCGCGGCGGCCTTGCCTCGGTGTTCGGGATCGACGAGGACAAGGTCCGCGTCATTGCGCCGGACGTCGGCGGCGGTTTTGGCCAGAAGGTGCTGCTGTTCTATCCGGACGAGTTGCTGGTGCCGATGGCGGCGATGCAGCTCGGCCGTCCCGTCAAATATATCGAGGATCGCCGCGAAAATTTCATCGGCTCCTCGCAGGAGCGCACCCAGATCCACACCATTGAACTCGCGGCGCTGAAGACCGGCGAAGTGATCGGCTTGCGCGATTTTTTCCTGCACGATACCGGCGCCTTCATTCCCTACGGCATTGCGGTGGCGCAGGTCGCGTCCACCTCGATCGCCGGTCCCTACCGGATTCCCAACATCTTCGTCGAGTTCAAGGCGGTCTACACCCCGACCGTGCAGGTGACGCCCTATCGCGGTTGCGGCCGGCCGCAGGCCTGCTTTGCCGTCGAGCGCGCGATGGATCAGTTGGCGCAGGAGCTGGGTCTTGACCGCTTCGAGATTCGGCGCCGCAATTTGATCGCCGAAAGCCAGTTTCCTTACGAGCGCGAGGGTCTGCTGTTCGCCGATGGGCTGAAGGTGACACTCGACAGCGGCCAATATGCCAAGGCGCTCAATATGGCCGCCGCCGAACTCGGCGCCGCCGATTTCGCCGTCGAGCAGGCGAAAGCGTTGTCCGAAGGCCGCTATCTGGGCTTAGGCCTCGCCTGTTATGTGGAAGGCACCGGGCTTGGTCCTTACGAGGGCGGCCATGTGAAGATCCACCCGATCACCGGCAAGGTCTATGTCAACACCGGTCTCTCAACCCAGGGGCAGGGGCACGACACGGTGTTTGCCCAGATCGTCGCCGATCAGCTCGGCGTTTCTCCGCAGGACGTCATCGTGGTCGAGGGCGATACCAAGGCATTCGACTGGGGGGTTGCGACTTTCGCCAGCCGGGCTGCGGTCGTGAGCGGCAATGCGATCCACAAGACCGCGATCACCGTGCGCAACAAGGTGCTGCAGGCCGCCGCCAACATGCTGGACGTCGACATCGACTTGATCGAGCTGCGCGACTCCGCGGCCTGGGTCAAAGGTTCAAACCGTTTCGTGCCGCTGGCGGCGATCGCCACCGCCAGCAATCCATTACGCTATGCCTTCAACAAGGCAGCGCAAGCGGCCACGCAATTTGCGCCGGCCAGCAAGCACGACGGCCCGTCGCTGGCGGACGGCCAGGCGCCGGGCCTGGAGGCGACCGATTATTACAGCCCGTCGCAATCCACCTGGGCCTACGGCGTCCACGCCGCGATCGTCGAGGTCGATCCCGGGCTTTGTACCGTCAAGATCAGGAAATACGTCTGCATTCACGACTGCGGCAACATGATCAATCCGATGATCGTCGAGGGCCAGGTGATGGGCGGCATCGCACAAGGGATCGGAGGCGCGCTGTACGAACATCTCGACTATCAGGCCGACGGCAACCTCGCCAACGCCAGCCTGATGGATTTTTTGATGCCCTACGCCACCGAAATTCCCAACGTTTCGATTCTGCATCTGGAGACGCCGTCGCCGCTAAATCCTCTCGGCGTCAAGGGCGTTGGGGAAGCCGGCTGCATCGCGGTCGGCGCGGTGGTCGCCTCCGGCGTCGAAGACGCACTGCGGCCGTTCGGCGCGCTGAAATTCCACCAGGTGCCGCTGTCGCCGAACATGATTTCGGAAGCGCTGGAGCAAGCGGGGCATTAGAGGGTGATCGGCCCAAGTTTGAGGCGAGCGACGCACCCTTTCGAGGCGATGCCTTCAAATCTAGAAAAATTCGAACGAAATCGACAACGCTCCGCAATCCATATCGATTCAGCGGCCGTCAACGTCAGCGTCCTACGCTCCTTCGAAATCGCATAGGGAGCCGAGCATGCCGACAAAAGCACGAGCCGACGCGGCCAACGCCCGAGAAGATATCATGAACCCGCACGCTATAAGTGCCCTGAGCGCGGGCGCCGTAAGTGCGATGAGCGCGGTGGGGGCGGCCGTGATCAAGATGCACAAAGAGGTGTTGGACAAAAAGCCGGATTGGTTTTGGCACATCTTCGCGAAGTGCGAAGCCAAGGCCGTACGCATCGCCGAGCAGGCCGCGCGGGGTCCGAACGCCTGCGGAGATGCGACCTTCATTGAAATATACGCCAAGAACCTGCCGAAGCTGACGACAGCCGCGCTGAACGCGCACGAGCAGGCGCTAGCCCGCGAGGCGGGTGAGCCGTAGGGGTAGTCCTCCGCCCCAGCTACGTTCGTCATGTCCGGCCGTCGCAGTCTGTTTTCGCAGACTGCGTAAACTTGTCTGCGATGCCGGGCATCTACGTCGTTGCGGTCCTTCCGCAAGAAAAACGTGGATGGCCGAGACGACGCCTGGCCCGGCATTCCCCACGCCCTCTAGGGGCGGAGAACTTTGCAACGGCTCGGGCGCGATGCGCCGCGGGATACAAACTCATGTTCGAAACTAGACTGCCGTCATTGCGAGCGAAGCGAAGCAATCCATTCTTCCTTTGCGCGGCGAGATGGATTGCTTCGCTTCGCTCGCAATGACGATGGCGAAATTTCTTTTTCTGTTTGAAAATTGAATCGATGATCGCCCCGGCGACGGCAGGCTATCGCCGCTCCTCGCGGACGTGCGGCTGGCCGAGCGCGCCGGGCTCCTGGCTGCCGCGAGCATCCTTGGCGCCGACCCAGATCATCACGGCGATGGTTGCCAGATACGGCGTCATCAGCATCAGATATTGCGGCACCCGGATGCCGGCGGCGGCGATATGCGGGATCAGCGCCTCGATGCAGCCGAACAACAGCGCGCCGGCCAGCGCCGGCCGCGGCGCCCAGCGCGCGAACACCACCAGCGCCACCGCAATCCAGCCGCGGCCGCCGGTCATTCCCGTCACCCACAGTTTGACGCTGACGACCGAGATGTAGCCGCCGGCCAACCCGATCAGCGACGAGCCGGCGACGATCGCCAAAATGCGATGCAGCGCGACGCTGATGCCGGCCGCATCCGCAGCAGCCGGATTTTCGCCGACCGCGCGGATGCGCAGGCCGAGCATGGTCTTGAACAGCAGGAAATTGACGGCAAAGAAAATCAGGATGGTGAGATAGACGACCGGATCCTGCATGAAGAAGATCCGCCCGATGTCAGGGATTTCAGAGAGCGGCCAGATTTTTAGCGGCGCAAGGCCGGTCAATTGCTTGTTCTGCCATTTCGCCAGCGTACCGATCAGGCCGGTCAGGCCCTGGCAGAAGAACACCACGGATAATCCCGCGATCACCTGGTTGATCCGCAGCACCACCACCAGCGCTGCAAACAACAGCGAGACGATGCTCGCCGCAGCCATGGCAACGAGGAGGGCGACCGCCGGATGGCCGACGAACAGCAGCGAGGTTCCGGCGCCCGCCAGCGCGCCGATCAGCATCAAGCCTTCGGCGGTGAGATTCAGCACACCGGAGCGTTCCGCCACGATCAGGCCGAGGGCTGCCAGCGCATAGGGCACCGCGGTGACCGGAGCATTTGCAAGCCAGTTGACCAGGAAATCGATCACGGCATTTCCTTCAGCGAATCCAGCGGATGCGGTGGCGGATCAGGAACTCCGACGATGCGACCGCCATGACGATGATCGCCTCGATCATCTGCACCATCGTGAACGGGATTTGATAGAACACCTGCAGGGTCTGGCCGGTGATGAACAACACGGCGATCAGAAAGCCCACGATGGCGACGACGATCGGATCGTTGCGCGACAGGAATGCAATCAGGACGCCGGAAAACACGTAGCCGTTGGCGTACGACTGGGTGAGCCGGCCTTCCTGGCTCGCGACATTGACGAAGCCGGCGAGCCCGGCGCAGGCGCCGGAGGCCGCGATGATCCAGACCGTCGTCGCCTGTACGGGAACGCCGACGATTTTGGCCATGCGCGGATTGGCGCTGATGAAGCGGGTGTAGAAGCCGATCCGGCTGAGGTGAATGAGCCAGCCTGCCGCCAGCACGCCGGCGATGGCGATGACGAGGCCGCTGTTGACGCCGTACCCGATATCCGTCAGCCGCTCGAACGGGCGGAAGGGAGACGATTGCGGAAACGCCGTCTTGGAGTCCTGCCAGGCGCCGTAGAGCAGGTGGAACAGGAAATACATCGCGACATAGTTCAAAAGCAGCGTCGCGATGATCTCGTTGACACGAAACCGGATTTTCAGGAACACCGGCAACAGCACCCAGAGCGCGCCGCCAAGCGCTGCGGCCGCACCCATCAGCAGCAACCGCGTCGTCGGCGGCCCGACGTCGTAGATCGAGATTGCGGCGGCGAAAATCCCCCCGAAGACCATCTGGCCTTCAATGCCGAGATTCCAGAAACCGATGCGGAACGCGAGGCTCGCGCTGAGACCGACCAGGATCAGCGGCGCGGCCTGGATCAGCACGCCGCGCAGGTTCTCAGTGGTGAGCACGCCGGCGAGCTCACTGGCCAGCGTCAACGGCGCGATGCCGGCGAGAGCGAGGATGGCGATGGAAATCGCGAGCCCTGACATCAGCGATGCGCCGACGAATACGGCTTGCTTCCAGGGTGCCAGATCCTGGCGCACGTCGAGGTTGAGACGGCCGAGGCGCCGCGACGCGGAAGGGGCAGGAGAGATCAAGGGACCCGCTTGGCGTGAAAGATCATCCATGGTCGACCATAGCACGGCCGATCGCCTGGCGATCCGCGGGGCGTGCGAATTCGCCGGCAATGGCGCCGCGCGTCATGACCCCGATGCGGTCTGACAGGCTGAGAATCTCATCGAGGTCCTCGCTGATCAGGACGATGGCCGCGCCGCGTTCGCGCGCCTCGATCAGGCTTTGATGGACGGCCGCGCAGGCGCGCGCGTCCAGCCCGCGGCTCGGGCTGTGCGCGACGACGACCTCCGGCGCGCGGCTGAATTCGCGCGCGATGACGAGCTTTTGCGCATTGCCCCCGGACAGCAGCGAGGCCTTCTGGTTGATGCTGCGGACGCCCTGGACGTCGTAATCCCTGACCGCGGCAACGGCGTCACGGCGCATCGCCGACCGGTCGAGCCTGATGAGGCTGCCGTAGCGGCCGGAGCGGATTTGCGCGACCGCGAGGTTGTCGGTAATCGGCAGGCTCCCCGCCAGCGCATAGGCGTAGCGGTCGGCGGGGATCGCGGCAATCGCCGCCTCGCGGCGCTTCGCCTGGCTCGCGCGGCTGATATCGCCGACGCCGTCGAGCCAGATTTCGCCGGAGGACGACTCGATCGCACCGATCAGCGCTTCCGCCAATTCGGCCTGGCCGTTGCCGCTGACGCCGGCGATGCCGTAGATCTCGCCGGCGCGAACGTAGAAGCTCAAGTTGTTCAGCATGCTGCGGCCGTCGCCGCGTGTGTAGGTCAAGGCGCCGACATTGAGCCGCGTCGGTCCGCCCCGATGCGGCGTGCGCTCGGGCAGCGCCAGGGTCTGGCCTACCGTCAGCTCGGTCAATTGTGCCGCGCTCGACTGGCGCGGATCGAGCCTCGCGACGGTCTTGCCGCCGCGCATGATCGTGACCACGTCGGCATAACGCTTCACCTCGTGCAGCTTGTGCGTCACCAGAACCACGGCGGTGCCGGAACGCGCCAGGCGCTGCACGATCTCAAGCAGGCCGATCGCCTCCGCATCGGTCAGCACCGCGGTCGGCTCATCGAGGATGAGGATCCTGACGCCGCCGACCAGAACCTTGACGATCTCGACCTGCTGCTGCTCGGCCACCGTCATGGTATCGATGCGACGGTCGGGATCGATCGCGAATTTGAGTTCGGCGACCTGCTTCTCGATGGTGGCGCGGATGTCCCGCATCCCCGACGAGAAATGCGGCTGTCGATTTGCCAGCAACACGTTCTCTGCCACGGTGAACGGCTTCACCAGTTTGAAATGCTGATGAACCATGCCGATGCCATGCTGGCGGGCGGCCGCCGGGCCGCTCAGCGAAACCGCAACACCGTCGATGAAAATCGACCCCGCGTCCGGCGCGTAGAGCCCCGCGGCGACGTTCATCAGCGATGATTTGCCAGCGCCATTTTCACCCAGCAGCGCATGCACCTCGCCGGCCTGGCTCTCGAACGACGCGCCATCGAGAGCCAGCGCCCCGTCAAAGGATTTTCTGATGCCAACGAGTTGCAGCGCCAGGGACATCAAGCGGCGAGGTTGGTCATTTCTGGGTTATCACCCCAGGTACGTACCAATCCATCTTCCAGAATCCGGCGTCGTCGAGCGAAGCGTTGGCCGCAACGCGTTCGGTGCCGGCGATGTCCTTGATCGGCCCGGTGAAGATTTTCTTTCCGACAATGATGGCGTCGCGTTCGGCCATCACCTGGTCGACCACATCCTTCGGCACCACGGTATTGCAGCAGGCGATGTCGGTGCCGCCGTCCTTGATGCCGGGGAAGGCACCATAAGGACTCGGCTCCCAGTTGCCGGCCGCCACCTTCTTCAGTTCCGGCGACAGGAAATGATCCCACGTCCATGCCGACGAGCACAGAGTCGCCTTCGGTGCGAATTCACGCAGGTCGCGGTGATGTCCGGTGCCGTAGATGCCGCGCTCCTGCGCGACGATCTGCGGCGTCGGCGTGTCGACGTGCTGGCCGATGACGTCGATGCCCTGGTCGGCCATGGCCTGCGCGGCGGCGCGCTCCTTGACCGGATCATTCCACGCGCCGGTGAAGATTACCGTCACCGTCGCCTTCGGGTTCATCTTCAGTGCGCCCATCTCATAGGCATTGATGGTCCAGTTCACCGGGCCGATCGGATGCGCGGCGACGAAGCCGAGCTTGCCGGTCTTCGACATCGCGCCCGCCACCATGCCGCAGAGATACTGGCTCTCATAGGTGCGGCCGTAGAAAGACTCGAGGTTCGGACCGTTGGTGGTGCCGGAGGCATTGAGGAAGACGACCTTCGGATATTTCTGCGACAGCTCCTTGAACGTGTCGGAGTAGCCGAACGCGGTGCCGACGATCACGTTGTAGCCGCGCTGGATGAAGCGCTCGGCCGCCGGCGTGATCTGGCCCGCCACTTCCGGGACGTTTTCAACGAATGGAATCTGCTGACCGAGCGCCGTCTCGATCTTTGGACGAGCCTCGTCGAACGCCTGGGTCCAGCCGCCGTCGGTCTTGTCGGCAAAATACAGGAACGCTATCTTCGGCGGCGCCGGGAGTGTGAGGCCGGCCGCGTAGGCGATTGCCGCGCCGCCGGTCAGGGCAGCCGCAAGAACAGGGATTGAAGTCCAGCGCATCACGCAAATCCTCTAGCTGTGCGAGTTCTGCGGCCACTCGAAACGGGCGCAGAAAAAGCTTCGCATTGTTGGGAAAAATAGCACGCCAATTGTTTAGTCACCGTCGAGCAATCGATGGGCAGTTTCCCCTTGAATCGTCGTCACGGACCGATCGCAGTCCGTGCTGGAATGCCGGATGCAGCCTCCGGTTCAGATGTCGGATGCCGGCAGCCAGGCGTTGCGGATCAGAAACGGCCGATCTGCTTGTCGACTGTCGCAACGTGCGGAACTGATCAGTGGCGGTTGTCCGGCGTACGGCCTGGATATTGCTTCGACCGCAACAACCAGGGGATCGAGAGTGCCGAAAGGAGTTTTGGTGAAAGCTTACGTTTACGGGACCAAGCGCGATCTGCCGGAAGGCTTTGAGGACTTCCTCGAGGCCTCGCGCTCGGCGATCGTGTCGATCGACATGCATCAGGGCCACCTCGCCGATACGCCGGACTGCCCGTGTCCTGCGCCGCGGGCGCGGGAGATCGTCGCGCCGATCGATCAGTTCCATGCCGCGGCGCGTGCGATCGGCGTGCCGGTCATCCACGTCAAATCGGTGCTGCGCAAGGGCGGGGTCGATGACGTCGCTGGCATTGCTTCCGCGTGGAGGCGGACCTTCCCGCTCTACGTCGGCGCCATTCCCAATTCCGACGCGCACGCCATCGAAGGCTCGCGCTGGACCGAGTTCGTGACGTACGTCGAAGGTCAGGATCTGATTGTCGCCGGCAAGAAGCGGCTGTCGCCGTTCTTCGCCACCGACCTCGACTTCCTGCTTCGCCAGATGAAGGTTCAGACCGTGGTACTGAACGGCGGCATGACCGATTGCTGCATTCTCGATGCGGCGTTCGACGCCAGCAATTTGAGCTATCGCGTGGTCGTGTTGCGCGACCTCGTCCGCGGCACCAATGAGGATATGGAGGATGCTGCCCTCAAGATGGTCTCGCTGCATCTCGGCCTGGTGACCGACGCCTCCGACCTGCTGGAGCAATGGCGGAGCCGCTGAGGCTGACGCTCGCGGCGGGAAGGCTGGCCTGGGGCGAGATGAAAAACGACCGTCGCTGCTCACCGCCGCTTCGGATACAGCATTTCCGATCTCTCCGAGCTTGAACGCTGCCGGTCTCACGGAGCCGGCGGCTGCCGTCCGACGACTCCTGGAAGCGCGACCGACCGCGATCGGATTGTCCGTCCCTGGCATGCCCCCCGGTTCGCCTGGAATGGAAGCGGGAACACCCCAGCGATACGACGTCATTCTCTTCGGAAAGACTGGCCGGCAATCCTTTATGCACTTTATTGGTTCGGAAAACGTCGGGTGAGGCGTTAGGGCCGAGCTAACCATTTGTGTTTTCGATGCTTTTAGCACGCGCGATTAGCTATCTGGCGAACATGTGAAGGGATGGTCCTTCACAAGCTCCCGGTCCCGTGTGATGATGGGATATGAATCTTCGCCGACTCATCGGTCGTTTGCTGGCGGTCTTTGTGATCGTTGGGCTGGTTACTGCGCCGCTGGTATCCCCGGCTGCGGCAACACGGCTGGCTGTTGGCGAGATGAGCGATATGGCTATGTCCGGGGACATGCAGTGCTGTCCGGACGGACAGAAGAACAATAGCTGCCAGGATTGCCCGCTGGTTGCGATGTGCATGCTGACGATCGCTCAGGCTGAGCCGTCCCCGACAAACGGCATCCAGATTTCTTTCCAGACCCGCAGGCTGTCCTTCGTTCTCGTCGACTTGGCTGCCGACGGTCTCATTGGCGACCCTCCGGATCATCCTCCTCGAATCTTGACCTGATCGGCGGCACCACGCCGTTTGCTGCTGCGCGGTCCAAAGGCCGTGCAGATAAACGCATGCCGCTGTTCGCGGCACATCAGGACATCGAGGATCGCAAAAATGAAAAGCTTCAACTATGCGCGTGCCGTCCAGGCTGCGCTGATCGGCATGGTCATGACCGGTTCAACCACGCTCGCCCGCGCCGACATCAAAGACTACGAATTCCAACTGATCGATCAGACCGTCAAGAAGGGCGATGCGATCATCTCGGTTCGCCTCGTCCACAAGCCCGACGGCAAGCCCGTGCCAGATGCGGTCATTTTTGCGACACGTCTGGATATGGCTCCTGACGGCATGCAGGAGATGGCGACCAAGATTGCGCCGATGCCCAGCACGGAACCCGGTATTTACAAGTTCAAGGCGACCTTGAGCATGGCCGGGGGCTGGCAGCTTTCGCTCGGCGCGAAGGTGCAGGGCGAAACCGGAACGGTCGAAAACAAGCTGGTCCTGAAGGCGACACCGTGATCCGCTCGGTCGGAATCACTCGGCTCGTTGCAATCGGAGCAACCACAGCAATGCTGTGGTTGTCTCCTGCGGCCGCGGTCGAGCAAACTCTGCCCGGCGCCACCGTGGAGAGCGTCGTCGCGATCGCCAAGCGTCTCAATCCAACGGTGGCGGCGGCGTCGCTCGACTTCGATGCGGCGGTCCACAAGATCGGAACGGCGGGCGTTTTGGCCGATCCGACCCTGATTCTCGAAGCGTGGGACGTCAATCGGTTAGGCGTCGGGCAGCGTCGCATCGGCCTTGAACAGGAAATCAAGCTTTGGGGCAAATACGGCCTCGAGCGCAACGTTGCGCAGACTGAAGCCGACGCGGCAAAATTCCAGGGCCGTGCAACCGTTATCGACCTCATTGCGCAGGTTGTTGCCGCGCACGGCGAATACAACGCCGCCTATGAGGCCACAGGAATCTCCGTCGAAATCAAACGGCGCTATGACGAGATACTCGGCCTGTTGCGGTCGCGATATGGCACGACGTCGGTCGATCAGCAGGACGTCATCAAGGCTGAAATCGAAGCGGCTACCGCCGAGGGTGACGTCATCCGCCGGCAGGGCGAACAGAAAGCCGCCGCAGCCAGGCTGAATGCGTTGATCGGCCGTCCGTCGCTCGCGCCTTTAGCTGCGCCGACCGGCTTTCGGGCGGTCAAGGCAATCAGCCTCGCGCAGGTGCAGGTGCTCGCGCGCTCCGCGAACCCGATGCTGGCGCTGGCGGGAGCGCAGAGCAATTCCGCGGCCCAGACCAAATCGCTTACCGATCTCAACTACTATCCCGATGTGACGCTGGGCGCCAAATACGTGCAGCGGCCCGGCACGGAAGATACCGGCGAGTTCATGCTGGGCGTCAAGCTGCCGCTGCACTACGAGGTCAAGGACGCCGAGCAGCGCGCGGCGGGCGCGCGACTTGGCGCGGCGCAAGCTCGCAATGAGGCGCTGCGGCTGCGGATCGACGGACAGATCGCCGACGCCTGGTTCGGCGTCGATGCACTACGGAAGGTCGTGCAAATCTACACAACGCGACAACTGCCGCCGTCCCGCTCATCGGTCGACAACGCGCGAAATGGCTTCCAGGCCGGCACGTCCGATCTTTCTTCCGTTTTTGAATCGGAGCGACGGCTTCGATCAGTTCAGCTCGACTTGCTGAAGCTCAAGGTCGACCTGCAAACGAAATATGCCGAGATGGAACGTCTGGCGGGAGGTTCGCTATGAGCGAAACGCATTGGGCGTCTTCACGTCGGCGTGAGCGCGTAACCGGCCTGCGACTTGGTCCGAACTCACTGATGAAACGCAAATCATACTTTTCGCACGCAAGTGCCCGCCAGATTCAAACGCGCTGAGATGAAACGCTTAGCGGGAGGTTCACTATGAGACGGCCAGTAAGCGCTCTCTTGATCGTGTCCGCGGTCTTGGCTGCCGGAGTGGTCGGATTGGCCGTCGGGCGTTCGAACGGTCCGCTCCCCGGATGGCTCGACGGTGTCCTGCCCGCTGCCGCAAAACAGGGTCCAGCTCCGACAGAAGCGACCGGGCCCGTGATCTACTACCGTGATCCGGACGGCTTGCCGAACTACTCGCTCGCGCCCAAGAAAACATCCGCAGGTAAGGACTATGTCGCGGTCCGCAGCAGCGAAGATTTGAGCTTCGAGGAGAAAGCTCCGGAAGCGATGACCGCGAAGAGCGGGGATCGAGGCAAAATCCGCTATTACCGCAACCCCATGGGCCTTCCCGATACCTCGCCGACTCCGAAGAAAGACTCGATGGGGATGGACTATCTGCCCGTCTATGAGGGCGAGCAGGACGACGATTCGTCGGTTAAGGTCAGCGCCGGCAAATTGCAAAAAGCAGGTGTTCAGACCGAGGTCGCGGCGCGCCGCACTCTGAGCACCGTTGTCCGGGCACCGGGCACCGTTCAGGAAGACGAGCGCCGCAAGGCTGTCGTATCGCTGCGTTTCGAAGCCTTCATCGACAGCGTCGAAAACGTCACCACCGGCTCGCATGTCCATAAGGGACAGCGGCTGATGCGCATCTACGGCCCGAGCCTGTCGAGCGCCGCCGCCGAATATCTTTCGGCGCTCAATGC
>Ga0137415_10000538_pt1 | contig 36525 bp, 42 predicted proteins | sample CZODoug3_1_1_16f_FD_183082 | JGI IMG/M metagenome (GOLD analysis project Ga0137415, IMG submission 183082) | Vadose zone soil fungal communities from Angelo Coast Range Reserve, California, USA - CZODoug3_1_1_16fungal (Hybrid Assembly) | ecosystem: Environmental > Terrestrial > Soil > Vadose...
CGGGATCGTCTTCAATGGCTAAAACCACCGGCAGCTCTTGCACTGATACACCCCTTAAGCCGCGCCCCCGCCCAGAACGCCCGCCCGGAACTCAGTTCCCAAGGAAATGAACTTAGGAATTTGGCTCCTTCCGCCGGGGCTAAATTCTTGCAAAAGGAACTTAGCGCAGTGGAACCTTTTGCAACGGTGCTCGCACAAATTCTGAGCCCGCCTCTTAGATCCGAGCCCCAGTTTTCGGCCGAGTTGCCAGGAGACGTCGGTGCCGCGCATGACGCCGATGACTTCCCGGCCGATCTCTTTTTGAACCCGTCCGGGATCAGCCAGCGATCAGCGTCGATCCGCTCGACGATGCCGGCGTGTCGCAGCGCCTCGAGCCGACGGACATGGCTCTCCACATAGGCGTCATAGTCGCCCCCCGGAACGCGCACGCCGCCCACCTCGGCGGCCGCTCCGTGTTGGCTCGGACGGTATGCCGCCACTGCCCCGATCTCCCCGGGTCGGCCGTAGCGCGCCCCAAGGCTATCTTGGATTTCAGCCAGTCCAATAGCGGCCATCTGCTCCGGAGTCACGTCACCCTGGCGGCAACACGCAGGTTTCAGGCAAGGTTCGCTTGCTATCGATCAAGGAACGATTTGCTTGTCGCTATAAACAGCCATGATCGAAGCGAGAACCAACGAGACCGCGTCCCCAACGCTATCGGCAGCGTCACAGCCAACCGGCGTGGATGCTGACAACAGCAACATCGCCCAAGCGCGACCGACTGCCAAGGCGAATGCGGCTGGCGCGCACCGCATTGCCGCAGCGACGATGGACGAACTCCTCGCCAAAGAGGCACTCGCAAACCTAAAGCGCTCGCGTGCAACGGCGCGGGCAGAGCCGGTCAAATCGAAGGCACGCACACCGGTCCCGGCGGCTACACTGGTCGTCAAACCATCACAGCCACATGCATGGATGACGCCCTTTGTCACTCTCGCTGTGGTGGTCGCGATCTCCACATTCCTGTGCGCAGGCGGCATCGCCTATTTGTACCTGCAGCCGATTGCCGTTGCTGCGACATCGGACGCCGAACTTCGCAATATCCGCGAGTCGGTGGCGCAGCTGCGACGAACTGTTGCGGCACTATCAAGTGATGTGGCGACGAACCGCGCGGCCCTCGACGCGGCAAACAAGGTCGTGAGCGATCGCCTTGGCCGTTTAGTCCAAAATCTCGAGCGCGTTGAGAGAGATCAATCACTGTCGGCCATCAAGATCGAGCGCATGGCCGATGAGAAAGCGAAAGTCGCCCGCACGGTACCGACCACTTCATCCCCCGAAATCACGGGGACCGTTCAGCAGCAGCCGCGGCCGACAAATGCGCGACGTGAGGTCATCGCCGGCTGGCGCGTGCGGCGCGCTTTTGAAGGAGTCGCCATTCTCGAGGGACCGCCCGGCGTGATCGAGGTCGTGCTGGGCCAGGATGTGCCGAACCTCGGCCGCATCGAGGAAATCAAAGACGACAACAGCCGCTGGCAGGTCGTGACCAGCAAGGGCGTCATCCTTCCCGCGCGCTGACCTGCCCCCTCGCACACCCGATTGGCTACGCGGCCAATTTCGATTGTTCGAACCAGGCCATCTGGCATGCCTTCGCGGCACAGCCCGTGCAGCAAGGCGCGTCTTGAAGTCCAGGTGTGGACCTTGCCTCGCGCCGCTATTGCACCCAGCGACTGACCAACTTGCAATTTGTTCGCCGCAGCCTGCGGCCGCGGCCGCGGCAAAAGGTGCACTCAAGCCACGTCGATACCACCATCACGCCAGAGACGAGCGATTATCCCGTAAAAGTTGCATCTATGCTTTTGTCCGCGGTGCGACTTCGGCGCCGTAATCGGCAAGACGTTGGTGATGGCGACGAGATCAAGCTGCGACCGCTCGAGCCGGCCGCACCGCCATTTCAACAGCATCTCGCCTTATCACAGTTGCGTGAGAGCTTCGCAAATCCACATCAAATCAATTTGGCTGCTGAAATCAGCCGGGATTTGTGACGATTCGACGACGGCTTCGACCGCCTTTAGCGTCGCGATATGGTGGCAACCACTTGCTGCGCAGTCTCCAACCGGAAAAGAAAATTTCTGAAGTCCGCAAAGCGGATTTCTCGATTTGATATTTCACTTCTGACTTTTCTAGTCGCGGATAAGTTGTATTGCGGTAACCGCGTAGTTAATTACTTGACGGCAAGGCTCCGTTTCGACGTAATGGAACCGCACTGATTCGCCGATGTTCGAGCCAGGCGATGATGCGCAAATTGAGACTCCACGTCGGCTTTCTTGAGGCGGCAAGCTGTTGTTCTCTTCTCGCTGTAACAGCGATCGCCTGCACGAAGATCGGGTTGCACTCATGCATGCCAACGCATGAAGGCGCTTGGCATGATAGGCTTTCGAGGGGGCCTGGTGCGCGTTTTCCGATCACGACACCTCTCGCGTCGCGTCAGTACCTGTTGTGTCGCGTAACTACAAATAAGGCAAACGGAGCGAGCCTGCCTGATTCGACTCCATAACAACCATCCAGGCAAACAGGGGCACTTACATGTTCGTCGTCATCGATGACCGGGAGAGTGTAACACAGGGTTATGCAGCCGGGTTTGATCGCGAAGGCGTCGTTTCGATTGGCTTCTCATCGAAGGAATTTCGCGACTGGCTGGAATGCGCAGTCGGCAACGACGTGATGGCGATCGGCGCATTTCTCCTGGGTGATTGCTCGGACCGAACGAGTATTCCACGGAGCATTCGCAACAAGTCTCGTGCGCCGATCATCGCCCTAAACAACCTGAAGCTACTCAAGCACACTATCGAATTGTTCGAGGCTGGCGTCGACGACGTTGTTCACGTCCCGATTCATGTTCGCGAGATCCTCGTTCGCACTGCGGTCATTAGCCGGCGAACAAATGGGCAATCAGGCGAAAGGCCGACCAGCCTGATACGCGTTTTCCTTGACGGCCAGGATCCCGAAATCGGCGGCCGGACATTGGCCCTGCCGCGTCGCGAACTGCGCATTCTTGAGCATCTGGTCGGGCATCAGGGAAAATGGCTCACAAAAACCCAGCTCTTTAACACCATTTACGGTCTCTTCGACTCGAGTTTCGACGAGAACGTGATTGAGAGCCACGTGAGCAAGCTGCGCAAGAAACTGCGTAACCACCTTGGCTACGATCCGATCGAGTCAAAGCGGTATATGGGATATCGTCTCGATGACTTGAAATCGCGGTCTAACGGCGAATCTGGTCCTTCGAGACATAATTGAAGTCCTGGACGAGTACGTCCTGCAGAACGTCGACCTGAAGACGCCTGTTGACGTGCTCCCTGACCGTCTGCGCGAAATGAGCGAGATCGTACCGAGAGAGATTCTTGAAGTCGATCTTCTCGTCGCCGTAGATGTTTCGAAATGCCTCGTCCACAATGAAGGCCTCGGGTGGCACCGGCAATTGCCGAAGCACATTTGCGTCGGCCGTGAAAACAAGTCGTGCAACAACGTACCCTTGAACGCTGCCCTCAGCGATCATTGGCACGTGGATTACCCTGGTCTTTTCATAAACGAGACCCTCCGCGTATTCCTGCTTGGGGGCAAGCGCGGCATGGCTTTCCTTCCAGTAGGACATGGCCAGGCCTGCGCCGACGGTAACAATGCAAGCCCAAACGCCTGTCATCAAGAGCCTGACTATTTGCATCTGCTCGGCCCGATTAACGAATATGTACCGTCGGATTCGACCTCTTGTATCGACCTTGCAATGATCGCCGAGACCTCGCGAACAGCGTCGAGGTGCATCTGCAATGTGGCTTGATTCCTGACCAGACTGGCACGCAGACCCGTCAGCTGCGCGACCACTCGCGGATCCACCTCTACGCCTTGCGTCAGGCGCATGGTCCTTGTCAGCTCGAGCAGACCGCGATTCTTGCGCTGGCTAAACGCATCGAAATCGACCGGCGCCCGGATTTCCAGTTTCTCGGTTTCTTCGTCGATGGTCACTTTGAGGCGCTCGATGGCGTGCAACGTGCTTGAATTCGTTCCAAGCCATTGGGCGGGCGCTGGTTGCTCGTCGCCGGCGGCGGGCAATGCTTGTTGTGGCAATGCCGATATATCAGTTCCCGAAGGACTTCGTTCCTGCTCCTCGACATGATCCATCGGTTTCCGCTGCTCTTCACTCTGTTCCATGGCTGCCCTCGTTCTGACTGTGTGCGAAGCGACTAGCCCTCGCTACCGGCGGCATCGCCAGGATAGCGCGACTTCGCCAACTGCTTGGCGATTCCGATCCCGTTCCCCTTGGCCATCTCATTGCCTATCTGCTCAGCGAGCATTGATCGCCAGATCGTTCCAGCCGTCCCTTTGCCAAAGACGTCGCTTGCGTCCTGTGGCAGCATCGATTCAACGAACATCTGCAGGACAAACGCTTCGAACTTTCGAAAGACAGCGCTATCGCTACTCGCTGCTTTGACGATCGGTGCGTGACCTGTACTGTCATCGAGCGCGTTGCCGCGCGAGACGACTCCCGCTTCCGCGGACGCCCGACTTCGTTCCAGCCCGCCTGTTTCGATCTTCTCGTCCACCGCCGCAGCGAAGTTCCGGTCGGCTGTCGATGCCAGGCGATCGAGTTTGCCTGCCGCGATCCGCTGAGAAACCGGATCTGCGGCAGCCATCACATCGACGATAAGATCCGGCACCGGAGCGACCGTCATGCCGCGCCCCGCTCGGCGATCAGGACTTGTTTCATAGGCTTATGCTCCCTCGGCCGGCCGCCTGGCCGCCATCTCGGTTACGTCCTCCAGAATACGCTTCTCCCGGTCTCGAAACGCCCGACCGACTGCTGTACGAGCGATACGGAGCACCTGCTTCAGCTTGCGCGCTTCAGCCAGCGCGTTTGCGGCCAGTCGTTCCTTCACCCTGGCAATCGCTCCCTGTTCAACACTCGCCGCCCTCAGGCTTCGGCTGGCGGTTTGCGCCGCCAGCTCCGGTAACCTGTTCTCATCATTGAACCCTTCGATGATCCGGCGCTGCCGCTCCTGCAGCTCGTGCTCCTTCGCCTCGCATTCCATCAACTGCCATTGCGCGATGCGGTGCAACTTCGCCTGGACGACTGCAATACGATGGATTTTGCGATCTCTTGACTTCATGCTTCAATCAACCAGTGAGCCACGCCGCAAACGCAATCGTGAACTGGAGCACAAGTTCGCGACTGGTGAGGTAAAGCAACATGAGCCCGCCGAAAAGCACAAACGGAAGCGAGATGAAGTAGACGGGAATAGTTGGCGTGAGCTTGTTGGCGAGCCCGATCGCGAAGTTGACAATGGTCCCGTAAATGACGAACGGGCTTGCTACCCTCAACGCCAGGGTGAACGCCTGCGAAAGATGATCGGCGAGCTGAGTAAGGCCTGTTTCGCTGGTGATGCCGACAGCGGGCAGCCAAATCCGATAGGAGCTTATCAGCCCCCGAAGTAGCTCCCAGTGTTGATCGGTCATGAAGAACAGCACCGTCGCCGACAGCGTGATGAGAGGCACCAGAGCCGCCATTTGTTCGCCGTCATCCCCCGTTCCCGCTATACCGCTGAGTCCGATCGAGGACGCGATGAGCGTAGCCATCGTTTCCAGGGCGAGGAAGAACACACGGGCGGTCAGGCCGATAACGAAGCCGATCATCAACTCCGACCCAATGGCACGGATGATCGCCGGCGTTGCAGCTCCCTCCACCACCGGGCGAACGGTGGCTTCGAGCAAGGGAGCCAACATCAGTGTGACGTTGATGGCGAGGAACAGTCTGATTTGCACCGGAATATTGGATCGAGAGTAGCCGGGCGCGATCATCAGGCATGTGCCCACGCGGCAAAAAATCAAAAATGTCGCCAGGATGGAGCCCGACACGTTCGTCATCAAGAGATCGCTCCGACTGACTTCACCTCGACGCCGCGCGCGATTTCGACGTGTGACAACACCGGTAGCGTTGGGAGCATCCGCTCCGTGATCATGCGAACATAGGGTCGTACGTCGGGGGGCGCGACGAGTACGACACTTTCGCCCTGGTCTCTCGCCTTGCGAACCGCGGCAGAAACATCCGCCGCAAACTGTTCGACAAGTCGTGGGTCGGCGTCAAATTCGACGATCTCGCCCTTGGCATCGCGCTTGAGGCTTTGATGAAATGCGAGATCCCATCGATTGCCCAGCCGGAGCACCTTCAGCACTCCATTGTCCGCAAAATCGCCGCAGATTTGCTGTGCAATTCGCATGCGAACATGTTCCGCGACTTGCTCGGACCGGCGGACATGCGGCGCGATTTCGGCAATAGCTTCGAGGATGAGATGAAGATTTCTGATCGAAATGCGCTCGGCGAGCAATAGCTTGAGTACCGCCTGCAGGCCCGAATACGAAATCTGTGACGGGCAGATGTCCTCGATGAGGCGCTTGTACTCGGGATCAAGTCGATCCAGCAAGGCGCGCATGTCCTTGTAGGACAAGAGCTGCGCCAGGTTGCTGCGAATGACTTCACTCAAGTGCGTGAGCAGAACGGAAATGTTATCCGCGACCTTAAAGCCGTCCCGCTTGACTTCTTCAAGGAAAGTCTCCGGGATCCACATCGCCTTCATTCCGAAGGCCGGCTCAATCGCCTCGTCGCCGGGCACATCAGGTTTGCGATCGCCGTCAAGGAGCACGAGCACCTCACCAATGCGAAGTTCGTGGTGCGCCACCACGGTACCGTGTATTTTGATGCGGTATGTTTTCGGCCCGATCGACAGCTCGTCGGTCAGCTTGATCTCCGGAATTACGAAACCATATTGTGTGGCAAAGCGTCGGCGTATCTTGCTGACACGATGCGCGAGCTCCCCGTGCGCATTGAGCATCTGGATCGCCAACTGGCTGCCGACGCAAAGCTCAATATCGGCCGTCTTCAGATATTCCTTGATCGACTCTCTCGATTCGGCCTGCGATCGTTCCTGCTCCTGCACAGCGAGCGCTTGTTCGTGCGACCGTCTTGCTGCCTGTCTCCGAGGAAGCGCGTAGCTCATAAATGCCATCACGCCCCCAAGAAAAGCGAAAGGCAGCAGCGGCAGACCCGGCAGCATCCCGAGGACGAACATCATGAGCGCCGCCACGGATTGCGCACGCGGATAGCCGCCCAGCTGTTTGAGCACTGTCTGCTCGGCCGAACCTCTCGTACCGCCCTTGGAGACGAGCAGGCCAGCCGCAAGGGAAACGATCAGGGCCGGAACTTGGGAAACGAGTCCGTCCCCCACGGAGAGCTTCGTGAAGACATCGGCCGCACGCGCGAGCGGCAGGCCATGGTGTGTTACGCCGATGACGATACCGCCGAATATGTTGATGGCGGTGATGATAAGACAGGCGATAGCGTCGCCACGCACGAATTTCGAGGCGCCATCCATGGCGCCGAAGAAGGCGCTTTCTTCCTCGAGTTCCCTGCGCCGACGTTGCGCCTCTTTGTCGTCGATCAAGCCGGCGGACAAGTCCGCGTCGATCGCCATTTGCTTGCCCGGAATGGCGTCGAGCGTGAAGCGCGCGCCGACCTCTGCAATGCGCGTTGCGCCCTTGGTGATAACGACGAAGTTGACCGTGACCAGGATGGCGAAGATGATCAGCCCGATTACAAAGTCCCCTCCCATCACGAACTTGGAAAAGCCGGCCACCACGTAGCCGGCCGCATGTTCTCCTTCGCCTCCGCGCGACAGGATCAAGCGCGTCGTCGCCACATTCAAGGCGAGACGCAGAATTGTTGCAATCAACAGCACGGTCGGGAAGGCCGAAAAATCGAGCGGGCGCTCGATCCACAGCGAAACCATCAGGATCAAGGCGGACAAGGCAATCGAAAAGGCAAGGCCCATGTCGATCAAGACCGTGGGAACCGGCAGGATCAGTATCGTCACGATGGCGACGATACCGACCGCGAAACCAACGTCAGCGCCAATCCGACGCTCGCTTGCAACGGCTGGAATCAGTGCGTCGGCCATCAGGATTCCCGCGATATCGTCATGCCCGCACCTTGCAGCGTCGAGCTTGCGCGAAGGTGACGGCGGCCGCGCCGAGCTTCAGAATCCGTGTTCGATTCGCGAGTAGAGCAACTCGGTAAAGGCGTAGATATGCGCGCCTATGAACGAACCGGAGACCGCGACCACAATGAGCATGACCACGATCTTGGGGATGAACGTCAGCGTCATCTCCTGTACTTGGGTCAGCGCCTGCAATAGCGCAATTATGACGCCGACCAACATCGCGGCGCCGACCGCCGGACCCGAGGCTATGATAATTGTCCAGATGGCCTGCTGGACAATGTCGAGAGCATCGCGTTCGTTCATGGCTCAGCTGATCGTGATGCCTGGGCCAAGCTGCACCTCGACGCCGTTGTCCAGCGTCGCCACCGCCCCACCCTGAATGATGCGCACCGCCGTGATCTTGCCGGTCGTGCTTTGGCCATCGGCACTGGTAAATGCCGCCGTGCGGCCAATCAGACTTTCCGCCTGCGACAACGCACTGGAGGACAACAGCGTATCAAGCTTGGCATTTGTCTGAACGGCCTGCTCAACGCTGGATAGTTGCGCAAACTGGCTCATGTATTGCGACATGTCCGTTGGACTGGTCGGGTCCTGGTTTTTCATCTGCGCGATCAAGAGCTGCAGGAACTGGTTGTAGTTAACCGTGGCCGGCGGCGACGTGGTCGTCGAACTGTTGTTCGTCGTGGGCTGGGTGGCGGTTAAGCTGCTGACGTCCATGTCGTCCTCCTTTGCATTTCAAGCAATTTCAACGGGCCTTGGCAATTCGCTACCGCTCAGGATCGATTGCTCGACGTCGAATAGGGCGCGAATTCTTCTCAAAGCGTCATAGTATCGTTTCGCTTCGATCAGCTCTTCGATCGCTTCCAGACCACCCAGGATCTCTGCGTTCTCGGAGACGGTGAGGAGAGCGCGACGCTGCTCCCGATAGACGGCCTTGGCTTCCTCGATGTCGTGCGGGCTCATGAGCATGAGCTGGACGATGAAATACAGCTGCCGCAGCGGCGTCGTTGCGTCTGCGACCTGCATGACCTGGCTTTCCAGGAGGAACGTGACGTCATTGATCAGCTCGAGCGTCACCTTTCGGTCGACCCTCAGCACCGCTCCATTCACATAGAACCGCTCGCCACCGCGCAACGAAATACACATCGGCTTCTTCATGCCAGTGCGTCTCGAATGATGGTGTTGATCGCTACGAGTTCATCGACGTCGGTGGACTTTTGCTGCCGGATGCGGTCCGCCTCCGTGATGATCCACAGGCCTATCGAGATGAGGTCGGCGCGCAGTTTTTCCGGAAGTCCATTCCGCGAGCTCGAAAGATCCTGCACGAAGAACGCCCACATCCGCCGAATGTAGAGCAAAGCCTCGGTTTCCTCAGGCGGCAGAAGACCCCCACCTTGCAGGCGCTTCAGCAAATCAATCCCGTGGCTCAAGGCCTGTTGCTCGCGGGCGCGCGCTTCACGCCCGCTGTCCTCAATCACCGCGTCGTAGCTGGATAATGTCATTTTGACCGGCAGCCGGCTGCTTCCTGGCGGGATCGCCGATCAGAGAAAATCAAGGATGCTGAGCTTCTGAATGCGTGCGGTCAGCGCCAGCGACATCTCCAACTGGTTCTGCAGGCTCGTAACCCGGACAGACGCTTCCGCAGGGTCGACCTTTTCCATTGCCGTTATCTGCTGCGTGATGAGGTCGCCCTGGACCTTGAGCCGGCTGGTGGCGTTGGTAGTCTGTTCCTGCGCGGTCCCCAACCTGGCTCCAACCTCCGCCAGTCCGTTGATGGCCTCGCCGATGTCGCGGGTCGCCGTATCGATCACTGCTTGAAACGCACCTTGATTGAGGTTCTGCGCTCCGAGATCGCTCAACATCGTGTAGGCCATTGCGAGCTTGCGAAACGCGGGGTCATTGGCGCTGACCGACGAGTCGATCGTTTCGGTCGTCGAGATGCGGCTCCGCATCGCCTGGTCGGATGCCGTCGACCAATTCGCGCCCCAGGCCGGATCGTCGAACTGCGACTTGAAGGTCGTATCGAGAAAACTCTGCATGCTGGCGACGCTGATGCCCGAAGCCGCCGGCGAGTTTTGCGCAAACCCGAACGTCGAGAGGAACGCCGCATCGACGGCCGTCTTGTTGGCGGAGCCCGCCGCATAGTCGGCCAAGGGCGCCACGGCCGTATTGATGCCGCCGAACAGATATTGGCCGTCCATCGTGACGTTCAACGTTGCGATCAGGCTGTCGAGGTTGGCGCCGGCCGGCTGCCCAATGATATTGCCACCGTTAGCCGAATTGCGCGCCGCCAGAAGATCCTTTTGGAAGGCCTCCGCCGTGTCGATGAGCTCACCCACTCTCTGCTGCGCCACATCAAGGTGCCCAGAGACAAGCGCGTTTGTGTCCACCAGCTTGTCGACATCGACCAGTTCGGCCCGCAGCACCACATCTCGGCCAGTGAGTGCGCCAAGACTGAGACCTACGTCCGACAGGCGACCGTTTGTCGCCTCCTGCGTCGCCCGCGAGAGCGCTACCTGGCTCTTCATGGCTGAAATGCGCAATGTCGTCGATATAGAGTTCGTGGAAATGAACGTCGTAGCCATATCCGTTACCTCACAGCCGCGAGAAGGTCTTTCAGCATCCCGTCGACCGTAGCGATCACCTTCGACGAGGCTGAGAATGTGCGTTCGACCTGCAACATGAACGACATTTCGTCATCCATGTTGACGCCGCTGACGTTCGACATCGCTTCCGCGCTACGTTCCAGCAGCGTTTGGCTGTAGGTCGCCCCGTCGTTTGCGCTCTTGCGCTGGGATTCCAGCCAACTTGTCGAGGACCCGGCAAAGTCGATCAAGTTCGCATTTGGCTTTCCCATGGCTGCCGGATCAAATGTGCGACTTGCGGCGAGGCCATCGGCCAATTGCTGTAGGCGATCGAAGAAGCCGGCGGAGCCGGTTGTGTTGTAGACATACGCCGGGTTGCCGGAGATGCCTCCGTCCCTGAGCAGATTCGGATTGCCGCCAACGCTCTGATCAACCGATGGAGCGACGACGATCGTGCCGGCCAGCCCGGCGGAGATCAGTCCCGACGGCGGTATTGCCGGGGCTCCGGGATAGGTGAAAAGACCGGGAACATCGGGTAACGACGCTCCGCTTTGATCGCTCTCCGCGAAGGTTTCGACCAACCCGCGCGCGATTTCGTCAAGCTGGTTCTGGTACGTGACCGCGGCGTCGTCCCGCAGCGTGGCAAGGCCGGCCAGCTTGCCCGTGTGCAGAGGCATCACGGCAGACGCACCGGTAACGGGCACGCCATCGATAAAAACGGCGTTTCCGGTGGTGCCCGCCGTGTATGCATTGGTCTGGTCGAAGGTGACCGACCGCGCCTTGGTCTCGAACAGCGTAACGCCAGAATCCGTGTAAATGACCGTATCGTTATTGGCCCGCGTGGCAACGGTTATGCCAACCTCCTGCGAAAGCTTCGACAGGATGTTATCTCGCAGATCGAGGTAGTCGGTGATATCGCTTCCGGCGACCGTTCCCTTTACAATGGAAGTATTGACGGTCTCGAATTGTGCCAGCAGCTCATTGATGGTCTTGACCGAGGTGGCCATGTCGGCATCGGCATCGGAGCGCACCGACTGAACCGTCTTCGTCGCGTCATTGAGCGATGATGCGACACCCTTCGCCGCATTCACCGCGGCCTGCGCAAGCGTCGTGTTATCCGGCGCCGTGGCATATTGCTGCAGAGCGCTTTTCAGCTTGGCGATTTGCGCGGCGGGCGACTGGTCGAGCTGCGGATCGTCAATTGTGGAAGCGGCGATTTTCTGAAGACCGTTGTAGATGGCATCCTGCTTTGCCGAGGTCGAGGATGCTTTCAGAACGTTGTAAAAGAGTCCCGCGCTGCTGGCACGCTGAATGCCGGCAACATAGACACCATTTCCCGGCAGCGTTGAAACGAGCACATTCTTGCGCGAGTAGCCATCCTGCGTGGCGCCGGCGATATTACGTGATACCACCGACGCCTGCGTACCGGCCGCCATAAGCGACGAACGAGCTGAGTTAAGCGCGACAGTGAGTGTCATGAGGGCCCCTGGCCAGCGATACTGGGATGCCGCTCAGCGCTTCAGATTGACGAGGACATCGAGCAGGTCCGCGCCGGTCTGGAACACCTTTGAATTGGCGGTGTAGCCACGCTGCGACTCGATCATCGACGTCAATTCGTTCGCAAGGTCGACGTTGGATTGCTCGATCGCCTCCGATTTGATCGTGCCCAGACCACTGTGCCCGGCGAAGTCGACCTGCACATTTCCGGAATTGATGCCGACCGAATAGACGTTGCCGGCCTCCGGCACCAGATTGTCCGGGCTCGGCACCGTGGCGAGCGGAATGCGATAGCTCGCAAGCCGGGTTCCATCATTGTAGATCGAATACAGGGTGCCATCCGTAGCGACCTCCACTCTCTCAATGGCACTTGGCGAATTACCGTCGACCGTCGCCTTGAATTGGAATTCCGAGGCAACCTGTGTCATGGCCGAGAAATCGAGCGTGAATGCGGAGCCGCCCGGAATGGTCAACGAGAGCGAGCTGGGACTCGCCGCGTCGAGCTTGCCCTTTCCAGTTGCGCTGACATCGAAGGTGAACGTGCTGGCGGCCAGGGGGCCGCTCGAATAGGGGAAACCGCCGCTCGTCGACGCGGCGCTGTCATACACTTCCATACCCCAAGTGTTGGCCGCCGTTTTGTACGCGTAGATGTCGAGAGTCACCTTGTTTCCGATATTGTCGTAGGTGACCAGCGACGTCTTGGACGTAAAGTTGGGAGCGCCCGCGGTAATGGCCGCGTTGGCGTCGAGATTGGCGCTTACCGTGGCCTGCGTCGACGGATTACCCTGAAGGGCCGCTTGCGCGATATTTACGAATTGCAGGCCGGTCAAACCATTCGCAACAACGGCGGGCGGACCATTTTTGAGGTTATAGCCCATCAGATGGAACCCGGATGCATTGACCAAGTTACCTAGGCCATCCGGCACAAAGGAACCGGCACGGGTCAGGAATGGCGTACCCCTGGCATCCGTCACGACGAAGAATCCATTTCCCTGGATTGCAAGATCGGTCGCCGATGTGGTGAAGTTAAGCGTTCCGGGATCGGAGATAGCGTAACGAACATGCGTCTCCACGCTGCCGGAATTGTAGTTGCCGGTGCCGCTCCTCAAAATGAGAGAAGAGAATTCGGTGGAGGCGCGCTTATAGCCCGCCGTGTTTACGTTCGCGATGTTGTCGGCCACCGTCGAAAGCTTGTTGGATTGCGCAGACATACCGGAGCCACCGGTACGCATGACACCATACAGACTCATCGATCACCTCCATTCTGAGTGGGCCCATTAGAGACGCTTTTCCTTGCGCGAGGCTGACTCCGATGCGATCATCTATCTCAGTTGGTGCGCTCACCGCAGTATGCGCGAGCACCACTCGTCCACGATCCAAAGCCGCTCGCCACGAGACTGCCGATCACGCTGCAGATGTAGCGCCTTTGCGCGGTCGTGTTGTTCGGGCCCGCATTGTAGCGGGCGACCGCCATTGTCCAACTGCTCTCCCGCGCGCGCAATTCCTTGAGAAAGCGCGCCGCATAGTCGACGTTCCTTGCCGGATCAAACATCGCCTCAACGTCGGCGAACTTGTCGCCGTGGTATCGGTGGTTGATTTGCATGCAGCCAAGATCGACCAGCTTGGCGCCTTTGTGCTTTGCCTCCCGGAACTGCGCCACGGCACTCCTGAGGTCTGCCGCCAGTACCGTCTTGCCGTCGATGTTGAGCGCATAGGGGTGCAGGACACCCTTCCGCCCGGTCTCGCTCAGGCCCACCGCATACAGCACGCCGAGCGGCACGCCGTGCGTGCGGGCGGCACGAGCCATTTCACGCTCGCAAGGCCCGTTGGCACGCGCGCCGGTCGCCACACTACAAATAAAGAGCGCCGCCATTGCTATCGAGCACAATCTGCTCGTCCTGGTGTCGCTCCGCCGGCTTGGTGAGTTGATCATGCCCCTGCCTGTTGTGCCGTGTCCCAGATTGCGCATCATTGGACTGCCGTTGCGGGGCTCCGTTATCGATCTGTGATCCGCCCTGCGGTTGCTGTGATTGCTGCTGCTCCGATTGCGCGTGTGATTGGCCGGCGCCCGGATTTGCGTCGCTGGTGCGGCTGTGATCAATCGAGGCGATTTCGAAGCTGTAGCCAGCCGACTGCATGGCGTCCGTCAGCGCCCCGCGCTCCTCCCGGAGCAATTGCGTGGTTTCATGCCGGTCCGCTGAAAGCCGGACCTCGACGGCATCGCCGGTCAGGCGCATCCTTACGGTCACCGTGCCCATGTTCGGCGGATCCAATTGAAGCGTCAGCATTCGGATGGGCGTCTCTGTCGTTTGATGCAGAGCGACCTCCGCGGAATAGGGACCAGGTTGCGCTGCCCCCGTCGGGAGATCCGGCGCGATGCGATCGACGATTTTTTGCAACAAGGTCAGCTGCGGAACAGGTTCGAAGTGCGTCTCTTGTTCACGCACCACGACCTTTACTGTCGCCGCGGTCCGGGTCTCGGCAGCGCTAATCGAGGACGCAAAGCGCGGCTCGGGAAGGACATCCGCTTCCGAACCATTTGTTGGCTCACCGGGCTTCAACGGCTTCGCTCGCTGTTCAACATGGGTTTGGGACTGCGCCGCACGCGGAGTCGCGTCATCGTCCGCCGGCGACAACACCCGGGTCTGATCGAGCCTGGACATCACCGAGCTGAGAGCAGCTTCAGGGGCACGCCATTCAGGGGACAATAATGTGGTTTGTCCGGCCGCCCGATGTGGGGAATTCTCCGCCGGCCGGCGCGCGCGATCTTTGGATCGGGTCGTTACCTCGTCCGCGACTTCCGCGACATGGTCGGCGACCTCCGGGCCTTGCGTCAGGTCTGTCTCGGCGCCCTTCACATCGGGCTGCGATCCGTGTTTCGCCCCCTGCGCGATCAATCGGAACTGCTCGCGGAATTGTTCAATCTTGCCTTTGCTATCCTCAACCTTGCCTTTGTTATCCTTCGCGATCGTCGCACCCTGGGAAGCTGGGCGCGAAGTCGCTTTACCACCCGCGAGCTGGCGAAGCGCGGCCATCAAAGGGTCGGTCCCGGTCATCGATCTCGCTCCTTTAATTGCTCTTTCGATTGATCGAGAAGGCTCTGCGCTCGATTGACGGCCGCGAGCGAAGCGCTGAAGTCGATCCGCGGGCGCAGCGATGTTTGCCCCCCGTTCGACTGGTGTTGTTGCTCCGATACCGCAGGAAGCGCCTTTCGTACGTTGCGTCCGATCGTGAGCGCCGCCGTCAGCAGCTCCGCGTCTCGCTCGGGCAGCCTATCCACCTCGATGTTCTGGAGATCCAGAAGCGCCTCCTCGTGCGCGTCCGTGACCAGGCGCGCAGCGGCGCGATAAAAGCGCGCGCGAGCCCGTTCCGGACTGCCCTCTTCCGTCAGCGTCAGGACGCGCTCGGCCGCAAGATCCGCCATTTCTATCTTGCCGCGAACCAGCGCGGTGCGCGCGATCAGCAGGTAAAGTGTGCGCTGGCTGACGCGATCAAGATGCTCCAGCACGGCTACAAGCCGAGGAAATCGATCCGTCTGCTGCGCAAAGCTGAAGCGCGCGACGGCAAGTGCAAAACGCTGACGAAAGTTCCCGGCGTAGATCGAATGTCTAAAGCGTCGAAAATACCGCAGTGCCAGCGATTCAAACTTGTCGAAATCATCAGCTTGACCGGCGACAAAGATCTCCCGGCGCAGTGCCGCCTCCTCGACCAACGTCCCCGGCATCAATAGCCTCGCCTCGTCGAGACGTTCGATCGCGGCTTTCGAGTCGTTTTGCGCAACCAGAGCCGACTGCACCAGCGCAATCTCGGCACCGATCGTTGCCGGCAGGCGGCGTGGGTTTACGCCGCCAAGCCGCGCCTTTGCTTGGTCCGGCCGGCCTTCAATATAGGCGATCGCACCGTCCAGGATTGCAGCATCGATGCTCAGGACATTGCGGGAGCGCAGTGCGCCCACGACCTGAGGAGATCCTCCACTCAGCAGAAACGTCACAACGGCGCGCGAGTTTCTCGGATCCTTCCAGACACCTGGATCGGCTTTCTGAAACTCCTCGCCCAAACGCTTCAGCAATGCGGGCTGCGCATTATGCGCCTCCAGATTTCCGCGCGCGATCTCATCCTGTAAAGCTTGTAGCGTACGAACAAGTTGATAGGGTTCGCGCAATGGCGCCTCTACCTCCTCAGCACGAGCTGCGCCGAGAAGAGCAAGCAACGCGCCGGCGATAATTCCCCTGTAAATCATGGCAGAGGAGTACGGATTAACAGCTCGATCCGGCGGTTCTGCGCCGCTGACGGATCATTCGGATTCTTCGGGCGGCGGTCGGCATAACCCTCGATGTGTTCAATACGCCGAGCATCCAATCCGCCGCGGATCAACATGTGATAAGCCATGTGGGCACGGGCGGTCGACAATCGCCAATTGTCGTACTCCGACGTGCGATAAGCGCGGTCGTCGGTATGACCTCGCACAATAACCTGACCACGGCTTTGCGATATCAAAGGCGTTATCTTGTCGAGCGCGCGCACGAGACCTGGCGCAGGTTCGGCCGAGCCGGTGGCAAACATGCCGTAGTTCACATCGTCCGTCAGGTTGATCAACAAGCCCTCGCTGCTCTCCCGGACTTCGGCGACGGGACGCGCCGGGCCGAGCGATGCAAGAGCGGCAGATATGGCAGCCCGCAACTTGCTCGCCTCGCTCGGCACCGACTCCTTCTCCGCGTTCGGAACAGACGGGCGATTGGCGGCCGGATTGTCCTTGGATTCATCGTCGGCGAACAATCCAACCGGCTTCAACGCATCTTGCTCGTCTGACTTTGTCGCGGCAGCTTTGGCTGGATCGGATTTTTGAGCTGGCGCGACCGTCGCGTCGGGCTTCCCCTCGGATGGACGCGGACCTTTTCCTTCGCCGAGCGCCGCGGCATCTTCGTCGAATGGGAGACCGCCAATGTCCTTGCTACCGAGCGCCTTTTTTTCGAGCGGCGCTGCGGACGCCATTGGCCAATAGACCGGATCAAACGGATCCTTGTAGGCCTCTCCGCCCTTGAATCCCTCTTTACGGTTCGAATCGAGCGAGGCGCCCACCTCCGCGATGTGCGGGGGAGCACCGGCAATTTCCGACAGCACCGCGTAAGGGTCGCGGAACAATGCGGCTTCGTCAAAGCGCGGTTGCGCGGCCTGTTGAGATTTCGTCGGCTGCACGGCCTTGCCCGATTCGGGTTGCGGCCGCATGCCATCTTCCTCGACCGCTTTGCCGCGATTGACGCGCCCGGCATTGTTGAGTCCCTTGCGATCGGGAGTTGAATCGATAAGCCTGATCGGGTTGAAATAACTCGCGACGCTTTCGCGCGTTTCCTGGTTCGTGGCGCTGATAAGCCACATCACCAGAAAGAACGCCATCATTGCGGTCATGAAATCGGCATAGGCAATTTTCCAGACGCTGTTCTTTACTTCGACGCTGTCGAGAGACGCTCGGCGCCGAACGATGATCAGCTCTGACTTGTCTTGATCGGCCATCTCAGTTCAGGACCGCGAGCCTCAATCGCTCCGCCCAGAGCTTCACCTGGGATTGGAGGAAGACCTGGTCGATAATGACCGAAACCTCCGCTGCTGGAGCGATACGAAGTTCAACTGGTATCGCGCGCACGCCGAGCTTGCTCCGCACGAGCTCCAGCAGATCGGATGGACCCGCTATTCGAAGAGTTGGACGGCGGCCATCTGAAGCAATAGACGACAGCTGCTCGACAAAGGTCGTAACCGCCTGCTTTTGCACCGCGCTCGAAATGAATGGCTCAAGTATGCGCGCCGTCACCCCGGCAATCTTGGCCTCCAGCTGCTTGCCTGCTTCTTCAATGTCGCTGGCGATCTTGTCGGCCGTCCCATTCAGCAAATTGTGCCGTTCTTCGCCCAGCTGAACGCTCAGTTTGTGCTTTTCATCATCCAGTTTCTGCTCGAACTCGGCTAACGCGTCGGCGTAGCCCTCGGATCTCCCGCGCTGGTAGGCATTATCTTCCGGCGGGACCGCCGGCCTGGGCTGCATTCTCGCGCTGGAATGCTGCGTATGATCGAAGGGAACAACCCGGCTACGACCCTTCTGCGGCTCCAGTCGATCGAAGTCCGCCAGCAGGCGCGCCACCTTTTCCGAGCTCATGCCGATTCCTCCTGCCGAATCCATTGCTTGAGAATCGCGGCTGCGTGCTTCTCATCGAGCTGAACGATCTGCTCCAAACGCCTTTGCGGAGCGTGCTGTACTTTTCTGGATATGTCCTGCACGAGGTTCGGCGTGTCCTCGTGCGCATGCTGGGCCGTCGCACCACCCTCGCCGCCCACCAGGCCGACGCCCTGCTCCAATTGGAACTGCGCGCTCTGGGTTGACCTGGAGCCGTCGAGGATCGTGTTCATCGCCGGCCGCAAGCCGAACCAGATAAGCATGACTGCTACGGCAAGGATGGTGGCGGCACTGACGAAGCTGCCGGACTGGCGCATCAGCACCTCCATGAAGGTGATCGCAGGGACCGGAGGAAAGTCGCGCGCACCTTCCGCGAACTCTACCGCCGAGACCTGGATCTGATCCCCTCGCGGGCGGTCAAGGCCCGCGGCCGTGGCGGCAAGCTGGGCAATCTCGGCGACCTTGGCCTCTACCGCCGCTTCACTGACCTTGTCTCCAAGACTGGCCACAAGGCGCGGCCGATTGACCAGAACGGCAAGAAACAGCTTATTTACGACGTAACCGTCGCTTACAGTGGTCGTCGTCTTGGACGACATTTCGTAGTTTGTGACATCCTCTCGTCGTTGCTTCTCGTCATTGGAATTCTTGCCGCTGCCGCCGTTGACCTGTTGATCGGGCAGATTCTGTTGCACAGTCGTTGGCGTCTGCCGATCCAGGCTTTGCGACGTTTCTCGTTCGCGCACGGCGCGAACCGATCTTTGGACACGAGACTCCGGATCATAGACGGTCTCGTTGGTCTGCCGCTTGTCGGTGCTGAGCTGGGTCGCGACGCTGACTTCAAAGTTATCCAGCCCAAGATAGGGCGTGAGCGCCTTGCTGACATTCTCCTGGATCAGCCGACTTACGACGCGTTGCAGGTTAGCCATCGTCGCCGGGGTGGCCGCCTCGTCGTCCGACGCCAGCAACGATCCCTCACTGTCGAGCACGGTCACTTTGTCAGGCGTCATTCCGGGCACTGCCGCCGCGACGAGGTGGCGAACCGAACGCGCCGTACGCGGGTCGGCGGGGCCGTCGGTTCGAATGACAACGGACGCCGTAGGTGGCAGCTGCTCCCGCCGGAACGATCCACGCGCCGGCATGACGATGTGAACACGGGCGGCCTTGATGCCTTTGATCACCTGGATGGTACGAGCAATTTCGCCTTCAAGCGCGCGGACCCGCGTGATTTCCTGCATGAATGAGGTGAGGCCGAGGGAGCCTATCTTGTCGAAAAGCTCGTATCCGCCGCCGCTGCTGTTCGGCAAACCCTTGTCGGCCAGCAGCGTTCGTGCCTGGGCGGTCTGCCCTGGGCGTACATAGACGGTATCACCCGCGGCATTGACATCGAAGGCGATGTTCGCGTCGCGCAGAACCGAGCTCGCGCGGGTGACGTCCTCCCGGTTAAGACCCGTATAGAGGACATCAAATTCCGGCCGGCTCAAATAGTAGGCGCCGCCGCCAACACCCAGGAAAACCGCAAGGCCAACAAGCGCGAGTGCTGCGAGACGCTTGGGGCCGAGTTCGAGCAGATTGTTCCAGAGCCTTTGCGCATGTTCGCGATTAACCATGAAATCCTCTGCCGTACTCGCGAATCGATACTCGATCGCGAAGCTTGTCCGAGGGTTGCGTGGTGCGAACGCTGGAAGCGGTCGCGACCAATCCGGTCGCGACCGCTGTGGTTATGAAGTGACGTCGGTCATCACTTGAACAGCGACAGGATGCTCTGGCTGCCTTGGTTGGCGATCGACAGCGCCTGGGTGCCGAGTTGCTGCTGCACCTGCAGGGCCTGCAGGCGGGTCGATTCAGCATTCATGTCGGCATCGACGAGCTGACCAACGCCACGATCGATGGCGTCGCGCAGCGACTTGATGAAGTTCGAGTTCGAATCGATGCGGGTCTTGACGGCGCCCAAATCGGCGGAGGACTGAGTCACGTTGCCCAAAGCATCGTCCACCATCTGGATGTAGTCTTGCAGTTTCTGGCGATCGACCGCCGAATCGGTCAGGGTGGAGATATCGAGCGTCGCGACGGCGGCGGTTGTGGTGCCGACGGTGCGCGTCTTGTCCATGATACCGACAGCCGGACCAGCACCGGCCGGGTCATAGAGCTTGAGCGCGTTGATATCCACGTCGATCGTCGAGATGCCGACCTTGCCGCCGACGCGGGAGAACGACGACACGACCGACTTGGTTGCATTGTAGCCAACCACGCTCGAATCGACCGAGAGCCAGTTCTCGCCGTTGAAGACCGCCAGGCCAGCGGTGTTCTTCAGATCGGCCTGAATGGCCGTGATTTCCGACTGGACCTTGACGCGATCGACGCCCGGCTCGAGCGCAGCGGTGAGCTTCGCTTTCAGGGCGGTAAGACCGCCCTTGCTGTCACCGACCACCGAGGTCAGCGCCGTGTACATCGTATCGACCGTTGCCGCACCGAGACCCAGGGCGTCTGAGACCGCCGAGAGGGCTTGGTTGTCCGAGCGCATCGTGGTTGCGATCGACCAGTAAGCGGAGTTGTCCGAGGCGGTTGCCACCCGAAAGCCGGTGGAGATGCGGTTCTCAGTCGTCGCAAGGTTCTGGGAGACCGTCCGCAGAGTCTGCAGAGCGGTCATGGCAGAGGAGTTCGTCATCAAGCTTGACATCGTTTGTGTCCCTTAGATGTGATTGATTTGATCGGGGGACATACCGGGCTTGCACCGGTACGACAGGGCGGCATCATGCCTTTGGGTTGCCGAATGGAGGGCCACCCAACCTGCCGTCACGTCACGCTAACGTCCAAACCTTACTCAAAGCTGAACAAGACCGCGGGCTGGCGATCGACGATCCCGGCTGGGGGGCTTGAAAACCAGCCGATTGCAGGGCCGCAGAACGGTCAGCCGAGCCCGATCTTCACGCCCCCGGCAACTGCTGGCCGAGGCGACGCGTCCGGGCGCCTCGACTTTCGCGGCGAAGCGCTCGTGTTTCTAGAGAAACGATCGGACCAGACCGACCGCGAGGAGATTCCATCCGTCGATCAGCACGAAAAACAGCACTTTGAATGGAAGCGCGAAGACGGTTGGCGGCATCATCATCATGCCCATCGACATCGTGAGCGTGGCGACGATCATATCGATCACCAGAAATGGCATGATGACCAGGAAGCCAATCTCGAACGCTCTTCGCAGCTCCGAGATCATGAATGCCGGTATGATCACGCGGAGATCGATCCGCTGACCGTCAAAACGGGCGCGGAAACCTTCAGCCGCGAGGCTTTCGAATGTTTGTAGGTCCTTCTCGCGAACATGCGCCAGCATGAAGTCGCGAAACGGGTCAGTTACGCGCGAATATGCTTCCTGCTCCGAAATTTCATTCTGCATCAAAGGTTGAACGCCGTCCTTCCAGGCACGATCAAACGTCGGCGCCATGACATAGAATGTCATGAAGAGCGCAAGACTGATCATCACCATGTTCGCCGGCGTTGTCTGCAATCCCAGACCCGCGCGCAGAAACGAAAGCGCGACCACAAATCGGGTGAAACTCGTCACCATGATGAGGAGGCCGGGAGCCAGCGATAGTACCGTGAGCAGTGCGGCGATTTGGATCATTCGGCCGCTGGCGCTTCCCCCGCCGGGCGGGATCAGCGAGGAAAGATCAGGTATCTGGGCCGCCGCCGCGGTCGGGAGAAGAGCGACGAGCAAGACAAGGAAGAGCCGCTTCATTGCACGACCAGTGTTTCTATGATCAGTTCGCGCACCTTGCCACCTGAACGAATAGTCGCTCGCTCATTGAGGTCTTCGCGAAGGTACTGTAACCCACGCGCTCCCTCGATTTGCGCTGGTGAGACGGTTCTCAGATAAGACATAATGTCCTCACCAAGCCGAGCAACGAGGACATTCGCTTCCTCCTCGTTCAACTGATCGGTGATGATGGATCCCTCCATACGGATCCAGGCTCCGGTCGGCGCGGCCAGGTTGGTCACCACCGGCGAGATCTTGCGCAATCGGGCGCTTGCACTGAATGCCGATGCGGCCGGCCGTTCTGGAACGTCCTTCTGGCTGTCTGCGATCCGCTGGACCGTGGATAGCAGATGCAGGCTTGAAAGGACCCCTGCCCCTGCGGACACGGCCGTGAGCAGCAACAAAACGGCCAGCCATTGCATACAGTTCCCCTTCTCCCGTTCCGCCTAGCCTGTTGCCCGTGTCGAGTCGCACCATTCATCTAGAATGGGCCGACGCGGTCGTAGATCTGATGGCCCCACGCCGGTTGCTGCACCTCCATGAGTCGACCGCGCCCCCCGTAGGAAATTCGCGCCTCCGCAACTTTGTCGTATGCGATCGTATTGTTACGACCGATATCTCGCGGCCTGACGATGCCGGCAACGTTCAGGACACGCATTTCGTAATTCACCCGAACTTCCTGCGATCCGCTGATCAGAAAATTTCCATTCGGAAGGGTGTCGATCACGACCGCCGCGACGGAGAACTTGACCTCTTCCGTCCGATCGATCTTTCCCGCCCCTTTCGTGGACGTTTGCGAGTTGACGTTGCCATCCGCCTGCCCCTTGGAAGACCAGCCAAACAAATCGACGAGATAGTCGGCGCTGAATTTCGTTTGCGAATCCCGCGACCGATCCGTCTTGTTATCGAGGGTCGCCTTGTCGTTCATGGATATCGTGACGGTGATGGGATCACCTACACGAGCTGCGCGCGGGTCGCGGTAAAGGTCTTTGCGTTCATCCCATAGCGACTGGTAGCCTGGAGCGTATCGGCCGCGCCCCTCTACGGGAATAGCTCGTGCTTCGGCCTGCAAGCCCTGGCCGACCGGCGACATGAATGGCGGCTGGTTCAATTCGGCAAGGTTGGTCCCGCAACCGCTCAAGACCAGGAACACGAAGAGTAATCGCAGAACCTTCATTTGCTCGTCTTACCGTCGTCGGCGCGCCGCATTCCGGCAAGGGTATCGGCGAAGTGAGCCGCGCGCGCCGGCTCCATTTCATTTAGGATCGCGCTTGCGTTACGGACGCGAAGTTTAGCGAGCACGGCAGCCGCGGTTTCGTCGGCCATGCTGGCGATTTGCTGCGCCGCTGCATCGGGGTTCATGCGGGAGTAGATTTCGACAACGCTGTCTTCCGCCTTCTTCAGAAATTCTTCGCGCAGCTTCAGCCATTTCTCATATTCGGCGCGCTTCGCCTCTAGTTCGGCGATGCGCTGCCGAAGTTTTGTCTCGGCAGCTTCCAGCTCCTTCTGCTGCCATGCGACGCGGGCGTCCAATGCCGCATCGGCAATGTTCTTGCAGAATTGCGCGGCGTCGGACTCGCGCTGATCGGTCGCTGCCGGCTCACCTGGGTTGAGCGACGATGTCGCATTCTTTGCAACGGTCGCCGTCGTCAATGGCGGCTCTGGCTGTTGATCGGCGGACGCCGGTGCGGGTTTGGCAGGGGGCCGGGGCTGCGCGGCCCGGGATGGCTTGACAAACCCGGCCAAATTTAGCGGCTTCGACTGCTTCTGCGCAGGCTGAGCCGACGCGGGCATCTGCGCGGACAGCACAAGGCATCCCAAAAGGAGCACGTCCCTCAACAACGTCGCGCAGCCCACCATCCGCTCTCTCGCGCAAGACCTGCGCGAGCGTTGCACGTTTAAGCTTGCGCGACGCTGACGCGACGTCCTACTGGATGACGAGATCGGCTTGCAGCGCGCCCGCCGCCTTGATCGCTTGCAGGATTGCGATAATTCCTGTCGGCTTCAGCCCAATTTGGTTCAAGCCACGCACGAGGCGCTGCAAGTCCGTACCGCGCAGAATAGCGACTTGCGCGCCGGGCTCATTGGCTTCGATGAACGTTTGTGGCGTCACGACCGTTTCAGCTCGCGGAGAGAATGGCGAAGGCTGGGAGACGATCGGCGCTTCCGTAATCCGAATCGACAGGTTGCCGTGGGTGACGGCAACCGTCGAAATCTGCACGTTGCGGCCGATCACCACCGTCCCTGTCCGCTCGTCGACGACAACGCGCGCCGGAGTGTCGGGCTCGACCAGGAGTTCTCCAATCTCGGCGATGAAACGAACCGGAGCAACGGATCGCGGCCGAGAGAGCACCACCGTTCGATAATCACGTTCGAAGGCAAGGCTGGCGCGGTATCGCCCCTGACCATACCGGTTGATGGCGTCGATGATTCGCGTCGCGGTCACAAAGTCGGGATTCCTCAGCTCGAGAATGAGTGATTCCATCTCGTGGAATTGGCCCTGCACTTCGCGCTCGATCAGCGCGCCGTTGGGAATACGGCCTGACGTGGGGACGCCTTGACTGACGGTCTGCGCCGCTCCTTCAACCGCGAATCCGCCAACCGCGATAGCACCCTGAGCCACGGCATAGACTTCGCCGTCCGCGGCGCGCAGCTGTGTCATGAGGAGCGTGCCCCCCATCAGCGAGGAGGCGTCACCGAGCGAAGAGATGGCAACATCCATTCGCGAACCAGCGGAGGCGAATGGCGGCAAATCGGCGGTTACGACGACGGCCGCGACATTTCGCGTTCGAAGCGACGTTCCCCGAATGTTGATTCCCATGCTGTCGAGCATGGATTGCAGCGACTGCTCGGTGAAGGGAGAATTGCGTAACGTATCGCCGCTTCCCCTAAGACCAATGATCAATCCGTAACCGATGATTTGGTTTTCTCGCACTCCTTTCAGGTTGGCAATGTCCTTGATCCGTACCGCGGCGTCGGCGGTCGTGACCGATAGGACGAGGACGACGAGCCATAGAAGACGCAGCATCATCCGTTCTGAATCCGCACTGATCCGTCCGACTGGACGATCCCCCTGATGATCACGCCTGTATCGAGATTCCGAAGCTGGATCAGCGAGCCCGGGCTGCCGGATTGAAGCGACGAAGCGTACGTAACGATGGAGAGCGAGCCGTCCTCGACAACCACCTTGACGACGTTGCCTCGCGTCACGACCTTCTGTTCTTCAAGCGCATTGATCGGGATCAGCTGACCCGGTATCAGCGTTCGTCGTGCAGTATGACCGACAGCCATCGCTCGTTCGCCGACAAATGCCGCCGCACCCGGCATGTTCGGCGTGAACGCCCGGTCGATGATCATTTCCTCCCTGATCAGATCGCCCGGGTAGATCGCCGTTACCGGCACCGGAAAGTGGCCGGGCTCCTCTGCGGTGGCGCCACTGCACATGACGAACGCAAGCGTAAGGGTCGTAATCGATCGGATTACGATATGTGTGGCGCGCTTCAAGCCGCTTCTCCGCTTGCGATGCTATCGAAGGCCTTTGGAGATGGTCTGCGCCATGTCATCCGCCGCCTGGATCACTTTCGAATTCATTTCGTAAGAGCGCTGCGCCGAGATCAGTTCGGTAATCTCCTTGACGGGATCGACGTTCGAGCTTTCCAGATAGTGTTGATGGATCTTGCCGTATCCGGGATCGCCGGGAACGCCGACGACCGGAACGCCGGACGCCAATGTCTCCCGATAGAGATTACCTCCGAGCGGATCGAGGCCCGCCTCGTTGGCAAAGTTGGCCAGGTTGAGCTGACCCACCTGGCGGGGCGCGATCTCGTTGTCGAGCTTCGCGAAGACCTGGCCCGATTCGTTGACGGTGACATCCACTGTTCCCTGCGGAATGATGATCACGGGATCAACGGTATAGCCGTCTGCCGTGACCAGCTGGCGGTCCGCGTTGGTGTTGAAGGATCCGGCACGGGTATAGAGCGTTTCACCATTTGGTCCCGCGACCTGGAACCATCCTCGACCATTGACTGCGAGATCGTAGGTGTTGCCGGTTTGCGCCAGCGAGCCCTGCAAATGCAGCTTTCGTACCGCCACCGACCGAACACCCAACCCCAGCTTTGCGCCTTCGGGTACCGCGGCCTCACCTGCGCGGTTCGGGACGCCCTGCATGCGGTCGACTTGATAGAACAGGTCGGTGAATTCGGCGCGCGAGCGCTTGTATGACGTGGTGTTGATATTTGCGATGTTGTTGGCGATGACCTCGACATTGAGCTGCTGCGCGCTCATTCCGGTCGCCGCTATTGCAAGCGCTCTCATTGCTGCTCCTCAGATCGCCATTCGACTGACTTCTTGATACGCCTGCACCACCTTGTCACGTACGGCGACGGCCATCTGCAGCGTCTGCTCAGCCGACATCATGGCTTCCACCACGCTCTGGGCCGATACTTTTCCCTGGATGTAGGAGATGGACGCGGCTTCGCCGGCTTTGAGCGTACCGATCGCGTCGCTTGCGACCTGCTCCAGAACTCCACCGAAGCCGAGCGTTGGTTGACCCGTCTGCGCTACAGCCGACGAAGACTTGGCAACATCGCTCGATCGAGCGATGTCCCCGACGCCCTTCAGGATTGAAGATACCGCCTCAAGCATCATGTGTCATGCTCCCCTCAGCAGATCGATCGTCATTGTGACCATCGACCTCGCCTGTTTGATCACCTGGAGATTGGCCTCATAGGATCGATTTGTTTCCCGCATATCCGCCATTTCAATCAGCGAGTTGACGTTCGGCAGCTTGACATAGCCGTCCTGGTCGGCCGCCGGATGGGTCGGTTCGTAATCGACCCGAAACGGAGCGCGATCGACGCCAATGTCCTTGATTTTCACGACAGGCACGCCCGACGCGCGATCCATTTCCGCGGTGAATGTCGTGGTCTTGCGTCGGTACGGCTCGGCTCCGGGGGTGCGTCCGGTGGAATTTGCGTTCGCCAAGTTCTCGGAAACCACGCGCAGTCGGGTCGACTGCGCCTCGAGCCCGGAACTGGCGATTTGAACAGACGCTTGTAATGGATCGATCATCGGCCCTCGCGCTAGCTCTTTACACTGCTCATGAACATGCGGTGAAACGACTTGATGATCGCGGTGTTCAACGAATAGTCTCTGTTGATATCGCCGGCTTTCAGCATTTCCTGTTCCAGGTTGACAGAGTTGCCGGAGTGGACCACTTCCCAACTGTCCTCCTTGCGGGTCCCTTGCGGCCGCAATGACGTCTCAGTCGTCAGGTGTTTCGGGGATGTGACGGCTAGCGCCACAACCTTGGTGTCGAGGAGCTTGTCGAACGGTTCGATATCTTGCGCTCTGTAGCCAGGCGTATTTGCGTTGGCTACATTCGACGCAATCGTCGCCTGCCTGAGTGACAGCCACCGCGCGTGCGATGAGGCAACATCGAAGAGATAAACGGGTCCCACAACGTCCTCATCACAGTAAATCGATGACGACCGTATACGAACCGAAACTTGTCCGAGGCTGGCGGAGTATTCACCGCCTGCGCGGCGGATCTCAAGCACCCGCTTTCTGCTTGCGCGAATGCAGAAAGTAGATGATCTCAGCCACCGGGCGAAAGAATTCGAGCGGAATCATCCGGTCGATCTGGGCCGCATCGTACATCGACCGCGCGAGCATCTTGTCTTCCACGATCGGCACATCGTGCTGCTCCGCGAGTTCTCTGATTTTCAGAGCGATCAGATCCTGCCCCTTGGCAAGCACGGTGGGGGCCGCATCTTCGCCGTGCCGATATTTCAATGCGATGGCATAGTGAGTGGGATTCGCGATCACCAGCGTCGCGCGGGGGACCGCCGCAAGCATTGTCTTCCGCGCACGATCGCGGGCAAGCGATCGCAACCGCGACTTGACCAGAGGATCACCCTCGGCCTGCCGGAATTCATCCTTGAGCTCCTGTCTCGTCATTCGCAGGTCACGACGCCAGTGGAAGCGAGCCCAGACCAGATCCAGCGCCACCAGCACGATGGTCGCGATACTGATCGTCGATACAAGTCGCATCGCCGCGGTTAAAATAAGCTCAGGGACAGCGGTCGGATCGCTGAATAATGAATTCACGGCCACGGCCTCCTCTGCCCGCAAGACGATCGTCACGACAACGCCGATGGCGAAAAACTTGAAAAGCGCCTTTGCGAACTCAATGCGGCCTTGGCCGCCAAATATTCTTCCCCACCCCTGGGCGATCGAAATGCGCGAGTAGTCCGGCATGATTCTCTCGAATACGATGCGCGGCGCATTCTGCAGAAACGACGCGGCCAGGCCTGCTATTGCCAAAACGATGACCATCGGGAGCACCAATCGCGCCGAACTGCCGCCAACGACGACCATCAATTCAACCGCATCCGTGCCGTTGCGAATGCGAATCCCGGACGGATCATCGATCAACTGGCCCAGCGTCGACGTCAGATGCCGGACGCTGTCGACTGTGAGAAAGCTTTGGATAATTAGCAGCGCGATCATCGACGAAAAGATCGACGCTTCACGCGAAATTGGAATCTGGCCCTTCTCGACGGAATCTCGAATCTTCTTTTCCGTCGGTTCTTCGGTCTTGCTCTCCTGGTCGGGTCCCTCAGCCATAACGAGCGATCTTTAGGTAAATACCGGCTGATCATCCTGGTCCGGGTTGAGTTCGATTTCCCCTCGCCCCGCCATTTCGAGCGCGAGGTCCGTGATCGCCCGTCGCGCATCGAGGATTTCGCGATGGTTTGCCGGAACACCGCTCGCAAGCTCGTGCTCCACCAGCCGGCGCGTGCGCGAGGCCAGGCATGAGAGAATAAGCTCGCGAAAACTCGAGTCCGCGCCCTTGAGTGCCGTCACGACACGATCGGTCGGAACCTGATCGAAGATGAGCATACGCGCCTTTGACGCGAGATTGACGATGTCGTCGAACGTAAACAGCATCCCCTTCAGGATCTCCGCCGACTTCGGCCGCGACTCGGAGAGATTTTTCAGCGACTCCTCCATCTGGTTTCGCTCCATCTTGTTGATGATGTCGGCCATGCGCGGGTAGGTATCCGAAGCGAGATTACGCGCGAAGTTGATCATGAAATCTTCGTGCATCGTCTTCTCGATGATCCCCATCGCTTCCTCGACCACGGGCTTGAGGCTCAGCATCCGGCGCATGAGATCATGCCGCAGATCCGCCGGTAACAGGCTCATCACTCTGGCGGCACACGCTGGCTTTACCCTTGAAAGGATCAAGGCGGCCGTCTGCGGATGCTCCTTGAGCAGATAATTGGCCAGCAGACTTTCGGAGACTGATGAAATCCTTTCCCACACCGATTTGGTCTTGTTGCCCAAGACATCCGATATGATGTCTGACACCTGCTCCGGAGGAAGAACTCCGTGCAGCAGTTTTTCGAGTTCGCCGACAGTTCCGAAAATATTCGGTCCGGTGGAGAAGTGCTTGGCGAATTCCTCAATAATGGCTTCGAGCTCAGAACCCGAAATGGGCTTTAATTCAGCCGCCGCACGCGTGACGATCCTTATCTCATCGGGATCGAATTCCTTCAGAACGCCGCTGGATAGTTCCCGGCCCATGGCCAGAAGAAGCGCGGCGACCTTCTCGGTACCGCACAGCGGTTTGACTTCTGAACCGCGCTTGGCGGGTGCATTGAATGCCATGCGGAGATCCCTTTAAGCTTCCCCATCCCCGGTGCTTCCTCCGACGATTTCCGTAAGCGACACGCCGAATCGCGAATTTTCATCCTCCACGACGACAACCGCGCCGCGCGCCACGATCCGGCCGTTGACGACCACCTCGACTGGTTCGCCAACGCGATGATCAAGTGGAATAACGGCACCCCGGCCCAGCTTCATCAGGTCCGCGACCGGCATCGTCGCGGATCCGAGAAGAACCTGGACCGTGACCGGAATGCGCAGGATCGGCTCGAGATTCGTGAGTCGGCTCGTTTCCTCGGCGGCGCGTGCGGCAAGATCCGCCAATTTCCCAAAAGAGGAGCCCCCCAGCTTGGCCGTCTCCGACGCATTTTGCGCCGACGGATTGGGTGGATCGGATTCGAACGGCTGCTTCATTTCATCTGCTTTCTCGACAATTCTGTTGTTGGCGACCTATGCATGGGTCATTCATTAAGTCGCGCGGGATCCCTGCATCGGCGCGACCACGCGAAACGGGCGCCGGACGGCGCGTCAGCTCCTGCCGTCGTTGCCGACGACTACCACCGCTCATGCCTTCCTGCGAGACGCGTCGCCATGAGCCTCGATATCCATTATTGCTTTACGCGCCTCTTCGATCTTGCCCCCCAAGACATTCACCAGCTGTTTTCCGTCGGCGCTGAATTCGCGCACCATCAGAACCATGTCATCGACGGTTTCAGTTGTCTTGCCGAGGATGAACGCGAAGTCGCCCTGACTGGTGCGCAAGTGTACGAGTTCCCGGTGCATCCTCGCCACACGGATACTGGTGACAAGCAGGGCCACCAGGAGAATAAGGTCAACGAGATAGGATGCCATCGATGAACTCCCGCTTTTGATCCGCCGATTCCTTGACCTGCAGCGAATAGACGCCGTTCAACTGGCCCATTTGACACCAGAACAGCCGCTGATTGTTGCACTCAAGTCGCACCATGGTATTCGGCGTGGCGTTGAGCTTGATCACCTGCCCCACGTGAAATCGCGCGACCTCGTCGAGGCTGAACGACCGCTCCTCGAGCACCGCCTTCAGCACCACCTCGGTACGCTGAATCTCGCTGTGCAGTTGCTTGCTCCAGTTTGGATCGGTGGACACCGATTCGCCGGACACAATCTGGGAGAGAGACTGGCGCAGAGGGTTGAGAACCGTGTGGGGGATGACGATGAACATCTCGCCGCCCCGATTAAGCCCCTGGAGCAGAATTTTGGCGTATACGGCCATGTTGTTTAGCCGACCGATCGCCAGATAATCCATTCTCGTCTCAACGCGCTCCAGATTGAACCTAACGTCCGAAGCACGTGAAAACGACGACTGCAACGCTTTGCCAAAACGGTCGAACAGCGCTTCCGCGACGTGAAGCTCCACGTTCGAGAACACCCTTGGCATGTCCAGCGGCGGCTCCGCTCCGTCCGCACCAAACAGCAGCTCGACCATGGTGTACACAAAATCTCGATCGAAGCCGATGAGGATTCGGCCGTCCCACGCCTTGGCGTAGAACACGGCGGCAATTGCGTCTGCCTCGTAGTGATCGAGTATGTCGGAGAGCCGGCTACTTCCGACGCTGCTCAGCGAAAAATACGATTGCGAGGACGACATTGACCGAAGGCTTTCCGCGCAGAGGTTGGTCATCTGATCGAAAATCACATGCAACATCGGCATGCGCTCGACCGAAAGCCCAGCGGCTCCGAGCAGTTGATCCGATGCCTGGTCCGGCCGCCCTGGCTTACCTTCCGACACTAGGCCCTCGCTCCTGCTCTCGCTACCTGTTCAGTGCTTCCGCCCTTCGCTGTCCCGCCGGAAATCGTTTCGTTCTCAACAACGTCGATCGAAGGCCGCTCACCCGGGCCGATCATCTTGCGGCCGTGTTCGATCGCGATTTGCGGCAGCGCGCCATTCATGAAGGCAAGCAGCGTCTGCTTGACGATTACATACAGACGACACCGCTGCTCACGCACCATTTTGATCTTGTATGCCAGCGGCGCAACGAGACCGTAGGAGAGGAAGATCCCCGCGAATGTTCCGACCAATGCCGCGCCGATCAGGCCGCCGAGAAGCCTGGGAGATTGATCTAGCGAACCCATCGCCTTGATGACGCCAAGGACAGCCGCCACAATGCCAAGCGCCGGTAGGCCCTCGGCGACCACGATCAGAGAATTGTACGGCTTGAGTTTGCTGCGAACAATCGTCTCGATTTCTTCGTCCATCAGCGATTCGATCTCGTGCGGCCGCGCACTTCCCATGATTATCAGGCGAAAATAGTCGCAGACGAAATGTGCCAAGGGGTCATTGGCCAGCACAGTCGGGAAATTCTTGAAGATCTCCGACGATGACGGATCGTCAATGTGCTCTTCTACTTCGTTGCGCCCCTTGTTTCGGACTTCGCGCATGAGCGCGTGCAGAAGGCCCAGCAGATCCAGATAATGGCGTTGCTTCGGAACCGCCACGGCAAGCGCCTGCACCGTTGCGACACCCGTGTCGATCACGACCTTCCACGGGTTCGCGACGATATAGATCCCGAGTGCCATGCCGGCGATGATTACAAACTCCCATGGCTGCCAGATCACGCCGATATGGCCGCCGAGCGCCGTGAAGCCGCCCAGCAGACTGGCCAGCGTGATGATGAAACCAAAGAGAATGCTCAAACGCACTGCTCCGAATAACGATGCGATTCGTTTAGGCAGCGATGCTTGCACGAGGCTGACATCAAATCGTTGCGACAGCCTCGCACAAGCTTGGTGGCCGATTTTCGCTGCTAGCTTCGCCCCGAAGCGTCCCGCGCCAGGAGTCGCTTCCTCGATGGTATCGACAATCGCAAGCTATCAAATGATCACCAACAATATGGTTCGATCGCTGCAGCAAACCGCGCGCGAGCCGGCGGTAGCGAACGAAACGAGCTATTATCTGGCGCACATCGGGGAAGTGAAGTCGATCGATGCATTCATCAAGGACTACCGGTTGTTTTCATATGCGATGAAGGCGTACGGGCTTTCCGACGTGGTTTATGCCAAAGCATTCCTGCGCAAGGTGTTGACCGAGGGCATCTCGAACTCATCGAGCTTCGCCAACAAGCTCGTCGATACGCGATATCGGGAATTCGCCGCGGCCTTTAACTTCTCTGCCTTGGGCGAGAACGCGACCAATACGACGGCCGCACAATCCGGCACCGTTGAAAAATACGTGCGGCAGGCGCTTGAGGAGAGTGCCGGCGCGCAGAATGAAGGCGTGCGACTGGCTCTCTATTTTCAGCGCAAGGCGACCAACATCACGAACGCCTATCAAATTCTCTCCGATAAGGCGCTCCTCAGGGTCGTCCAGACCGCACTTGGCATTTCGCCGCTCACCGCAATGGCCGATATCGACAAGCAGGCGGCGATGCTGACCAAGAGAATCAACTTTGCGGATTTTCACACTTCGGAAAAGCTAAGGACGTTTCTTCAGCGTTTCGCCACGATGTGGGAGACCGAAAACGGGCAGACGACCTCGACAACGACGCCTTCCATCCTCATCAACCAGCCTATCGAGATGGGAATTAACGCCAATACTTTGGCAAGCCTGCAGAACCTGAAGCTCGGAAGATAACCAGCATGCAATCAGCGCTCTATGTCAGCCTGTCCGCTCAAGTCACACTCGAAAAGAGACTTGAAACGATCGCCAATAATCTGGCGAACATGAAAACGGCCGGTTTCCGCGCCGACGCCGTCAAGTTCGAGACAGCGTTGTCGCGCGCGGCGTCCCAGCCCGTCGCTTTCGCAACACCCGGAGAAAACTTCATCTCACGAAAGCCTGGAAGTGTGACGCATACGGGAAACAGTCTCGACGTCGCCGTTGCTGGCAATACGTGGATGGGATTTGCCGGCCCCTCCGGCACGGTTTACACGCGGGACGGCCGGATGCAGATCAGCAGCAATGGCGAACTGCAAACCGTCAACGGATACCCGGTGCTCGATGCCGGCGGCACGCCGATCATCATTGATCCCGACGGCGGACCGCTGACGATCGCGCGCGGCGGAACCATTACGCAAGGGACGAATCAGGTGGGGGTGCTTGGCCTGTTCGAAATTCCCGCCAATGCCAAACTGGAACGTTCGGGTAATTCGGGGGTCATTCCTGACCGCGCTGCCACGGCGGCTCTTGATTTTGTGAACACGGGCTTCCAGCAGGGCTATGTCGAAGATTCAAACGTCGACCCGTTGTCGGAATTGACACGGCTGATGACCGCCACTCGCGCCTTCCAGGGGGTCAGTTCCCTCATCGATAGCTCTGAAAGCTCGATGCAGAATGCCATTCGCTCGCTTGGCGAACCGCCCAAAGCATAGTGGCTTGGCGACAAGGAGCCGAGGGCCAGATGAACGCGCTGGAGCGCCTGGAATCCACGCTCGCGTCGCTACGCAAAGACGTGCCGATGGTGCGGGTCGGTGGCATCGTCTCGGAAGTTACCCCAACGCACTATCGCGTATCGGGCCTGTCACGATATGTAAGATTGGGTGAATTGATCGGGCTGGAAATAGAAGATCAAGTACAACTCGGTGAGGTCGTTCGCATCGACAGCGATGGCGTCACCGCCAAGGCATTCGATTCGCACGTCGGGGCCGGCCTGGGCCTCGTTGCGTTCCGCCTGCCGCCGAAGACGATTGCGCCTCATGCAAGCTGGAAGGGTCGGGTTCTCAACGCCTTGGCCGAGCCGCTCGATGGCGGCGGCGCATTGCACGCCGGAGAACGGGTCATGTCGACGGACGCGGGTCCACCGCCTGCGATCAGCCGCGCGCGGGTGCGCGCACCGTTGCGGACGGGAGTGCGCGTGCTCGACCTGTTTACGCCGCTCTGCGTCGGTCAACGGATCGGCGTTTTCGCGGGTTCAGGCGTGGGTAAGACGACGTTGCTCTCCATGATCGCCCAAAGCCAGGGATTCGACACGGTCGTTACCGCATTGGTCGGCGAACGCGGCCGCGAGGTACGCGAGTTTCTGGAAGAGACGCTGGTTCACCATCGATCGCGCGCGATCACGGTGGTCTCCACCAGTGACGAAAGCCCGATGATGCGGCGGCTGGCAGCAAAGACTGCCACGACAATCGCCGAGTACTTTCGAGACGGCGGCGAATCGGTGCTGCTGATTGTCGACTCGGTCACGCGATTTGCCCATGCCGCCCGTGAGGTTGCGCTGGCGGCAGGCGAACCCGCGGTTGCGCGCGGCTACGCGCCGAGTGTCTTCAGCGATCTTCCACGCCTGCTTGAGCGGTCCGGCCCGGGAACCGATGGACAAGGTTCTATCACCGGCATCTATTCCGTCCTCGTTGACGGCGACGATCACAACGAGCCGGTGGCGGACACGGTCCGCAGCACCCTCGATGGACACATCGTTCTCGACCGGGAAGTGGCGGATCAGGGGCGCTATCCCGCCGTCAACGTGCTTTCGTCGGTGTCGCGCCTTGCTCAATACGTCTGGTCTGCGGATGAGCGTAACCTTCTCCTCAGGTTGCGCGCCATGATCGCTCGTTTCGAAGACACGCGCGATCTTCGCCTGATGGGTGGTTATCAGCCTGGCCGCGACAGCGAACTTGATCAGGCCGTGCAGCTTGTACCGAAGATCTACGATGTGATGCGGCAGGCGCCGTCGGATCCGGCGAGCACTGAACCGTTCCAGGAATTATTGGGCGTGATCAAGACCGCGATCGGGTAGCGGCTGACATTGGCGGCAGGTAACTGGCGCGCCGGAATGCAAAGCGGACTTGTCCTTGATCGTAGGGCGGCGGAGAACGCCTGCCCAGCGGCAACAACACGAGCGGTAACACTCGGCAACAACGCTTATCGACGATGTCTAAGTCATCGATTGAACGGCGCGCCCGAAGAGATTCGAACTCCCGACCCCCGGTTCGTGGTTAACGGCCGGAAAGTTGAAACCGACAAGCGGCTGGTCGCGGCATAACGCCCCAAATCCAAGCTTCGCCTGCGGACGAGCCGCACCAGCTTCGCACCACAAACGACCTCGTCAAAACGCAACGAACACGCCCGACTCTGGCGAAAGTGTAATAAAATCAACGAAGCTAAGGTCTATCCTGCGGCTCATAACGGTCTGGTTGCAGGCTCGAGTCCAGCCGGGCCCACCACGCTTCGCCCTCGCAGCCACGCAAGTCCGCTAGGACGAAGCGTGTCCGGCGTAGCTTGAGCCAACGGGTCGGCGCAAAGCGCCGCCCGATGACAGGCTCCGCAAAAGCGAAGACGGACTGGAGTCAGCGCGAAGCGAAGGAGGCTGCCGCGCCGAAGTCCCGCCGGGCGGCGAGGCGGGCTATGGGAGCAGGGACTGGGGTATCGTCGACCACTGCCGCCGATGACGATCACGTCACATCCTGCAGTCGCCTTAAGAGGCCACGATGTTCGCGACATCCGGCAAGGCCAGGATGAGTCAACAGCACGACTCGCGTTGGCGTCCCATCGGCACCGGCCAACACAATGCGATCGATGTGAAGACCGGGGTGGGAGCCACCGGACGAGCGAAGCAGCGCATCCAGTTTGCCGTTCAGCAGTTCGGCAAGATCGTCAGTGACTTTCAGTGTCACCACTTCGTTGCCCGTCGCTGCCTGACGAAGTTTGCGCACCGTCGATGCCGCAATTCGCATGATTTTGGGCGCAACGCCCAAGCGCAGCTTTCGCCCCCGTAATGCCGGCGCGGTCGATTCCGTCGCCCTGGAAATGATGTCGAACGCCGACACGATAGCCGGCAGATATGCTTCACCTTCATCGGTCAAGACAAGGCTACGCGGCAGACGTCGAAACAGCGTGATGCCGAGCGCTCGCTCAAGTGACCTCAC
>Ga0137415_10000539_pt1 | contig 36495 bp, 32 predicted proteins | sample CZODoug3_1_1_16f_FD_183082 | JGI IMG/M metagenome (GOLD analysis project Ga0137415, IMG submission 183082) | Vadose zone soil fungal communities from Angelo Coast Range Reserve, California, USA - CZODoug3_1_1_16fungal (Hybrid Assembly) | ecosystem: Environmental > Terrestrial > Soil > Vadose...
TGTGCGGAGTTGGTGCTCGCCTCGCGACCCAACACTGTGTCCTGTGTGGGTCCTCCCCCAAAAACCTGAGGCAACGTACGCAGAAAATCCTCGGTAGTCGCCAACCCCGAGCGCCCGATCTCGTTGAGGCTGAGTTGAATCGTCTGCGCCCCCAACAACGGCTGCGTGCCGTTTTCGCCCGACCCCGAAATCAACACCTGCTCCAATCCGTCGTCATCACCAGACGCATGTTTTGGACGAGTTTTCAGACGATGCCACAGCCGTGAGAGCAATGAGGGCTTCTTCGGTGTCACGGCCAGCGTACGGTCGTTCACGAAGTCGAATACGAGATTCGTGCCCTTGAGCATGGACTTTAGGGCTGTGGAAGCGTCGAGATCACCGATGACCGCACGAGTCTTCATCCCCCTGAGGATGTTGAAGTCGAACAGCACCTGCAGATCAGACTGGCGACTGAATTCATTCAGCATCAGCGAGGCGTCGCCAGCCTCCAGCTCGAAGTGCCTGTGCGGTCCGGCCGCATTCGCGGTGGCTGTATGGAGAGCCAGGAATACGAGGAGTAATACACACAACCGCCTTGCGGTGCGGCATAGAGTTACTCTTCGAAACCCGTCCTTGTGTTCATCCATGCTGCGCACAGTAGTAGGCAACTCTAGTGTTGTGACGGGCCAAGCGGCCACGCCGCTGCAGTGCCTGAGCGTGAGACAGAATCCCGGACAACATCGTACAGAGACGCGGCCCGGCAGGCACGTGACTCGCATCCGGAATGACTTTATTTTCGAGCCCTCGTCGACCGGGACTTTCCTCGTCGACCGGGACTCTCGGAGGTTGGCGCGTCTTCCACCGGGTGCCGGCGTTACGAGACTCTGACCCCAAAGTAGGTTCACCGGATCGCGCGGAATTGAGCGATGACTTTAGAGCATCGGGCTATGACTTTTCGGCATGGGCTCGCGACACAGGGTCGACGCGGTCCTCGTCGGGCAGGACTTTGGGCACCGGACCACGGGTGCACCGGCGAGCGCGCCCACTATTGGGAGTGGGTCAACTGGCGCCCCGGTCTCAGCGCCCACCGAGCGTTTGACAGCGGGGCAAGCGGCGCCCCGTCCCGGCAGCTCCCGCCCCGATTCACGCCTCGCGATCCGCGGGCCCTCATGACCGCCTGACAAACACGTCAATCTTCCCCCGCGGCCCGATCAACGACGATCCAATCCATCCCGTGACCCCCACAATCACTGCCGTCGCGAGTGCCGACCAAAACCCACCGAATATGTGGAACCCGGGCAACATGGCGGCCACCAAGCCGACCATCGCGGTGTTCACTACCAGCAGAAACAGTCCAAGCGTCAGGATCGTCAGAGGCAGCGTGAGAATGATGGCAATCGGGCGGATGATGGCGTTGACCACGCCAAGCAGCACCCCGGCGAGCACGATCGTTGAGGCGTCGTCGATGCGAATGCCCGACACCAGCCGCGTTGCCAACCAAAGGCCGAGCGCGGAAATGCAGGCGCGCAAAATGAAGCCGGTCATGAGGTTTTGCTCCTGAGCTGTTTCTCGGTGAACACCTTTAAGCGCGTCATGGCCTGCTGCCAACCCAGTCGGAGTCGCTGATACTGGCGGTTCCACTCTTCGGTTGCAGGAATGCCGGATCCCAGCAGCCTGAGAATCGTCCCCGGCTCTTTGGTATCCAAAATGAAGTCATCAACAATGGGATCATCGGTAGGTGGCAGCGACGGGGTGGGTAGGTAGATGAGCCGTAGTCGGCGTGACGGCTCGAAGATGTCGATGTGCGCCTCCAGTTCGGTCACACGGTCCACGCTCGCGCGAAACAGCCCGCCTTTCTGCCCGCGAATCTGCGCACCCGGCGAGCACCACTTGGCCAGGTGCTCTGGTTCCGTTAGAGCTCGCCACACCTGATCGGCGTCAGCGACGATGTCAACGCGGTGGGCGTAGCCCCGGGCTCTGTCCCTCATGAATCTATTCTGCCATCGGGGTGAGCGCAGTTCTGCAATAAGCTACTTGACCGTAGCCGTTCAGCAACGAACTCCCTGGAGAACACCGTGCCTTACGTTCATATCGTCATCGGTCTCGCACTCGTTGAGTTTCTATATTTCGTCCTGGCAGTGGCGGGCGCGCGTGGGCGCTACAAAGTCGCGGCGCCTGCGGTTTCAGGCAACGAAATATTTGAAAGGTATCTGCGTGTACAGATGAACACGTTGGAGCAGCTCATCGTGTTCATACCGTCGATCGTTCTGTTCGGGCAGTACTTGAGCCCTTACGTGGCGGCTGCGTTGGGCGCTGTATTTCTGATCGGCCGGATCGTCTATTTCGTGAGCTACATAAAAGATCCGAAGAAGCGCGAGCTCGGGTTCATCCTGTCATTCGCGCCAACCGTGGCCCTGCTCGGCGGAGCCCTGTTCGGCGCGGCCCGCGCGGCTTTGTACTACTAGCGAGCTTGATTCGTGAACGGTCAGCGTCGGTGCGGGCGGCGCCTCGATCGATGAGGTGTTTTCGGGACCGCCCGTAAACCCGTCCGTGGGGGGCTGCGTGAAAAACATCCTGTTTTTCACGCTCCCGAAAACACCTCATCGATCGAGTCCCCGCCGATAGGCAGGTGCCGTTCACGAATCAAGCGGCCACCGTCTTCTTCCGAAAAAACGCCAACAACAACGGAATCAACGACACCACAATGATGAGGATGGTGACGACCCCGAAGTTCTGCTTCACCACCGGGATGTTACCGAACAGGTACCCGCCCCAGATAAACAGCGCCACCCACAAGGTGCCGCCCATGAGGTTGTAGCCCAGAAACGCGCTGTAGGGCATTCGACCAACACCCGCGACGAACGGCGCGAAGGTCCGGATGATGGGCATGAAGCGCGACAGCGCCACGGCCATTCCGCCGTGGCGTTTGAAGAAATCCTCAGTGCGATGGAGATATTCGACCTTGAGCAGTCGGTATCGCCCGCTGAAAGCAGGGGGACCAATCGCGCGCCCGATCGAGTAGTTCAGGGTGTTACCCAGAATGGCTGCGATTGCGAGTAGCACGAACAGCAGGGGGGCATTCAGGGTCCCGCTCGTATCAACCGCGGCGAGCGCGCCGACGGCAAACAGCAAAGAGTCGCCTGGCAGGAAGGGGGTGACGACCAGCCCGGTCTCGCAAAAGATGACCGCGAACAGGATCGGGTAGATCCAGCCGTGGTAGTCGGTGATCAGGTCAACCAGGTGCTTGTCGAGGTGCAGAACGACATCGATAAACCAGGAAATCAAGGGCGAGACCCCGCGTTACGGCCAGCAGCCCCGATCATATAGAAGCCCGCCGCACCAGGGTCGGGCTTCAAATTAATGTTTCTTAAGAAACAGCCCTAGGGAACGAACGCCGCCCGCATCAGCGAACCAGACCCCGCCGGCGCCTTAGCCACCGTCATCCGATTCTTCAGCGTATCGAGCGCCAACCGCACCTCCTTATCCCGCGACGTCAGTGATGGCGCGGACTTGCCAGCCAGTAGCTCGGCCGGCGGATCCTCAGCTCCCTGAGCCACGATGTCCGGCACGATTCCCTTGCCGTGAATGGAAGCGCCCGACGGAGTGAAGTAGCGGGAAGTCGTGAGCTTGACCGCACCGCCATGCGACAGCGGCATCACCGTCTGCACGGAGCCCTTGCCGTAGGTCTTGTGACCGATCAGCTCAGCGCGGCCGTGATCCTTGAGAGCGCCCGCTACGATTTCCGAAGCAGACGCGGACCCACCGTTCACAAGCACCACGAGCGGGGCCCCATCAATGACGTCGCCCGGCGTCGCGTCCATCCGGAAGCGGGCATCTGGCGTGCGGCCATCCGCAGTGACGATCACGCCTTCATTCAGGAACGCATCGGCCACAGCGACTCCAGCCTCGAGAACACCACCCGGATTGTTTCGCAGGTCGAGCACCAGACCCTTGATGCCCCCCGGATTGTCTCGTTTCAGACGGGCGATCGCGTGATTCACATCATCGGCAGTCGTCTCACTGAAGCCAGTGATCCGAAGGTATCCATAGCCTGGCTCGAGACTCTGCTGAGCCACGCTGTGCACCTCGACCTTGGCCCGGCGAAGGGAGAAGTCGAGGGTCTGACCCGTAGTCGGACGAAGCACGGTGAGCTTTACGACACTGCCCGACGAGCCGCGCATCCTGGCAATGGCACCGGCGAGATCGGCACCGATGTCGGCGTCGTCAATTCGAACAATCTGGTCACCGGGCAACAAGCCAGCCTGGTCGGCGGGCGAGCCTTCGATGGGGCGCAGAATCTTTACGGCGGAATCTTCCGCCACGACTTCGATGCCCACACCCGGGTAGGAACCCATGGTGCTCAGTCGAATCTCTTCAAACTCATCGGTGTCGAGAAAAGCGGAATGGGGATCCAGCGCGGCGACCATGCCGCGGATGGCTTTGTCCATGAGTGCGTGATCGTCGACATCATCGACGTACTCGCGCTTGATTCGTTCATACACCTCAGCGAACAGCCGCGCTTCTTCCCACGGCAAGGCAGCAGGGTTAGCCGCAGCCTGCGTGGCTTCATTCGGATGTTCCGCAAGTACACCGCTCGTCAGTGACGCGGAAAAGCCAAAGACGGCACCCGCGACGAGAGCGATCAGCGTTCGCGATCGCATCGACATCATTTCCTCAAACCCCCCGGTTTGGATGCATCACGGATACTACAGCCGTCCCTCATGGGTCAATCCCAAACCGGCTGTTTGCTTGGAAGCGCACGATCGAATTGTCCGAGTTGATGATCAGTGCACAATTTCAGTGAAGTGATCGCGCGCGATGTCGCTGATTACGGTCGGCACGGAATCAGCCGATGCGTACAGCGGAAGCTCGGATAACAATTCCGCCAGCGGTGCAGGTCGGCCGATAGCAAAGCCTTGTCCGTAATCGACACCCAGTGTCGCAACACGCGTACGGATCTCCTCAGTCTCGACGTACTCGGCAACAGTCGTGAGTGACATGCTCCGGGCGAGTTGAGCAATGGCCCGGACCATGGATTCTGCTCGAGGATCCTTGAGAATGTCCCGTACAAAGCTGCCATCAATCTTCAACATCGTCACCGGCAGCTGTCGCAGGTAAGCGAGTGAGGACAGGCCGGTGCCGAAATCGTCCAGCGCGACACCACAACCGAGGTCGCGCAAGTGGCGCATGAGCGACTCGGCACGCGCGATGTTCGCGATCGTGGCGTTCTCCGTCAGCTCAAAGCAGAACACCGACGGGTCGATGCCGCTCGAGCGAATCCGCTCCAGCAGAAAATCCGCAAAGCCCTCATCATTCAGCGACTGGCCGGAGAAGTTGATCGCAAACGAGACGGTCTGGCCGGCCAGCAGCTCGGCCTGCGGCTCGAGTAATTCAATGGCCTGGTTGATCACCCACCGGTCGATTTCCGGCATCAGCTGGTAACGATTGGCGGCGGACAGAAACCGGTCCGGTCCCAGGGTGCGGCCATCCTCGTCCAGCATTCGCAGCAGCAGCTCGAAATGCGGCCGGGGACGCATCGCGCAGGCAAAGGGAACGATGAGTTGCGAATACAGTTGCAGCCTGCCGGCATCAATCGCCGCGCGCAGCTGCCCCGCAATGTTGATATCGGCAAAGCGCCGGACCAGGCTCACGTCGTTGCTCTTGTAGACCTCGACGCGATTGCGGCCGCGGTCCTTGGCCGCCTTGCAGGCAGTCTCCGCAGCCGCCAGCGAATGCATCAGCTCGCCCGCAGCAGTATCCAACAGCGCAACACCGACACTGATCGAGACGTGCAGGCGCGACTCACCGTGGGTCGTGCTCAACTGCTCGACACCTTCGCGCAATGACTCCGCGAATTTCGCGGCATCATCCAGTTGAGTCGGCAGCAACACGGCGAAGCGATCGCCGGAAATTCTGGATGCAAACGCTCCCGGCGGCAGACGATGCCGGATCAGCTCGCCGAGCTGTCCCAACACCGAGTCGCCGACATGCATGCCGAAACTGTCGTTGATGACATGCAGCTGGTCAGCGTCGATGTACAAGGCGGTCCAGTGCTTGGAGCTTTTCGGATCGCCGACCACCGCACGCACGCGTTGCTCGAACCCGGGGCGTGTGTAGAGACCGCTGAGCGCGTCGTGGCTGCTCTCAATGAGACTAACAGCCTTGCGCGCGAGAATTTCTGTCAGCCGGGCGTCGCGATCGCCGAACGGCGGCCCGAGGTCTTCACGAAACAGCGCGAGCACACCCATCGTCTTGCCGGCACCCGAACGCAACGGGCACGATAAGATCTTGTAGGGAAGAATACCCATCGTGCTGTTGGGCGCGAGCTTGTTGATGATCACGGGCTCACGGCGTGTCTGTGCCATGGACAACAGTTGGCGGTGAGCCCGTGCTACGAGCTGCGTGTCCGCGGGACGATTCGTGGCGGAACGCAACATGGCAATGCTCTTGTCAGGCACGATCAACGCCACCGTGGAGCAAACCACGTGCTCGATGGCCTGTTTGAGAATTCCCTTCAGCTCATCCGCCCCGTCGCCGGCCGGACGATCCGGGGCCCCATCCGCCAACAGCAACTCGAGGTCGCGGTCGCGGGATATGACGGTGCGGTTCAGTTGGTCGATAGCGGCCCGGGACAGCAGATCACGACGCAGGCACTCGAGCACCGGCCGTAGAAGAGCGTGTTTGAAGGAGAACTCCTGGGTCTCGGAATCCGGCGTACCGTTTTGCCGGCATACGACGGCAACAATTCCAATGAGTTCCTCCGCGTCGTCGCGGACCCAGAACAGATACACGGGTAGATTCCCGTCCAGCATCCGCAGCAGACCAGGACCCTGCGGCCGAGGTCCCCCGGTCTCGAGCGCATTCTCAACGAGACTGTGAAAATCGGGCCCGGTCGTGGTCTCACTGGACCAGCGCATTGCACCCGCGGCATCGAACAGCGAGACGCTGGTCGCACGGGGCAGCAATGAGCGCACGAGCTGGACGTAAGGCTCAAAGGAGCCCCAGGGATCGGGGGTGTGCTCGTTCTTATTGCTGGGGTCAGTCATCCGCACCGGCCTTGTGGGGACCGAAGAGCGTTCTCGGGTACCCGCACCATCTCAGACCATGGTCGCGACGGGCGTTGCGCAAGTTGGCGATTCGCGCAGGTTCGGCGGGACGGAAGTCCCTAAATGATGAACTTATTCACATCCTGGACGCACTGCAACATCGCATGCGAGACATCGACCGTACCATCACGGTTCACCGGCCCGGAACCAGGGCCGCGGATCGACCGCCTTGCCCCCTTTGCGGATCTCAAAATAGAGCTCCGGGCGGTTGCTCCCACCGCTGTCACCCGCCGAGCCCAAAGTGTCCCCTGCGCTGACCCGCTCGCCCGCGGCCTTGTAGAGCCGCTCGTTGTGGCCATAGAGGCTCATATAGCCCTCGCCGTGATCGACGATGGTCAGCAGGCCGAGTCCGGGCAGCCAGTCGGCATAAATCACGCGGCCGCCATAAACCGCTCGAACCGGCGCACCGCGCTCCGTCGCAACCAACACTCCGTCCCATTTGACGCCACCCGCGCGCGGTTCCCCGAATCGCGCCACGAGCTTGCCGCCAACCGGCCACGCGAGCTTGCCGCGCAGATGAGCGAACGCGTCGTTGTTGTCGATGGGAAATTTCTCAATGGCCCGGCGCAGCTCGCGGAGCAACTTTTCGAGTCCTCCCCGTTGGCTTTTCAGCCGCTCCAGGCTCTGGGCATGGGAGTTGGATTCAGCCGTCAGACTGGCGAGCACGCCCGAACGTTTCTCGCGTGCCTGCTCCAGCTCCAAAAGGTCCGCTCGCTGCTGCTTTTCCAGCTCGGCGAGCTTGGCGTCCTCCGCCAGAACCTGTTCGTCGAGTGAGGCAATTGCCTGAACGTCGTTCTCGATGCCGTGGATCTGCTCAGCACGCGCCCGTCCGAAGTAGCTGTAATAGACGAACATGCGGCCGGCCCGCTCGGGGTCCTTCTGATTCAGAAGCAATTTCAGCGGCTCTTCACGCCCGATCAGATAAGCCGCGCGCAGCTGCCCAGCCAATCCACTCCGGTTCTGCCCCAAATCGGCTTCCCGCGCCCGCCTTTCGGACGCAAGCGCTGCGCGTTTGGAGGCGCGTTCCGCACGTCCTCGGCGGACACCGTCCAAACCCTCACGGGCCTTTCCGACCGAGATTTCAGCAGTTCGCAGCTCCCGGGAGAGCCGATCCCGCTCCACCTGCTCCTCGGTGACCTGCCGGGTCACTCGCTCGATCTCTGATTTGACCGCCTGTAGCTCCGCTTCGGTCTTCCTGGCGTCCGCCTCGGACTGCGCCGCCCGTACGGCCGGCCCCGGCCCCCCGCAGAGCACCAGCAGGCCCAGGAATCCGGCTCCCCAAAGCAATCGACTCAACCGAAACGCCATCTGCACGCGAACCGTAGTAATAGAGACGCTATAATGCGCGCCCTTTTTACGACCGGCACGCATGGACCGTCTTCTCGAATACATCACTCATCATCCGTGGTACGCCGCCGGCGCCGCCGTTGCGGCCCTATTGGTCATTGTGTACGAGCTGCGCACCCGGAAGGAGAATGTCTCCGCCGTGTCGCCCCAGGATGTGGTCCGGCTCATGAACCAGGGCGCCCTGGTTATCGACCTGCGCCCGGCCGACGCGTTCGCGAGCGGTCACGTGGCAGGCGCCAGGCAAATGTCCGGCGAGCAGATTCTGAAGGCTGGCGACACCCTGAAGAAGCAGAAAGAGAAAGTGCTGGTCGTGTATGACGACACCGGCTCGTTGGGAGCCGCGGCTGTACGACAACTCGCGGAACAGGGCTTTACCAAGGCGTTCAACCTGCGAGGCGGAATCAGCGCCTGGCGTGCTGAGAACCTGCCGCTGTCGAAGGCGTGAAGCCAAGGCAGCACTGCGGTGAGCTTGCCCCCTATGGCCGAACCCAAGACAGATTGCGGTTTATTTGACTGTCATGGCTGAATCCAAGGCAGCGCTGCGGTGAGCTTGCCCCCTATGGCCGAACCCAAGATTGTGGTTTATTTGACTGACTGGTGCCCTTATTGCGCACGGGTCCTTGGATTACTCGAACGCAAAGGTGCCAGGTTCGAGACAATCAACATTGATGAGCGCCCCGAGGCGCACGCGCAGATGATGGCACGAAGCGGCCGTCGCTCCGTACCGCAGATCTTCATTGGCGATACTCATGTCGGCGGTTGCGACGACCTGTACGCTCTTGATGCAGCTGGCGGCCTGGACCCCTTACTCAATTCTGGAGCGTGATATGAGCAGTAACATGGCTGGCGGTGTGCCGGCTCCCGATGCGCAGGCTGACACGGGCCCGACGCTTGCCCTGCAGAACGTGTATCTGAAGGATTGTTCCTACGAGGCACCCAACGGTCCGCGTGTGGACGGCAACTGGAACCCGCAAATCAACCTCGACCTGCACACCAGTGCAAACGGGTTGACGCCGGAATTGCGTGAGGTTGTCCTCACGGTAACGGTAGCCGCCAAGCAGAACGACGTGACGATCTTCCTCGTGGAGGTCAAACAGGCCGGCATCTTCCTGATGAAAAATCTGGCCGAGCCGGATATCAAGCGCGCGGTCAGCAGTGTTTGCCCGAGTGTGTTGTTTCCGTACGCACGTGCCGCGGTATCGCACCTGGTCACCCAGGGCGGCTTCCCGCAATTTCTCCTGCCGCCGGTCAACTTCGACGCACTCTACGCGCAGTCGACCACGCAACCGCAGCCAACCGTCGCCAACTAGCGGCCGTTGCGGGGAACCCCATGAACGAGCATCTGGCACCGGTCGCGGTGCTCGGCGCGGGTTCATGGGGTACTGCGCTCGCAATCCAATTCGCGCGAAGCGGTCACCCGACCCGTTTCTGGGGCCGCGATCGCGATGCATTGCTTGCGATGGCAGCCAGCCGTCGCAATACGCGTTACCTGACGACCGCCGAATTCCCAGCCTCTTTGGTGATCGAGCCGGATCTCGGAGCGGCCCTCGCCAGTGCTCGTGATGCGCTCATTGCCGTCCCCAGCCATGCGTTTCGGGGAATGCTGAAGCAGCTGTTGCCGCACCTCAAAGCGGACACCCGGCTCGCCTGGGCGACCAAGGGCTTCGAGCTCGATACAGGCCTGTTGCCTCACCAGGTTGCACGCGAGGTTCTTGGATCGACTCGTGCGGTAGCGGTGCTCTCAGGTCCCACCTTCGCCCGCGAGGTCGGAGCCGGGTTACCCACTGCCATGACGATCGCCTCGTCGGACGTGGCATTCGCGAAGGCCTTGGCTCACGGCCTGTCGTCGGCCAATTTTCGTGCTTACACCGCAACTGACATCATCGGTGTCGAGGTGGGGGGCGCGGTCAAGAACGTGCTTGCGGTTGGCGCGGGCCTCTCCGACGGGCTCGGCTTCGGTGCCAACACTCGTGTTGCATTGATCACGCGCGGTCTCGTCGAAATGATGCGGCTCGGTGTTGCGGCGGGGGCGAACCGCGAGACCTTCATGGGTCTCGCCGGACTGGGAGATCTCGTACTGACTTGTACAGACGATCAGTCGCGCAACCGGCGGTTCGGCTTGTCACTGGCAGCCGGCCGCACTGCGCAGCAGGCATTGACTGAAATCGGCCAGGTCGTCGAAGGATATACTGCGGCCAAGGCAGCCCACGCCGTGGCCCAGCGGATGAAGGTGGAAATGCCGCTGTGCGAAGGGGTTTACCGGGTCCTTTATGAAGGCGTCCCGGCACGCGACGCCGTCCGTGAGCTGATGACGCGGCCCATCAAGTCGGAAACTGATTAATCACCCGGCGCCGACGAATCCCAACTGCCGCCACGCCTCGTAGACAACCAACGCCACCGTATTCGAAAGATTGATGCTGCGGTTGCCGGGCCGCATGGGAATCGACAGCTGCCGGTCCGCCGGTATCCGCTCCAGCACCGTCGCAGGCAAGCCGCGGGTTTCCGGTCCAAACATCAATGCATCGCCGCGCTCGAACACGGCCGCGCTGTAAAGCCGCGAACCGCCCGTTTCAACACAAAACACCCGAGCTCCCGCCAACTCAGCCAGACAGGCATCCAGGCTGGCATGCACCCGGACCTCTGCCAGCTCGTCGTAGTCCAGTCCCGCGCGGCGCACTGCCTTGTCCTGGATATCAAAACCGAGCGGCCGCACCAGATGCAGCGTGCTGCCTGTATTGGCGCACAAGCGGATGACATTGCCGGTATTGGGCGGTATCTGCGGCTGGAAGAGCACGACGTTAAACATTCGAGACCTTGAGGTGATAAACGCACTCTTGCGCCATAATGCCCGCCATGAATGCCGTTTCCCATCATCCGGGCCACGACCCGCTGCGCTTCAACTTCTGCGGGCTCGATTTCGGCTCACCCATTGTGCTCTTGTCGGGCTGCGTGGGTTTCGGGGAGGAGTACACGCGCATCGAGGGTTTCTCGAACCGCGACGCCGGCGCCATTGTGCTCAAGGGCACCACTCAGAACCCCCGGCTCGGCAACCCGCCGCATCGTGTTTTCGAGACTGCGGCCGGCATGCTCAATGCCATCGGACTGCAGAATCCGGGCGTCGAGCACGTCGTGCGGCGGATCCTGCCGGAGCTCGACTTCACCGAGACTCGCTTCATTGCCAACGTTTCGGGGTCGACGATCGAGGAGTACGTCGAGGTCACGCGCCGGTTTGATCAATCGCCCATCGACGCGATCGAAATCAACATCTCGTGCCCCAATGTCAAGGAGGGCGGCGTTGCGTTCGGCAACTACCCGGACATGTCAGCCCAGGTGGTCCAGGCGTGCCGCCGCGTGACGACCAAACCCATCATCACCAAGCTTTCGCCCAACCAGACCGACATCCGCGAGAACGCGCGCCGCTGCATCGAGGCAGGCACCGACGCTCTGGCGGTAATCAACACCGTCATGGGTATGGCCATTGACGTGAAGTCGCGCCGGCCCATCATCGGCAACATACAGGGCGGTTTGTCGGGTCCGGCGATCAAACCGATCGCGCTCCTGAAAGTGCACCAGGTATTCGAAGTTGCGCGTCGCCATCACGTGCCCATCATCGGCCAGGGTGGAATCACCAACGCCACTGACGCGCTGGAGTTCATCATCGCGGGCGCCTCTGCCGTTGGAATCGGGACTTCGCTGTTCTACGACCCCATGGTGTGCAAGAAAACCAACGCCGGCATCACCGAGTACCTGCACGGCCAGGGCCTCAAAAATGTGACGGACCTGGTCGGTACACTGCGGACGGGCAAGGAAGTGACCGCGACGCCGGCTCTTTGAGTGATGTGGTCCGTGAAGGCGCCGCGGCTCAACCGGGTTTGGCCGGCAGCTCCACGTAAACGAGCCCGCGGGTAGGCGCCGCCAGCTGCACCTTCAACTCCCGCAGCTTGTCGAGCAGCGCAAGGTTGATGGCCTGCTGGGTATCCGCGTACAGCGCGAAATCCGACTTCGTCATGAAGTAGACGAGCTCATACTGCAATGCCGTATCACCGTACGTCAGCAAATGGCAGCGATCGAAGCGGGTATTCGCCTGTGCCTCGACAATCTTCCGCACCTCACCCGGGATAGCGGCCAGCACGTCGGTCGGCGTGTCGTAGTTGACTCCGAACTGGAAGACGGCCCGGCGGTCACCCATGCGGCCGAAATTGCGCACCCGGGATTTGATGATGTCGGCGTTCGCGATGATGATCTGTTCGCCCGACAGACTCCTCAGCCGCGTGCTCTTCACGCCGATGTGTTCGACGGTACCCTGAAAAGTGTCGATGGTGAGCGAGTCACCCACACCGAATGGCTTGTCGAGCGCAATCGATATGGAGGCCAGCAAGTCGCTGAGCACCGTCTGCACAGCCAGCGCGATCGCGATACCGCCGATGCCGAGGCCGGCGAGCAGCGGTTTGATCTGCACGCCCAGGTTGTCGAGCGCGAGCAGCATCACCATCGCCCAGATGATCAAACCCGCACAGAACATGAGGATATCGATAGAGCCCGTGAGCAACGAGTCGAGCTCAGTCGAGCGGGATCGGCGCTGATCGATCATGAAACGCACCGACGCCATCCCCCACAGCCCCACCTGCAGCCAGAACAGGCAGACGATGACGATCTCGATCACGCGCTCGAGGGGTGGCGGGAAAATCAGGTGGCGAGAGGCCAGGAAGAGGGCGACGGCGAAGAGAAACACCCGGCTCGTGCGCTCAACGAGCAGCGTGGTGAGCTCAATCGCGCTGTGGAATTGCAGCTGATCGTTAGGGGTCCATGCGCGCCGGCGCGCCGCAATGAAGCCTTTGATGATGGGCAGCACCGTGAGCGTCACGAGAAACGTGATGACGGCGAGCCCCCAGTTCACGACGGGGTTGCCCAGGAATTCGAATTGCAGGAGATCTTGCCAGCGCAGCATCTGTATTGTCATGCGCTGCGCGCAACTTTCCTGCCGGATCGCGGATGCCGCGACCGGCGAAGCGTAGCCGCGCCAGGGGCGCGGGGCAGAGCAGGATCCCGTTTATTACTCAGCCGCTATTATGCGCTACTCCGCCGCGTCCATCCCAAGCTCCTTGAGCTTCCGCGTCAGCGTGTTGCGCCCCCACCCGAGCAGCCGCGCCGCTTCCTGCCGATGTCCCTGCGTGCGCTTCAGCGCCGACCGGATCAGCACCCGCTCGAACTCCGGTTGCGCCTCATCGAGCAACGGCCGCTTGCCGTTCATCGCATGGCGATCCGCCCAACTCGACAGCGCCTTGGCCCAATCGGCATCGGCGGAGCTGGTGGGCGCCGCTGCCCCCACTTCGGGAGGCAGATCCTCGGCCCGCACCTCGCTACCCGGCGCGAGCACCGTCATCCTTCGACACAGGTTCACGAGCTCCCGCACATTGCCGGGCCAACCGTAAGCACTGAGCTTTCCTTCAGCTTCAGCCGCCAGCATCTTCGGCTCGACGCCGAGCTCATGAGCGGCCACATTCATGTAGTGGCCGAGCAGTGACGGGATGTCTTCCGAGCGCGCCCGCAGCGGGGGCAACTCGATCCTGATCACGTTCAGCCGGTGATACAAATCCTCCCGAAACAAACCCCGCTGCACACGGTCCTGCAGATTCTGGTGAGTCGCCGCAATCACCCGCACGTCAACCCGAATGGGTGTCTGACCGCCCACGCGATAAAACTCGCCTTCCGCCAGCACACGCAACAAACGTGTCTGCAACGGTGTTGACATGTCCCCGATCTCATCGAGAAACAGCGTGCCACCGTCGGACTGCTCAAAGCGACCGCGGCGCTGAGAGTCAGCTCCCGTGAACGCACCCTTCTCGTGTCCAAACAGCTCGGATTCGAGCAAGTCCGCCGGGATCGCCGAGGTATTCAAAGCAATGAACGGCTTGCCGGCACGCGGGCTGTGATCGTGCAACGCGCGAGCCACCAACTCCTTGCCAGTCCCCGATTCGCCGGTGATCAACACCGTCACACTGGAGCGGGCCAGCCGACCAATCGCACGAAACACCTGTTGCATTGCCGGCGCACGCCCGAGCAACTCGGGAATACGCGGCGTAGTGGCCGAATCTGCGCTACCCTGTGGGTGCGCATTGGCGGCGCGCCTGACGAGCGCGACGGCCTGGTCGATATCGAAAGGCTTGGGGAGATACTCGAAGGCACCCCCTTCGTACGCTGAGACCGCACTACCCAGATCGGAGTGGGCCGTCATGACGATGACCGGCAGTGCCGGCCGGGCTTCGCGGATCTTCTTGAGGAGCTCGAGACCTGACTGACCGGGCATGCGAATGTCCGTAATCAACACGTCCGGTGACTCGCGTCGAAGAGCATCCAACGCCGGCTCCGCGGCTTCAAATGCGCGCGGTGCCATACCACCGTTGCGCAGGGCTCGTTCCAAAACCCAACGAATGGAAGCGTCATCGTCCACGAGCCAGATGCGCAGTGCCTGGCCGTTCATTAGGACTCTCCGAGTGGCAGGAGCAAAGTAAAGATGGTGCGTTTGGGCTCGCTCTCAAACTCGATGAGGCCGCCGTTGCGGGTCACGAGCTCCTGAGCGACCGCGAGTCCCAGGCCCGTGCCATTGGCACGTCCCGTGACCAGCGGATAGAAAATGCTGGAGCGAAGGTCGTCGGGCACTCCCGGCCCGTTGTCTTCGACTTCTACGCACGCCACCAACCGGTGACGCGCCGGACCGATACTGACATTTGAAAGCGCGCGCGTGCGCAAGGTGATCCGGCCGCTGTCGCCGACCGCCTGCAAGGCGTTCCGGGCAACATTGAGCAGTGCCTGGATAGTCTGATGCCGATCCAACATCGAGTCAGGCAGGCTCGGATCGTAGTCGCGCTCGATCGCCACCGCGCTGCGCGCCTCAGCCCGCAACAGGTGATAGACGTGCTCACAAATCTCATGAACATTGATGTGCACTTTCTGTGGCGCGCGGCTGGGACCCGCCATGGAATCCACCAGCGCGGTCAGGCGATCGGCCTCGCCAATGATGACGCGCGTGTATTCCTTGAGGCTCGCTTCCTGCAGCTCGCGTTCCAACAACTGGGCGGCTCCACGCAGGCCACCGAGTGGATTCTTGATCTCGTGGGCCAACTGCCGGATCATCAGGCGACTGCCATCGAGGCGCGCCAGCAGGTCGTTCTCGCGTGAAATGCGCTGTCGCTGCGTCGTATCTGCCAATTCCAACAGCAGGTGCGTGCCGGTGATCTGGCCGGCGAGGGGAGTGATTGTTACATCCAGTATGCGTGCGTCGCGCGGCGCTCCGAGCGGTCGGATCACCAGCTCGCGATCGGCAATTCCTTCACCGGTATCCAACGCCCGGCGCAGAATGGCGTTCAGCCCGTTGGTGTCCTGGAGAAAGTCCCCGAACGGCCGGCCCCGAGCCTGGTTCAGACTGAAGGCCAACAGATCCTGCGCCGCCACATTCGCGTAAATGGCGCAAAGTTGCGCATCCAACACCACAATCCCCGTCGACAGCGTATCGAACAGGTCGGCTGGATCGAAATGCGAGAGAACGGACGGTAGGTTGGATTCAACTGCCACGGCGCACCTGGTTGCGCCGCGATCCGCGACGCAGTGCGACGTGGCTTGCGGTCAGTGTCGCTTGACGGGATTGGCCGGGGACTGCAGCGAAGGCTGCCGGACGTAGAAAGTCACTGAGGGTGATGAGCACACCGCGGTACCGTCGGCGTCTTTGACCACCAATTGAATAGTGTGGGTGCCGCGATCGACCGGTGAAATCGTGAATTGGCCACCGCTCGCCGGCACACCCGGGACGAGCTGACCGTCGAGCGTCACAACCGCGGTATCGCCGGGCCGTACCGCCGGTAGAACCGTTACACCGGCGTTTACGGTGTCCGTGTTCAGGAAAGCCTGCTCGTTCGTGGGCTCTGACACGACGCAGCTCTCGTAGACCTTCTCCGTAGACTTGCGCGCCGGTCCACCCGGCCGTGAGGCTGGCGTCGGCGCGGTCTTTGGAGAGGAATAAGTCTGGGGCGCTTTCAGCTCCACCTTCTGAGCATTCTCGTGGGGCTGATCGCTGTAGTGGACGACGCCATTCTCGTCTACCCACTTGTACACGGTCGCCGCTACAGCAACCGTGCAGCCGAGGAACATTAAGGTAAACAGAATTTTGCGCATATGAGGCCAGCATAGCTGGCCCCGGGATTCCCCACCAAAGCGAGTGGCGATATCCGTGAAGTACCGCCACTCTGTTTTGTCTTGGCGGAAAGTCGCCTGCGGCGCTTTCCACGGAGTTGAGTCCTGAGCCCACCTCAACGACCGGCAGAAAGCGCGGTTTTTGCCGGCAAGGTATCGTCAAGGTGGTCTCAGTTGCTCTCACTCGTTTGCCATCAGCAGCTGTAATACAGCTCCATCTCGATCGGGTGGGTCGCCATGCGGAACTTCGTGACCTCCTGCATCTTCAAACCGATGTACGCATCGATGACGTCATTGGTGAAGACGCCGCCGCGTGTCAGGAACTCGCGATCCTTGTCGAGATGCTCAATCGCCATGTCGAGCGAGTGGCATACCGTCGGGATGTGCTTCGCCTCTTCGGGCTCGAGGTCGTAGAGATCCTTGTCCGCGGGGTCGCCGGGATGGATCTTGTTCTGAATGCCGTCGAGGCCGGCCATCATCATGGCGGCGAACGCGAAGTACGGGTTGGCGCTCGAATCCGGGAAGCGCACTTCGATGCGGCGCGCCTTCGGATTTGACACCCAGGGAATACGGATCGACGCGGAGCGATTGCGCGCGGAGTAGGCGAGCATCACGGGCGCCTCGAATCCAGGCACCAGGCGCTTGTAGCTGTTGGTCCCGGCATTCGTGAAGGCATTGATGGCCTTCGCGTGCTTGATGATTCCGCCGATGTAGTACAGCGCGGTGTCGGAAAGTCCGCCGTACTTGTCACCCGCGAACAGTGCCTTGCCTTCTTTCTGCAGCGACTGGTGGACGTGCATACCGCTTCCGTTGTCACCAACGAGGGGCTTCGGCATGAAGGTCGCGGTCTTGCCGTAACCATGTGCCACGTTCAGCACGGCGTACTTCAGGATCTGCACCTGGTCGCCCTTGTTGACCAGGCCGCCGGCGCCGATGCCGATTTCGCACTGGCCGCCCGTCGCCACTTCATGGTGGTGCACTTCGACGACCAAGCCCATCTCCTCGCAGGCGAGACACATGGCTGAGCGGATGTCCTGGAAGGCATCCACCGGCGGTACGGGGAAGTAGCCGCCCTTGATGCCGGGACGGTGCCCCTTGTTGCCCTCCTGGTATTCCGTCGACGAGTTCCACGCGCCCTGCACGGAGTCGATGGAATACGAAGCTCCCCGCATCTCGTTGCTGTATTTGACGCTGTCGAAAATGAAGAATTCGTTTTCCGGCCCGAACAGCGCGCCATCGGCAATGCCGGTGGACTTCAGATACGCTTCCGCGCGCTTGCCGAGCGAGCGCGGATCACGCTCATAGCCTTGCATCGTGGCGGGCTCGACGATGTCGCAACGGATATTCACCGTTGTCTCTTCGAAGAAGGGGTCGAGGATCGCGGTGCCGGCTTCGGGCATGAGAATCATGTCCGACTCATTGATGCCCTTCCATCCTGCGATGGAGGAGCCGTCGAACATCTTGCCGTCACTGAACAGGTCGGTATCGACGAGCTTCGCGGGGATCGTCACGTGCTGTTCTTTTCCGCGGGTGTCCGTGAAGCGTAGATCCGCAAACTTCACGTCTTTTTCTTTTATCAGCTTGATTACATCGGTCGGTGTCATATCGCCTCCGGAGTAAAGTAATGCTCACCGCAACAGTCCGGGCCACACACAGGAAGGCGACCATCCGGCCCCAGCATTGCGCGGTCGAGCGGGTTCACAGTGCAGGCGCTATGCCAAGTTTGGTGCGCTGACAAATCAACCGGTTAGCCGCTCTCGGGCTGTGCACTGCACTATCATGGTGCACGTACATTGCAGTTTGCACCTTGGGGAGGCATTCGGCGGTGCGAATTTCGCCCAGCCCGAGGCCTGTTTCACACAGCCGCCTGATCTTGGTGCGACCCCTTGTCTACGAATAGACTAGGTGTATAGTAAGTCCATATCTGGACCAGCCGGGAGTCATTCATGAACTTGCCATCCGGTGCATTGCAGGGAAAACGGATTGCGCCCAACGAAGCGCACGCCGCGGGGGCTGTGGGCCTGCGAGCCTTCGCCCGCATAGCGGAGTTGTGGCATTTATCCATCGCCGAGCAATTGACCCTGTTGGGTCTCTCATCCCGGTCCACGTTCTTCAAATGGCGCAAAGAGCCGCAAGTGCGCCTGCCGCGCGATACCCTCGAGCGGATTTCCTACATCCTCGGCATCTACAAGGCGCTCCAACTTCTCCTGCCTGACACTCGCGCCGCTGACGAGTGGATCCGCCGTCCCAACGAGGCCGCCGTGTTTGGTGGCCGGTCTGCGCTCGACAGGATGTTGTCCGGCAACGTGTCGGACCTCTACATCGTTCGTCAATACCTCGACGCGCAGCGCGGCTGAGCTGATACCTCATGCAGAGCGTCGAATCCGCACTCGCGGTCAGCGAGGTGCGCTGGCAGCCGTGTTTTCGTGTAATCCCGAGCCGCTATCCCACCATTCACCTGTTTGAGCGTGTGGCCGATCCCGCTGATTGGGAGGCGTTGTACTGGATCGAATCCCTCACAAATCCCCGGCTACGGGACGAAGTGGGCGACATCGAGCTGGTGCCGCCGGAAGAGCGCGCGTTCGGTCCCGGTGGGTCCGTCATCATGGCGCCGTTTACCCATTTGGATCCGGTGGGCAGTCGCTTTGCGGATGGGACGTTCGGCGCGTTCTACGCCGCTGCGAGCTTCGCGACCTCAGTCGCCGAGACGTGCTACCACCGCGAGATCTTTTTGCGGGCCACGCGACAGGATCCACTCGAGCTCGACATGCGCAGCTACCTGGCAGATGTCGTGGCGCGATTTCATGACATCCGCGGCCAGCGGGCTCGAATGTCCGATATCTATGATCCCGACAGCTACATCTCGTCCCAGGTGCTCGGCCGGCAATTGAAATCCAACGGCTCAAATGGCGTCGTGTACGACAGCGTGCGGCATCCCGGTGGGGAGTGCCTGGCGATCTACCGACCGCGACTCATACTCAATATCCGCCAGGGTGTGCACCTGCGGTATGTGTGGGACGGTGGACGAATCAGCCGCGTCTACGAGCTGCGGCAATTGGATCACCATTAGGATGCGGACCGCAGGGACCCGCGGCAGGCGCAACCCGCCGCGCAGCCGGCCCAGGTTAACAATGAAGAAGGCCGCGCTTTTTGCGGGGGCGCCCAGCCCGGCGTGAAAGGACCCGGGCTCCGCGCGAACTTGTTCGCGCCAATTAACTATACTCGCGGGCCGTTTCTCCAACGCCTTTACTGACAGGTTGACGCATGAAGATCGGCACTGCGCCGCGCACGTTTCAGGAGCTCATATTCGGCTTGCAGCGCTACTGGTCCGACCAGGGATGCGTAATCCTGCAGCCCTACGATATGGAGGTCGGTGCCGGCACTTTCCACACGGCGACCTTTCTGCGTTCCATAGGTCCTGAGCCGTGGAGCGCCGCCTATGTGCAGCCGTCCCGTCGACCAACCGATGGCCGCTACGGTGACAACCCTTTCCGGCTGCAGCACTACTACCAGTACCAGGTGGTCATCAAGCCATCGCCCCTGGAAATCCTGGACCTGTATCTGGGCAGTTTGCGCTCGCTGGGCCTGGATCCCCTGGTGCACGACATCCGCTTCGTCGAGGACAACTGGGAATCACCCACGCTGGGCGCCTGGGGATTGGGTTGGGAGGTGTGGCTCAACGGGATGGAAATCTCGCAGTTCACGTACTTCCAACAGGTGGGGGGACTGGATTGCAGGCCCGTGACGGGCGAGATCACATACGGTCTCGAACGACTCGCGATGTATCTGCAGGGCGTTGAGAGCATTTACGACATTGTCTGGACGCAGGGCCCGCGCGGTCCCGTGACGTACCGGGATGTTTATCATCAGAACGAGGTCGAGCAATCGACTTACAACTTCGAGCTGGCGGATGTGCAGATGTTGCTGCGCCATTTCGATGATCACGAAAAGATGTGCAAGGAGCTGTTGGCGGCGAAGTTGGCGCTGCCGGCCTATGAGCAGGTCCTCGAGGCCTCGCACACTTTCAATCTGCTGGATGCCCGACGCGCCATCTCCGTGACGGAGCGGCAACGTTACATCCTGCGTGTGCGCACCCTCGCCAGCCAGGTTGCTCAAACTTACTACGCGAGCCGCGAGGCACTCGGTTTCCCACTGGTGAAACGGGATGCGGTTGATGCGGGAGCCGCGGCATGACGGTTGAGAAAAAGGACTTCCTGGTTGAGTTGGGTACCGAAGAGCTGCCGCCGACGGCGTTGCGCGGGCTCGAGCTTGCGTTCGCATCCGGGGTGCAAGCCGGTTTAGCCAAAGCAGGTTTGCTTCACGGCGACATCCTATCGTTTGCCACTCCCCGCAGACTTGCAGTGCGGGTCGACCGATTGGTCTCGCGCCAACCGGATCAAGACATCAAGCGCCGCGGGCCGCCGGTCTCTGCGTCGTTCGACGCTGCCGGTCAACCTACTCGGGCCGCCTCGGCATTCGCTGAGAGTTGCGGCGTTCCCGTGGATGCGTTGCAGAAGTTGGATGAAGGCAAAGGCTCGTTCCTGTTTTACATCGGCACGAAACCCGGCGCCGCGGCGACCGAGTTACTTCCTGCGATCGTGCAGGCCTCCCTCGATGCATTGCCGATTCCCAGACGCATGCACTGGGGTTCGGGGACCGCCGAATTCGTTCGCCCCGTGCACTGGCTGGTCATGCTTTATGGAAAGGACGTCCTGCCGGCACGGTTGCTGGAGACTGTCGCCGGTGATCTGACCCAGGGGCATCGCTTTCACGCGCCCAAGCCCATTCGGATCAGCTCCCCTGCCTCTTATGAGCGCACGTTGAGTGAGCGTGGGTATGTATTGCCGGACTTCCTGAAGCGCCGTGAGCTGATCAAGACCCAGGTTGTGGAAGTCGCCACCTCACTAGGCGGACACGCGTTGATCGGTGATGAGTTGCTCGATGAGGTCACCGCATTGGTCGAGTGGCCCGTCCCCGTGGCCGGCCGATTTGAAGAGCGGTTCCTGCAGCTCCCGCGCGAGGTGTTGATTTCAACGCTGCAGGACCATCAGCGCTATTTCGCGTTGGAGGATGGGCAAGGGCGTTTGATGCCGAGCTTCATCACTGTCAGCAACATCGAGAGTCGCGATCCCTCGAAGGTACGAGAAGGCAACGAGCGCGTCGTTCGACCGCGCCTGGCCGATGCCGCGTTCTTCTGGGAACAGGACCGAAGGCAATCGCTTGCCGCCCGTATCGAGGCACTGGATGCAATGACATTCCAGGTCAAACTCGGCTCACTGGGCGACAAGACCCGTCGCGTGCGAGCGCTTGCCGGCGAGATCGCTGCCACCGGCGTTGGAGATCGCGCGGAGGCGGAGCGCGCCGCTGACCTTTGCAAGTGCGACCTGTTGACGGCAATGGTCGGTGAATTCCCTGAGCTGCAGGGAATCATGGGGACGTACTACGCACTCGCGGATGGCGAGCCAGCCGAGGTGGCCGTCGCGATCCGCGAACACTACCTCCCGCGCGGCGCCGGCGACGAGCTGCCCGAAACACACGCGGGCCTGGCTGTCGCGATTGCCGACAAGCTGGACACGCTCGCGGGTATTTTCGAGATTGGTGAGAAACCCACGGGTGCAAAGGATCCGTTCGGCCTGCGCCGCGCGGCCATCGGGCTGCTGCGGATATTGATTGAGAAGCGACTCGACCTGGATTTGCGGAAGTTGATTGGAGTTGCGTTGGGGAATGTGCGGGCCGATGTCGACCGAATCCGCGCCGCGAAGGCAGCCAGTGCCACCGCGGCAAAGGCCGCCCCGGCTGCCGGCGCATCTGCCTCGCGCGTCTCCGCGGCTCCGGCTCCGGAAGACCAGGTGTACGACTTCATCATGGAACGTCTGCGCGCGTACTACCTCGAGCGCGCAACCACCGGCGCCCCCGTGCCCGGTTCGTCACCTGTGTTCACAACGGAAATGTTTGACGCGGTGTTGGCCACCAAACCCGCCTCGCCATTGGATTTCGATGCCCGGTTGAAAGCGCTGCGTGCCTTCCTGGATCTGCCGGAAGCCACCAGCCTGGCGGCAGCCAACAAACGCATCGCGAACATCCTGCGAAAAGCCGGTGAGACGCGGCACGAGGCAGTGGATGTCGAAACGCTGAAGGATCCCGCGGAAGTGCGTCTCTTCGATGCGATGCGCTCGCTTCAGGAAGCCGTCGCCACCGCACTAGCCCAACGCGAATACGCCAACGCACTGGGCCGCCTCGCCCAGCTGCGACCGCCGGTCGATGCTTTCTTCGAGGAGGTCATGGTCATGGACGAGGATCCGCGATTGCGCAAGAACCGCCTGGCACTGCTGGCGCAACTGCACGGCCTCTTCATCGGCATCGCCGACCTGTCCCGCCTCCCGGGTTGAATCAACAAACCGCAACCACCACGCCGCGCCAATGCAGTTAATCGGCTCGCTGATCTACACCGTCTTTCTGTTTGCCTGGACTTTTTTCTACGCGATCTTCTTCGTGATCGCGTGCTCATTCCTACCATTCCGCAAGCGTTTCATTCTGGCGCGGGTGTGGGGGCTGGTCCTGCTGTGGGCATTGAAATGGACCTGCCGGCTGGACTACCGCATCGAAGGCCGGGAGAACATGCCGCCCGGCAATCACATCGCACTGTGGAAACATTCATCGTCGTGGGAAACCATCGCCATGGCGGTCGTCTTTCCACGGCAGGTGTGGGTTTTGAAACGCGAGCTGCTGTGGATACCGGTCGTGGGCTGGGGTATTCGCCAGCTGCACGCCATCGCCATCGATCGAAAGTCGGGGCATTCCGCCGTGGGCCAGGTCGTTGAGCAAGGCAAGCAGCGGCTGGACGAAGGTGACTGGATCATGATCTTCCCCGAAGGCACCCGCATGCCTCATGGGCAGACCCGAAAGTACGGCGTCAGTGGGACGCTACTGGCGGTCGAGCGGAACAAACTGATCGTTCCGGTCGCACATAACGCAGGTAGCTACTGGCCACGTCGGGGGTGGATGAAGAAGCCGGGTACCGTGCGCGTCGTCATCGGACCGCCGATCGAACCCGCCGGCAGGGATGTAAGAGAGATCAACAGGGAAGTACAGGCTTGGATTGAGAGCACCGTCTCGAGTCTGGTCGGCTGAGAGAAGCAGGTAGCATTCCGTCGCTCACGCGTTGCGATCTGAAAGTGTCGCCGTAGGAGTGAGACATCTGCGGTATTTTGTCGAGGTTGGTCTGAATAAGAATCGCATCCCAGCGCTGGCTCTTTTTTGTCACTTGGGTGGCCGGCGTCGAGAGACCCATGCGGTTCCCCCTGAAGCTCTGTTTGGCTGTCGCCCTGACGTGGACTTTGGCCGCATGCGGTGCGCTGCCAGCCCAGAATTTTGATCACGCGTCCCGCGCGACCATCCGGCGCATCGAAGTCGTTCCCATTGGTACGCCGGAGCGCCCTCAGGTTCGCATTATGAATCCGATCGGCGCCGGCTTCGGCCTGGTCGGCAACCTGGTTGAATCACAGCGGGCCGCTGGCGCGAGCCAGGTGCTGGAGGACGTTCTCGCCAGCGCGCACTACGACTTCCGGACTTCGCTGGCCAACTCCATTGCCCAGGCAGTGAGTAAAGTTGGATTCAGCATCAACCGCTTGGCGGGCGCACGTCCTGACAAGGAGCACTCGAAATTTCTCACGAAGTATCCACGCGAGAAGAAAGTGGATGCGTATCTCGATGTATACGCGACTTATGTCGGATTCGAGGCGCCTCAGTCCACCACTGCGTATCGCCCGCGCCTCGAGTTGTCGGCGCGCCTGGTGAGCGCGAAGGACAATCAGGTCCTCTTCCAGGACCGTATCGTCTACGGCTGCCTCGAGAACACTGACGAGGAAGCCGTGCTCGTCAGAGCAGATGACAAATTGAGCTTCCGCAACCGCGCCGCCCTCCAGGTCGACCCCAACAAGACCGCCCGCGCGCTGCAGTCCGCGATCGACGCCACCGCCTGGGAGCTCGCCAAGCAGTTCATGTGATGAGCCGGCCCAACCGCCGCCCTAGGATGCAGCGCCCGTGTCAGCCTCGCCGGGGCCCAATCCCCGGCTTGCGGCGGTACGCTAATACCTCGAAAGCGACGCCCCGTCCGGCGCCGGGTGTCAACTTTTCCCGCCCCGCTTCCTAATCCACGGGCCGGCTGCGATATTCGCCGGCCCTGGGGCGAATGGTCGGCAATTTGAATTCATCGATGCTCGTGGCGGTCATTGCACTGCTGCTCTCCGCCGGGTTCGTCTACTGGGCCTGTGAATACTTTGTAAACGGCGTTGAATGGGTCGGTCGCAAGGCCGGTATCTCCCAGAACGCGGTCGGCACCGTGCTGGCCGCCTTTGGGACCGCGCTGCCCGAAAGCATCGTCACCTTCGTAGCCGTCGTGTTTGGCCATGACGCGTCAGCGAAGAACATAGGTGTAGGTGCCGCGCTTGGTGGCCCGCTGGTGCTCGCCACCATCGCATATCCCATCGTGGGCATCATGTTGCTGCTGACGCGCTCACAGCAGCCCAACCGCCCGATTGAAGTCAATCGTCAGCGATTGAGCCGCGATCAGAGTTGGTTCCTGCTGATCTTTGCATTCAAAATCGCCCTGGGCTTCGTGGCCTTCTCCCTCAAGCCGTGGCTCGGCTGGCTGTTTCTGGCGGCGTACGCAGCCTATACGTGGGTCGAGGTCCGCCACGAAGGTGACGCACCTGAAGGCGAGCTCGAGCCCCTGATGTTCGAAGCAAAGGCGGCGAACCCAGGCTGGCTCATGGTGACCCTACAAAGTGTGTTGGCATTGGTCGTGATCTTTGCGGCATCACACGTCTTCGTCAGTCAATTGGGCGCCGTGGGACCTTGGCTCGGTATCCCCTCAACGGTGGTCGCACTGCTATTGAGTCCGATCGCCACCGAATTGCCCGAGACCATGAACGCGATCATCTGGATCCGGCAGGGCAAGCACCGGCTCGCTCTGTCCAACATCAGCGGCTCGATGATGATCCAGGCAACGGTGCCGACCGCGCTGGGCCTGTTCTTCACACACTGGCTGTTTGACGGAGCTCTGACAGTCGCCGGCGTGGTAACGGCCGTGGCGATCGCTGGATTGCTGATCCTGCTCAGATGCAACGCACTGACGCCCGTGCGCCTGGCGCTCTTTGCGTTGGGGTATGTGGCTTTCGGACTGGGGATTTGGATAATTTCCCCATAACTATCAAAGAGTTATGAGGAAATAGACCCCTGTCCGGCTAGACGTCGAGATTCATGACCGAGAGGGCATTCTTCTCAATGAACTCGCGGCGCGGCTCCACCTGGTCACCCATGAGCGTGGTGAAGATGTCATCCGCGGCGACCGCGTCATCAATCTTCACCTGCAGGAGCCGCCGGGTATCCGGATTGATGGTGGTGTCCCACAGCTGCTCCGGATTCATCTCACCGAGCCCTTTATAGCGCTGGATGCTCTGACCGCGACGCGCCTGATCGAACAGCCACCTCATGGCTTCCTTGAATGAGCCCACCTCATAACGATCATCGGCGCGAGTGACGTAAGCCCCCTCACCGATCATTCCCGCCAAGGTGCGGGCCAGGTCGGCAATCCGCTGGTACTCGGCGGACTCAAAGAACTCCCGCGGCAGATACTTTCTGCTCGGGGTGCCATGCTCGGTCTTGTGGATCAAGACCCGAGCTGCGTGCCCGTCACCCGCCTCGCTGACCTCGACGCTGTAAGTCCGGGTTCCGTCGTCGAGCCCATTTAGCCGCTGGTGCAGCTCTTGCGCCCACCCCCGCAACCAATCGCTCCGATCAAAGTCCTCCGGTCGCACTTCCGGCATGTAGATCAGGCGGTCCAGGAGCCGATCGTCATAGCGCCGTGACCAGCGCTTGATGATGGCCTGCACCTCCATGTACTGGCGCGCCAACATCTCGAGTCCAGACCCCTGAAGCGGCGGAGCCTCGGAATTGACGTGCAGCGCGGAGTTCTCCAGGGCCGTATTGAGAAGAACGGCATTCAGCTCGTTCTCGTCCTTCACGTACGACTCCTGCTTACCGCGCTTCACCTTGTAGAGGGGCGGTTGAGCAATGTAGATGTGCCCGCGCTCGATGAGCATCGGTATCTGCCGGTAGAAGAACGTGAGCAGCAGCGTCCGAATATGGGACCCGTCCACGTCCGCGTCAGTCATGATGATGACGCGGTGATACCGCAGCTTGTTGATGTCGAACTCGTCGCGACCGATGCCACAGCCAAGCGCGGTAATCAGCGTACCGACCTCAGCGGACGAGAGCATCTTGTCGAAGCGCGCCTTCTCGACGTTCAGGATCTTGCCTTTCAGCGGCAGGATGGCCTGAGTACGGCGATCGCGCCCTTGCTTGGCGGATCCACCTGCCGAATCACCCTCGACGATGAAGATTTCCGACAGCGCCGGATCTTTCTCCTGGCAGTCCGCCAGCTTGCCGGGCAGACCCGCAATATCGAGTGCCCCTTTGCGTCGGGTCATTTCGCGCGCCTTACGGGCGGCTTCACGAGCCCTCGCAGCCTCAATGGTCTTTGCCAGGATGAGGCGAGCCTCCGCCGGGTGTTCCAGCAGGAATTCCTGGAGCTTGGTGCTTACCGCCGTCTCAACAATGCCTTTCACCTCTGACGAGACCAGCTTGTCCTTGGTCTGCGAGGAGAATTTCGGGTCGGGCAGCTTTACAGAGAGGATCGCGGTCAGACCTTCGCGGGCATCATCGCCGGTGGTCTGGATCTTCTCCTTCTTGGCCGACATCTCCTTCTCGATGTAGTCATTCAGCGTGCGGGTGAGCGCGCTCCGGAATCCGGCCAAGTGAGTACCGCCGTCCTTCTGCGGGATATTGTTCGTGTAGCAGAACATGCTCTCCTGGTAGGAGTCGTTCCACTGCATCGCCACCTCGACGGCAATCGGACCATCCTGGGTCTTGAACCAGAAGACGGTCTCGTGGGCCGCGGTACGGGTGCGATTTAAATGCTTTACGAATGCCTGCAGGCCACCTTCGTGTTTGAAGGTATCGGTCTTGTTCTCGCGTTCGTCGATCAGTTCGATGCGAACGCCGGAATTGAGAAATGACAGCTCGCGCAGCCGCTTGGCGAGAATCTCGTAGTTGAACTGGATGTTCGTGAAGATCTTCGCGCTGGGCTTGAAGCGGAGGGTCGTGCCCCGCTCCTGCGTGTCACCGACCGCTGCCATCGGTGCTGCGGGCTCACCCAGGTGGTATTCCTGCTTGTGGACCTTCCCATCGCGGTAGACCGTCAGTACCAGGTAGTCGGAGAGGGCATTGACGACCGAGACGCCGACGCCATGGAGTCCGCCCGAAACCTTATAGGAGGTGTCGTCGAACTTACCGCCTGAGTGCAGGACGGTCATGATCACTTCAGCGGCAGAGCGACCCTCTTCGGCATGGATGTCGACAGGCATTCCGCGCCCGTTATCGGAGACCGTAACGGATTCATCCGCGTGGATGGTGACCACCACTCGATCGCAATACCCGGCCAGGGCTTCGTCGACGGAGTTGTCGACGACCTCGAAGACCATGTGATGCAAGCCGGAGCCATCGTCAGTGTCCCCGATGTACATTCCAGGGCGTTTTCGCACCGCATCGAGGCCCTTCAAAACTTTGATTTTGCTGGAGTCGTAGACGTCGTCAGATGCCATGAATTTGCCCAGTCTATGGATAGGGCATTATACAGGCGCGACCCTCCCCTGTTCCACGTGGAACACCCTTTCGGGCCTGCCAAAGAGGTCAGATTCGGGCTGAAGAGACGTGATTACGAGCTGACACTTCAGCTGACTCACTTCCTCAATAAATTTCAGCAAATGAGGGCCGTCCAGCTCAGCCGCCGGATCGTCCAGAAGAAGAGTTGGGGTGGTCGCGGTTCGCTCCTGCAGCAGTTGAATCTGGACCAGGGTCATGGCGATGGCCACCAGTTTCTGTTGCCCGCGGGAGAGAATCTCGCGGGCCGGTCGGCCGTTCAAACGCACGAGGACATCCGCCCTATGCGGTCCACTGTGAGTGAGTCCCCTGGCTTGATCCCGCGCGCGCGAGTCGAGAAGGGATTGGGCAAGTGGCACATCCTGAGACCAACCACGGCTGTAGTGCAGATCAACCTCCAGGCCACTCAGTGCCACCACGGCCTGGCGCCAAGCCGGCTGCATCTGCTCCAGCATTCCCCGACGCGCCTCGGCAATGAGCTCGCCCAGCCGAGCTACCTCGGGGTCCCACGCTGCGGCCTGAGCCGGTTGGCTCCTCAGCGCGGCGTTACGCTGCTTCACCGCACGCGTGTACCGAACCCACAAATCAGCGAAACCCTGTTCCACGTGGAACACTGCCCAGTCCATCCACCGCCGTCGTCGGAATCCTCCTTCCTCAACGAGCTTGTGCACGCCAGGGTCGACCACCTGTACGGGAAAGGATTGAGACAGCTCAGTCAGCGACCCTGCTGTCGCCCCGTTGATGCGCGCAGTCGTGCCACCGCCCTTCGCCACTTGGACACCGACCGCTTGCGGAGGCATCCCATCAGTCCGACCGAATACGGTCAGCCGCGGCTGACCCTGTCGAATGAGCCGCTCGGAATTTCGGGTTCGGAAGGATCGCCCACGACCCAGGAGAAAGATCGCTTCGAGCAGCGAGGTCTTGCCAGACCCGTTGCTACCCCAGATCAGATTACGTTGTGGGTCGAGTGTCAGTTCGGCGCGCTGGAGACATCGCAAATCCTCCACCGTCAACTGAACGAGACTCACGACGCGCCGGAGCCCAGTGTCTCGGCTGCCTCATTCACGAACGGCACCGCCTGTCAGCGGAGACTCGATCAACAGGGTGTTTTCGGGCAGCTGCCGATGGGTGCGGCACGTGCGGCGCACGGATGACCCGCAAGGGGTGCACCGGGGTGCGAGCGCGCGACTACGCGCGGAACCGGGTTCATGGGCGCTCCCAAAAACGCCCTGTCGCTTGAGGCTTCGCATGGCGCAGACGCCAACCGTTCGTAAATAAACCCAACTTAGAGGCGCATCGGCATAACGACGTATCGCGTATGCGTAGCCCCCGGCGCGTGGATGAGGCAGCTGCTGTTCGAGTCAGTCAGGCCAATTTCGACCTTCTCGCTCTCGATGGCGCCCAACGCATCCAGCAGGTAGTTCACGTTGAATCCGATCTCGACTTCCTCACCCTGGTAGGAAACCTCGACCTGGTCTTCGGCCTCTTCCTGCTCCGGGTTGTGCGCCTGAATGACCAGCAATTCCGGCTTGGCCGTCAGTCGAATTCCGCGGTACTTCTCGTTGGACAGGATGGCGGTCCGTTGGAGCGCCTGTCGCAGCAGCTCCCGATCGGCCTCCACCTTCCGGGCCGGGCTGGCGGGGATCACGCGCCCATATTCTGGGAAACGACCATCAATCAGCTTCGAAGTGAAGCGAATTGCGCCGATCTGGGCGCGAACGTGGTTCGTTCCGATGGCCAACTCGATGGTTCCCTCAGTTCCCAGCGTTCGTTGCAGCTCGAGAACACCCTTGCGAGGCACGATGACCTGTTGGTTCGTCTTGGCCGCTTCCACGAGGGTCATTTCGCACAACGCCAGACGATGTCCATCCGTCGCCACTGCGCGCAGGGACGTGCCCTCAGTCTCCAGTAGCAACCCGTTCAGGTAGTACCGGACGTCTTGCTGCGCCATCGAAAAATGGGTCTTCTCGATCAGCCGACGAAACTCGCCCTGGGCCACCGTCAAAGTCTGCTGAGCATTGATCTCCTCGACCAACGGAAACTCCGCGGCCGGCAGAGTCGACAACGTGAAGCGGCTTCGTCCGGCCTTGATCGAGATCCGCTCGCCTTCCGTGCTGAGCGTGACGCTCGCCTGTTCCGGCAACGATTTGAAAATATCGAGCAGCTTCCGGCCGGGCACCGTTATGTCACCGCCCTGCTGGACGTTCATCATGCTCGTGGCTACGAGCTCCACTTCGAGATCAGTTCCGGTAATGCTGAGTCGATTCTCGCGCGCTGACAGCAGTACGTTCGCGAGCACCGGCATCGTCTGCCTTCGCTCGACTACGCCGATGACGCTTTGCAGGGGCGAGAGGAAATCTTCACGTGGAGCTGTCAGCTTCATATCTTCTATCTTTCTTAGATTAAGAACTCAGATTGTTGTTGCTATAGAGCCTGTGAATATCGAGCACAAGAAAACTTTGCCACGTGCATCAACCTGTTGCAGCCGTTTCGCACGAGCACAAACCACGGCGCGAGCTGCCAGTCTCCTGTGTGACTCCTGTGCGTAACTTTATCCACAGATTCATCCACAGTCAGCACACAGGCATTTACACATCATCCCGCCAAAGTTCTCAACAGGTTCGAATAGTCCTCACCCATCCGCTGCTCGGAGGTCCGCAGCTCCTTGATCCGCTTGCACGCGTGCATGACAGTCGTGTGATCACGACCGCCAAACGCATCACCGATCTCCGGAAGGCTGTGACTCGTCAACTCCTTGGCAAGGGCCATGGCCACCTGGCGCGGACGCGCCACGGAACGGCTACGGCGCTTGGAAAGCAGGTCCGCCATCCGAACCTTGAAGTAATCCGCAACGGTCTTCTGAATATTCTCAATCGTAACCAGTTTCGCCTGTAGAGACAGCAGGTCTTTCAAGGCTTCCTTGGTGAATTCGACCGTGATCGGGTGACCGGTGAAACGCGAGTTGGCAATGACCCTGCGCAACGCGCCTTCGAGCTCACGAACGTTCGAGCGAATCCGCTTGCCGATGAAGAACGCCACTTCCTCGGGAAGAATCACGCCGGCGTGCTGCGCCTTCGAAATCAGGATGGCCACACAGGTCTCGAGCTCGGGTGGCTCGATGGCAACCGTGAGGCCCCAACCAAAACGCGACTTGAGCCGCTCCTCGAGACCGTCGACTTCTTTCGGGTAACGGTCGCACGTGAGGATGACCTGGTGCTGACCTTCGAGCAGCTCGTTGAAGGTGTGAAAGAACTCTTCCTGCGAGCGATCCTTGCCGGCAAAGAACTGAATGTCGTCGATCATGAGCGCATCGAGCGAGCGATACGCCGTCTTGAACTCGTTCATCGAGTTGTGCTGCAGAGCGCGAACCATGTCGCCCACGAAACGCTCCGAGTGTACGTATGCAATCCGCGCTTCGGAATCGCGTTCCTTGATCAGATGCGCAATGGCGTGCATCAGATGGGTCTTGCCCAGACCAACACCGCCATAGAGGAACAGAGGGTTGTAAGCACGCCCCGGGTTTTCAGCCACCTGAAGTGCGGCGGCCTTCGCGAGCTGGTTGCTCTTGCCCTCGACGAACGAGCCGAATGTGAAATCGGCTTGCAGCCGAGCTCCGACGACGAGACCGTCCGCTCGCCGTGGACGCGACGGAAGGATCGCGGGCGCAATCGCCTTGCGCTCGGGAACCACAGCGCGCGAGCCGACTTCAACGGTGACTACGGGGATGTCGCCGCTACCCTGGTCACGTAACAACTCGCCGATTCTCGGCAACAGATTGGCATTGACCCAGTCAACTACGAATCGATTGGGCGCAAGCAGCTTCAACGCGCCGGCACCCTCCAGAACCTGCAGAGGACGCACCCACGTATTGAATTGCTGCTCTGGAAGCTCAGCTTCCAAGGCGCAAATACATTGAGTCCAATGAGACGCTTCCACGCGCTGCCTCCGCGGCCGCCGCGACGGGACCTGAGAAAAGGGCTGCGCAGTCTATACCTAGTGCCACGTGTGCTGAAGGCCTCTGAGACACTCAACGGGGCCGGTTGCGTCTTCGCAAGCGGCTGGAAAGTTGCGCTTGCGCATGGGAAGTATCTATTGACACCTTGGCGCTCAACGGCTTAGCCTTGCCGCCCTTTTTGGTACCCACGGACCATCGACGGAGCTCATGCTATGAAGCGCACCTATCAACCGAGTAAAGTGCGGCGTGCGCGCACGCACGGGTTCCGTGCACGCATGGCTACCAAGAACGGCCGTGCCGTTCTTGCCCGCCGTCGCGCCAAGGGCCGCAGAAAGCTCATTCCATAATTATCCATTGAGTGGCCGCTTGACCGGCGACTGCGCGGCCCGACCCCGGCTGACTCTCCCCGCGCAGAAGCGCATTCGCCGTAAGTCGGACTTTGATGCGGCTTACGCGCGGGGCCGTCGGTTCGGCAATAGATTTTTTGGTCTGACCGCTTGCTGGAACGACGAGGGCTGGCCTCGTCTGGGCCTCGCCGTTGCGGTTCGGACCGCAGGCGGTGGTGTCGAACGTAACCGGATTCGAAGGATAATCCGCGAGTCGTTCCGCCTGCACCAGCACGAGCTGCCGGCCGTAGACCTGATCGTCAGCGCGCGAAACCGTGCGCGGGACGCTACCGGGGCGGAACTACGCGAGAGCCTGGATGCGCTGTGGAAGAGCGTAACGGGCAAGTTTCACGCCCCTGGCACTCAGGGGTCAGGCGATGTGCGCTGAACGCGCGCCCGGGGGCGGCTGTCGGCTAATGGAACAATAGAACGCGCAATGCGCAACGTTGCCACGCTCCTGATTCGAATATACCAGTGGACCGTGAGCCCGCTTCTCGGTCCCACATGTCGATTCCATCCGTCCTGTTCCAACTATGCGCTCGAGGCCATCAACCGATTCGGCACGTTCCGGGGCGGTTGGTTGACTGTGAGACGCATTGGACGATGCCATCCCTGGCATCCTGGTGGTTTCGATCCCGTACCGCTTTCCGACGGCGCGGGCTCCTGCGCCCCGTCCGCATGCAACCACCCGGCACATGACTAACAATCCCCGAATCTACCTGTGGATCGCCCTGGCGTTGATGGTTTGGCTGAACTATGACGCCTGGCAGCGCGACTACGGCCCGTCTCCCAGCGCCATTACCAACACCACGCAGCCCGCGAACGGCAACCCTGCGACTGCCACGAGCTCCGCGAATGATCTGGCGAACCAGATACCGGAAGCTCCCAAGGAGAGTCCCCCTGCGACCGCCGCGCCTGCTGCCTCCGGTACGCCGGGCTCAACAGCGGGCGAGTCGACCGACTCGGTCCCCGGGTCATCGGCGCCCGGCTCAACGGCCACTCCCGCCCCAGGCACGTCGTCAGCGCAAGTCGTGCACGTCCGCACGGACGTACTCGATGTCGATATCAGCACTGTGGGAGGCACGATACAGCGCGCCGACCTGCTCAAATATCCGAAGGTCAAAGGCGAAACGGCGCCCGTACGCCTGGAAAACCAGGACGATCCGCAGACGGCTTACCTGTTGCAGTCAGGACTGACCGGCACGCAGTCGACACCCAGCCACCTGACACCGCTCCAAAGCGCGCAGACGGACTACCAACTCGGCAGTGCAAACGAGTTGCGCGTTCCCTTCACCTGGACGAGCGACAAGGGTGTCCAGGTTACAAAGACATTTGTGTTCCGCCGCGGCGAATACGCGGTCGACATTGAATACGACGTCGAGAATCACTCCGACGCGCCCTGGTCAGCCGCCCCCTATGCGCAAATTCTGCGCAACGACCCACGCACCAAGCGCTCGATGTTCAACGTCGAGACGTACGCGTATCACGGTCCAGCGGTGTATGACGGCAAGAAGTATCACAAGCTCGACACAGCCGACCGCGACGACAGCCATCTGTCGATCGACGTCACGAACGGCTGGATCGCGGCGCTACAACATCACTTCGTCAGCGCGATCGTGCCTCCGAAGGATCAGAAGTATCACTTCACCCTGACTGCCGACGGCGATCGCTTCCGCCTGGCCGCCAAGGGTGAGGCCCACACCGTGGCGCCGGGTAGCTCGGCGAAGTTCGACACCGATCTGTTCGTCGGTCCCAAGCTCCAAAGGCAGTTGAAGGCCACCGGGCCGGAACTGGCCCGCGTCACGGACTACAACTACCTGTATATCCTGGCCCAGCCCCTGTTCATTGTGCTCGACACCGTCGACCGCTTCTTCGGCAATTGGGGCATCGCCATCATTTTGGTCACGTTCCTGCTGAAGCTCCTGTTCTACCCGCTGTCCGAGGCCAGCGGCCGCTCAATGGCCAAGATGAAACAGCTGCAGCCCCGGATCAAAAACCTGCAGGACACGTATAAGGACGACGCCGAGAAGCGTGGTCGCGCCATGATGGAGTTGTATCAGCGCGAGAAGATCAATCCGGTCGCCGGCTGCCTGCCCATCATCATCCAGATCCCGGTCTTCCTGGCGTTCTACTGGGTGTTGCTGGAGAGCGTGGAGATGCGCCAGGCGCCGTTCGCGTTCTGGATCCACGACCTGTCATCGCGTGACCCTTACTTCGTGCTCCCGGCCATCATGGCCGCGGCGATGTTTACTCAGTACAAATTGAATCCCGCGCCCCCGGATCCGGTCCAGGCCAAGGTATTCATGTTCATGCCGCTGGTGATGTCGTTCATGTTCGCGTTCTTCCCGGCGGGGCTGGTGCTGTATTGGGTCACGAACACCTGTTTGTCCATTTTGCAGCAGTGGAATATCAACCGCCGCATTGCAGCAGTGGCGGCCAAGAAGAAAACCTAGGAGCCTGGGTTTTCGCGGACGTAAGTCGCCGTTACTCTAACGTCCACATGAGTAAGGTGGACACGATCGTGGCAGCGGCGACGCCTCCGGGACGCGGTGGCGTCGGGATCGTGCGCGTGTCGGGACCGAAGGTCCCCGAAATCGCTGCTGTTATCCTCGGTGAGCTACCACCGGCGAGGCGCGCAACCTTCGCTCGCTTTCTCGATGCCCAACAAGACACCATCGACGCGGGACTCGCAATCTTCTTTCCCGCGCCGCACTCCTACACCGGTGAGCACGTACTCGAGCTGCAAGGGCACGGTGGCACGATGGTCATGGAGGCGCTCGTTGCCCGTGTCATTGAGATCGGCAGCCGACGTGCACAACCCGGTGAATTTACCCAGCGAGCCTTCCTCAACGACAAACTCGACCTGGCGCAAGCAGAAGCCATAGCAGACCTCATTGATGCCGGCTCCCGCGCCGCCGTGCGCGCCGCGATGCGCTCGCTGCAGGGTGAATTCTCCGCCATGATCCGCGGGCTGACCGACGCAGTGATCGATCTGCGCACCCATGTCGAGGCCGCAATTGATTTTCCCGAGGAAGAAGTCGATTTCCTGGCTGACGAGCACCTGACCGAGCGTTTCCGGTCTGTCCGCGAGCACTTCGACGGTGTCGAGCAGAGCGCTCGACAAGGACGCTTGCTGCGCGAGGGAATGACGGTTGTCATCGCCGGACGCCCCAACGCTGGCAAGTCGAGTCTCCTCAACAAACTCGCCGGCTACGATGCTGCCATCGTCACGCCGATTGCTGGTACGACTCGCGACGTCGTGCGCGAGCGGATTGATGTCGATGGCATGCCACTTCACGTGTTGGATACGGCGGGGCTCCGACAGGGCGGCGACGCTGTCGAGGAGGAAGGTATCCGACGCGCGAAAGTCGAGATGACGCGCGCCGATCGCGTGTTGTTTGTCATCGACGCGGCCGAGGACCCGCTGGGCAATGCCTTCCGCGAAGAAACCGCCCGCATGCCGACCGATGTACCGGTGACACTGATCTTCAACAAGTGTGATCTCGCCGTCGGAATCCCTGTGGCCGACACCGTCGCCGGCCCACCGCGACTCACCGTCTCAGCTACCACCGGCAAGGGAATCGATTCTCTGCGCGCCCATCTCAAGCAATGCATGGGCTTTCAAACACTCGACTCCGGCACCGTGTCCGCCCGCCAGCGCCACCTCGACTCGCTCACTCGTGCTCGCCGCAACGTCGACGAAGCCCAGCGTCAACTGCGGGAGCGCCGCGCCGGCGAGCTCGTCGCCGAAGAGCTCCGTGGGGCACAACAAGCGTTGAGCGAGATCACAGGCGAGTTCACCAGTGACGATTTG
>Ga0137415_10000540_pt1 | contig 36489 bp, 30 predicted proteins | sample CZODoug3_1_1_16f_FD_183082 | JGI IMG/M metagenome (GOLD analysis project Ga0137415, IMG submission 183082) | Vadose zone soil fungal communities from Angelo Coast Range Reserve, California, USA - CZODoug3_1_1_16fungal (Hybrid Assembly) | ecosystem: Environmental > Terrestrial > Soil > Vadose...
TCGGGCAAGTTGAATTAGCAAACCGCCGCACGATTCGATTTCCCCGCGTCTGCGAAAACGACACGAAATCAAACAGGTGCCTCCGCGTTGGTGAAAGGAGGCAAAGGGCTGCACCCCGCCGAGCAGCCCTCGACCGTGCCAAATTCGAGCCAAATAGCGACGAAAATAGCGACGAAAATACCGCTAAATGGCCCTATCCGCCTTAACTAAGTCTTCTGGAATCATTGACCGGCCTGTTCGGGACTTCCATGCCATGGAAGCGCGCTCCCAACTGCGCCACAGGCCCACTTCACGACGGAAAGAACCGCGTCAAGGGATGGCTGAACAACTCCATTGTCCCCCAGCGCTTGTGGATAGCCAAACCTTGCCAGTGCTGGATTTTGAGAATGTGTCGAAAATTAGTATGCTGGACGCGAAGCGCCCAGTCCACACAATGAACCTGAACCCGACTCTAGCCTCTGTGGTTTTCCTTTCTTCGGTTTTCTCGGCCTGTTCTCTCCAGGCGCAGGCGACTCCTCCTCCCGTGCCCTACGCGTCGGTGAGCCAACTGAACGGGATGCTTGGGCAGCTGGAACAAGCTTCCGAAACCACGCTGGCCGACTTGGACAAGCTGCGGGTCGAAAAGTGGAAAATGGACTCGGGCTTCAAGAAGCAGACCCTCGCCAACGTGGATTCCATCAAGAGAAATCTTCAGTCGGCTCTGCCCGAGATCGTCACGCAGCTGCGCAACTCGCCCGAGGACCTCGCCGCGACCTTCAAGATCTACCGCAATCTGGATGCGCTCTACGACGTGTTGGGGAACGTGGTCGAATCGGCGGGGGCGTTCGGGTCGAAGGATGAGTTCCAGTCGTTGTCCAACGATTTGAATGCTCTGGAGAGAAGCCGCCGCGCGTTTGCGGACCGAATGGAAAGTCTCACGGCCTCCAAGGAGGCGGAACTGAGTCAGCTCCGCACCCAGGTGAAGACCTTGCAGGCAGCAGCCCCGCCGCCACCACCGAAAAAGATCATCGTGGATGATAACGAACCGAAGAAACCGGCGCCTAAGAAGAAGACCGTGCCGAAACCACTTGCGAAGCCAGCAATGGCTCCGGCTCAGCCTGCCCAGCAGGCCCCACAACAGCAGCCCAAGTAATCTCTGGGCCCGCCTCAGAGCGCCGGAACCTGCCTAACCTGCATTCGGATGACTCGGGCGCGAGCGCTCCCGTCGGTCCGGCCGGACTGCCGTGCAACCTTGGCTCCGTGGTCATATCTATTGAAAACAAACCTCTTAGTTTGGGAACTCCTGACACGGCTCCGGGGTCTATGTAAGCAAGCGTTGACTCTGCTTTCGGACCTGGGACCGATGGAGACGCCGCAGTTGAGTTTATAATACGAGGTGCGCCGTGAGAGTCATGGCGGGAGCAGCCACCTTGGGTGATTTGGCAAGCGCGATCGGAGCTCGCGAGCAGGAAGCCGCGATCGTCGCAGAACTGAAGGCCGGGTCCGAGGAGGCCTACGCGTGGCTGATCGGCGAATTCCATCAGCCGATTTACGGGCTCGTGTATCACATCCTCACCGATCCGGCGGACGCCGCGGACACAACGCAGGAAGTGTTCCTGAAAGTTTTTCGCGGGATGAGGCACTTCCACGGTGAGTCAAGCCTGAAGACGTGGATTTACAGGATCGCGATCCACGAAGCGTCGAATCGCAGGCGGTGGTGGTTCCGCCACAAGGCTCAGGAAACATCCATAGAGCCGCTGGACAATGATGGTTACCAGGGCAGCGGGCTGGCCGCGAAGGAGACTCTGGTGGATGACCGGGAGTCTCCGTTCGACCATGCCGCGCACGAAGAAGTGCGGGCCCGGGTCGAAGAAGAGTTGCGTAAGGTGCCCGAGCCCTATCGCAGCACGCTGATCTTGCGCGATCTGGAAGAAATGTCATACGAGGAGATCGCCGAGGTCATGGACGTGTCGCTAGGGACTGTGAAGTCGCGTTTGACGCGCGGCCGCGAAGCACTCAAGCGGCGTCTGACTGGATACATTCGGGAGGTCGGTCCGGAGTTGGGACTGCTAAGTCCGCCAGAACCGGTCCGTAGTTCACGATGCCGGGTGGTTGGTGGTGGGGAGGAAGTTGAGGTGACGTCATGAAGTGCGCCGAGGCCAAGTCGATGTTCTCGCCGTACCTTGACGGAGCTGTCCCCGGAACCCAGATGCATGCCCTGGGCCTGCACCTGGACAAGTGTTCTGATTGCAACCGGGAGTATGCGCTGCTCCGTCAGACACAAGAATTGCTGGCCAGTGTGGGACGCCGCAAGCCGTCCGCGGATCTGGCCTTGAAACTCCGAGTCGCGATCTCGCGCGAAGTGGCCGAGGCGAAGCGTCCCCGCTTTCAGGGGCTGCTGGTTCGCCTGGAGAACGCCTTGCACCCCTTCATGGTCCCTGCGACCGCAGGCATCGTCGTGGCGGTCGTAATCTTTGGGTTCGTGATCGGTCTCACCATGCCCGAATTGCAGGCCCGCAATACCAACGACGTGCCCCTGATGCTCTACACCGGCCCGGAGCTGCAGGAATCCTCCTTCGCAGCGACTCTGAGCTCTGTGAACGAAGACTCGCTGGTGATCGAGGCCTACGTCGACGCGAACGGGCGCGTGCAGGATTACCGCATCATCTCGGACCCGGACAATTCACAAAAGCTGCTTCCCGAAGTGAAGAGAATGCTGATCTTCACGACGTTCCGGCCGGCGATGTCGATGGGCCGGCCAACCTCCGGACACGCCGTGCTTTCGTTCTCGAAGATCAGCGTGCGGGGATAAGAGAACTTAAATCTTGTTGGGGCTGCCCCTCGGCCAACTCTGCGGAAGCCGCGCGGCGGAAGCCTGAAAACTGAGAGCTGACAGCTGAGAGCGGCTCTGGCGGCCCTGCCGATTGACCCCCCGCGCAGAAGCTCTTAAACTATCGATGGTATCTCCCACAGCTTACCGTCCTGCTGGAGGTTCTCCTGAGTTCCTGGTTCCAACGTTCGACTTTTGCCGCGCTGTGCGCGCTGCTGGCACCGGTGTGCTTGGCCCAGAACACTCCCAAGGTAACGCTGGACACCAGTGAGACGCTGTTCACCGTCATCGCGTCCATCAATGCCTGCGGATACGACCAGGAACTGAACGCTTCCGACCCGTTGCGCGCCGAAATCCGCTCCGAGATCGGCCAGGCTACCCACAACTCCGATCCAGCGCTGGAAGCGTCGAACCTGATGTGCCAGTACTACCACGAGCATGTGCGGCAAGATTCTTCGCGGGATCTCTCGCAGTACATCTCGTTGAGCCTGTACCTCGGCGACCCGCCGAATTTTGTGCCCAGGGTTGCGGAAGGCGACCTGCCGCCGGATGCCATGGGGGTCGTGGGTTTTGCCAAGCTGGCGGCGAACTTCTACGACAAGGCAGGACTGCACAGCATCTGGCAGAAGCACCGCGAAGCCTATGCGCGGCTGACAGACCGCTATCACGAACCGCTCTCCAAGACGTTGTTCGACACCGAGATCTACCTGAAGCTCCCATCCGCGGGCTATCTGGGCCGCGGGTTCGCCGTGTACCTGGAGCCCATGGGAGCTCCCGGGCAGGTGAATGCGCGCAACTATGGAGCAGACTACTACGTGGTGATTGCCCCCGCCGGTTCGGCGCTCAAGATGGACCAGATCCGCCACACCTACCTGCATTACCTCCTCGATCCCCTGTCATTGAAGTATCCCACCTCCGTGAAACGACTCGAGCCGTTGCTCGATTCGATCAAGACAGCATCCATCGACGAACCGTTTAAGACCGACATGTCTCTGCTCATCACCGAGTGCCTGGTGCGGGCAGTCGAAATCCGGACGCAGGGCAGCGGCAAGACTCCCGAAGCGGTGCGCGCTGACAACGTCGAAAAATCGACGCAGCAGGGCTTCATTCTGACACGCTACTTTTACGATTCCCTTGTTCCGTTCGAAAAGGATCCGGCGGGAATCCGCAATGCCTACGCCGGTTTGCTCAACGGCATCGACCTCAGGAAGGAAGCCAAACGCGCCTCCGAGATACAGTTCGTCAGTGAAGCCTCGCCGGAGCTGCTTCACCTCTCTCGGTCCAACGATCAACATCTTCTGCAGACAGCCGAGAAGCGTCTGGCCGTGGGCGATTTGAAGACCACTCAGGAATTGGCTCAACAGGCGCTGGACGAGGGCCGCGAAGATAAGGGACGGGCCCTGTTTGTCATGGCGCAGGTGGCTGCCGCTAACAGGGATATGGCGGGGGCGATGGGTTATTTCGAGCGCGCCCTCAAGGTCGCCCAGGAGCCGAAGGTCGTCGCCTGGTCGCACATTTTCCTGGGCAGAATTTACGACTTACAGGAGCAGCGTGACACGGCCGTGGACCACTATCATGCAGCGCTGAACGCCGGCGGTACGCTGCCGGAAGTTAAGGCCGCAGCAGAGCGTGGTCTCGAGCGGCCCTATGAACCACCCGCGGCCCCGCCGCAGCCCAACGTAGGACCGTGAGAAACTCGATTCTCCAGATGCGAGAGTCGCAACCCAAGGAGAGAGCATGAAGCGAGTAGCGATGATCGGCGTGGTGCTGACCGTGGCGACGTGCAGTTACGCGCAGGCCGATAAGCCCGCCACCCAGACTCCGCCCGCACAACCAGGAGCCGCAGCGGCCGCGACTCCGCAGGCCAAGCGTCCCCCGCAGGCGAAGACCCAGGCGGAGTTCGATGCATACAAGGCCGTGGTCGCCTTGACGGACGCCCCCGCCGCTGAGAAGGCTTCGGACGATTTCGCCACGAAATTCCCGGACAGTGAACTGCGGCTCATGCTGTACAAGGCCACGATGCGGAGTTATCAGCGCACCGGGAACTCGGACAAGATCGTGGAAATGGGCCGCAAGGGCCTCGCCATCGATGCCGACGATCCCGAACTTCTCGTGACCGTGGCCAGCGAACTAGCCGAGAAAACGCGGGACACCGATCTCGACAAGGATCAGCGCCTCGACGAAGCCATGAAAATGGCCCAGAAGGCCATCCAGACGGTCGATACCGACGTGCCAATTCCCCCGAATACACCGCAGGAGCAGATCGACGCCTACAAAGGGCAGTTGCACTCTTTCGCCTACTCCATCATCGGAACCCTGGAGTTCAAGCGGGACAATTTCGCGGCCGCGGAGGCCGACTTACGTAAGTCGATCGACGCGTATCCTTCGCAACCGGATCCGGTGGTCTTGCTGCGGCTGGCCATTTCCCTGGATCGCCAGAGCAAGTATCCGGAGGCGCTCAAGGAAGCGAGCCGTGCGGTTGAGTTGACCAAAGACGATAACGGAGCCGGCAAGTTGGCACGCCAGGAGCGCGACCGGCTGACCCAATTGGTCCCCGGAGCGGCAAAGCCGCCTGATCAGCCGAAGAACTGACAGGCACTTCGCGAACCGGCGTCGGCTGGCCCCGAGGGCTGTTCGGCCGGCAAGCGGAGCCGGCTTCGCCTCATCACGGCTGGGGGAGTTGGCGGCCAGCCACAAGTTGCATGAAAGCGAGAGAAATTGCGGTGCTGGAGGGGCTGTTGGGATACCACTTCCAATGCCCGGAACTCATCGGCCAGGCGCTCACGCACAGCTCCCAGGCGCGAGAACAGGAAGCCTTGCAACTTCCGAAGGCAGGCCTGAAGTCGGGAGACAACGAACAACTGGAGTTTCTGGGTGACACTGTGCTGGCACTGGTCACCAGCGAGGAACTGTTCCGCCGGTTCCCGAATTTTCGCGAAGGGGAACTCTCCAAGCTGCGCGCCCACCTGGTGAGCGAGAAGCACCTGATCCAGGTCGCACAAACTTTGGAACTTGGCCACTATCTCCGGCTGGGGCGGGGCGAGGAAAAGAGCGGAGGGCGCGGCAAGACGGCGCTCCTCGTGGACGCACTGGAAGCCGTGCTGGCGGCCCTCTATCTCGATGGCGGTCTGGAGACCGCTCGCCGGTTCATTCTGCAAACGGTAGTGATCCCGGAGTTGGAGAGGATGAATCCGGGGAGCACCGGCGTGCCGGTGATGGATTTCAAGTCGGCGCTGCAGGAATCTTTGCAAGCCAGTGGCCGCCCGCAAGCATCGTATGTATTGGTAAAGGAGGCCGGTCCAGAGCACAGCAAAACCTTTACGGTGGAGGCGAGGCTGTATTCGACTGCCGGACACGGGAAAGCGGAGTTCACGGGCCGGGCCGAAGGGTCCACCAAGAAAAAGGCGGAGCAAGACGCCGCCCGCCAGGTGCTCGAGCACCTGGCTTCGCCGGCAGCCGCGTCCGACACCAAAAAAGGCGAGAAATCGGCGCCGCCAGCACGCCCGTCCCCATGACGACATCCTCGAACCCGGGCAAGGACTCCACGGACTGGCTGACTTCGCTGCAATCCCTGCTAGCCACTGTAGTGATCGCGGTTTTCGTCATCACCTACATCGTGCAGGCGTTTCAGATTCCCTCCGAATCGATGGAGAGTACCCTCCTGATCGGCGATTACCTCCTGGTGGACAAGCTCTGTTACGGCGGTGGAGGTGTGGGCGACTCGATCATTCCTTACCGGCAGATCCATCGTGGTGACATCATTGTGTTCCACTATCCCGTCAATCCGGCCCAGCATTTTGTGAAGCGGGTGGTGGGTGTCCCGGGCGACCGGATTCACTTGGTGAAGAAGCGCGTCTTCATCAACGGTGTACCCCTGAAGGAACCCTACGTGCGCTACTTCAAGCCGGAGGCAAACCCCTTCCGGGATGACTTTCCGCGATTGGACGTTCTGGACCCGGGGATCAACGCAGAGTGGTGGGTGCAGATGCCGAAGCTGGTGGAAGATGGTCAGCTGATCGTGCCGGAGGGCCACTACTTCGCCATGGGAGATAACCGGGACGATAGCTCCGACAGCCGCTATTGGGGTTTCGTGCCGCGGGAGAACATCATCGGGCGCCCGCTGCTGATTTACTGGTCGATCCGCAACCCGGACAGCGACCTGCAGGGCTCGCCTTCGTTCGGTGATAGACTTTATCACTTCGCTTATGCGGTGACCCACTTCTTCCAGATCACCCGCTGGGACCGCACATTTCGGCTTGTCAGCTAGCGAAGTCAACGTCCGCAACCAGGGAAACGAACGCAAGTGGCTCAGAAAGAGAACATCCCGGAGAAACAACGCGAGACCACGGTCGAGTTCCTGGCCTCGCTGGCGGCGGTGCTGGTCACCGGCCTCTTTATCATTACGTTTGTTCTGCAGGCATTCGAAATTCCCTCCAGTTCGATGGAGGATACGCTGCTGATCGGGGACCACGTCTTCGTAAACCGAGAGCAGTTTGCGCCGAAGACGAAGTGGGTAGGCCCGCTGCTGCCTTATCGCGAAATCAAGCGCGGCGACATCGTCGTATTCCTCTCTCCCGCGGAACCGGGCCTCTACGTGGTCAAGAGAATCATTGGCATTCCCGGCGATCGGATCCACTTGCGCGACGGTGTCGTGTACCGCAACCGGGAAAAGCTCATTGAACCTTACGTCATGCATAAAGGGCCGCTGTTTTACGACCCGTACCGTGACAATTTCCCGGCCGTGCCGCCCTCGGAAGCCTACAACGTCACCCCGGACTGGCAGCTGCTCATGCGTGCGCACATCGAGGGCGACGACATCGTGGTTCCGAAGGACAGCTACTTCGGCATGGGCGATAACCGGGACGTCAGCCTGGACAGTCGCTATTGGGGATTTATCCCGAAGGAGAACGTGATCGGACGGCCGATGTTCGTCTACTGGTCGTTCAACACGCCGCCCGACCAGTACCGGCACACCGACGTCAGCGAACGCATCGGTTTCCTGGTGCATGTGGTCGTTCACTTCTTCGACGAAACGCGCTGGCGGCGCACTTTTCGGGTGGTTCAATGAATTTCTTGCGGTCGAGGCGCGGCCTTGCGGCAGCGGGTGTTGCCATTCTGCTGGCCCTGTTTCTCGTACGGCCGGGAGCGACGCGCCTCAAGGTACGCATCGCGAACTCCGTCGGCTTGGCTCTGCAGCGGCAGGTGGAGATCGGCAGCGTCCGGCTTCGCCTGCTTCCCCAGCCCGGCTTCGAGCTCGAGAACTTCGTCGTTCATGATGATCCGACGTTCAGCGCCGAACCCGTACTCCGGGCGCAGGAAGTGACGGCTTTTCTCCGACTGAATTCCTTGCTTCGCGGACGTCTAGAGATTTCGCGCCTCAGCCTGACCGAACCCAGCCTGAATCTCACACGCAACGACGACGGTCACTGGAACATCGAGCATTTGCTGGAACGCACCGCCAAGACCGCAGTGGCGCCCACAGGCAAGGCTCCGTCCGAGTCGCGCCCGGCGTTTCCCTACATTGAGGCCGAGCGCGGCCGGATCAACTTCAAGTTCGGCGCGGAAAAGAAGCCCTTTGCCCTGACCGAAGCCAACTACGCGTTCTGGCAGGACTCCGAAAATGCCTGGGGCATGCGCCTGAGGGCGCAACCTTTGCGAACCGACTTCAACCTCAGCGACCTGGGCCAGATCAGGGTCAGTGGTACCTGGCTGCGGGCCGCAACCCTGCGCGAAACCCCCGTCCAGTTCAACCTGCAATGGGATGATGCCCAGTTGGGCCAACTGACGAAGCTGCTCTCCGGCCAGGACCGCGGTTGGCGTGGGTCGGTTCGGGTAACTGCCGGTCTGGTAGGCACGCCCGCGGATCTGGCCATTCGCAGCGACGGCTCGCTGGAAGATTTTCGCCGCTACGATATCGTTGAGGGTGAGCTTCTGAAGCTGACGGCTCATTGTGATGCTCACTACAGCACCCTCGATCATGGTTTTCACGCGATTCTCTGTCAGGCTCCGATGGGAGACGGCGCGATCGCCATGCGCGGTGAGGTACTGAAGTGGCGGGGGCCGCGACGTTACGACTTGAACATCACGGCGGAAAAGGTTCCCGTGCAGTCATTGTTGTCGGTCATCCGCCACGCCAAGAAGAATTTGCCCGATGACCTGCTGGCCGGCGGAAGGGTGGAGGCCCAGTTCCGCCTGCGCGCGACCGACACCAGTCCGCTGGAACTCGAAGGCGGCGGACAGACCACCGGCTTCCGCCTGCAGTCGGCGGCCACAAAATCGGAACTGGCCTTGGATACGCTTCCGTTCTCGCTGCTGACACGCGCTCCGGAAAAGCCTCCGAAAAAAACTCGCGCCCGGCGCAATGCCACTTCGATGAAGGCGCCGGATGAACCCCACCTGGCTGTCGGTCCGGTCCCGCTCAAGCTCGGGCGCCCAACCCCAACTACCGTTGCAGCGTGGATCACCCGATCAGGCTACAGCGTCTCGCTGGACGGAGAGGCCGAGGTGCAACGCCTGCTGGAGCTCGCCCGTATCCTGGGCATACCCTCAGCTCGCCCAGCCGCCACCGGATCCGCCAAGCTGAATCTGCGGATCGCCGGACAGTGGTCCGGATTCGCGGGTCCGAAAACCACGGGAACCGCGCAACTTCACTCCGTGCAGGCCAAGGTACGCGGTCTGAACGAGCCGCTTGAAATCACGACAGCCGACCTGAGCATGGGTGCCGCCGAAACCAGAGTCGAGGCGATTTCCGCCTCCGTCGCGGGCACCCGCTGGACCGGCTCGCTCTCATTCCCGCGTCTTTGCAGTTCCGTCCAGTCCTGTCCCATAACCTTCGATCTTCACGCCGACGAAATTGCTACTGACAAACTCAATGAGTTGCTGAATCCTAATCCTCCCAAACGGCCCTGGTACCGATTCTTGTCTTCGACATCCCAGGTCAGCCCCTCCTTTCTGGCGAGAACCCACGCCGCCGGGAAACTCGCGGCCAACCGCGTCGTGATTCATAATCTGGTGGGAACCCGGGTCACGGCACAGGTCGAACTCGAAGAAGGTCAGCTGCATCTGTCGGACGTGCGCGGCGAGGTGATGGGGGGCAAACATCACGGCGATTGGCGCGCCGCTTTCACAACGAAACCAGTGCTGTATTCCGGTGCTGGAACGCTCGAGAGTGTGTCCCTGGGCCAGATCGCCGAAGCTATGCACGACAACTGGATCAACGGCACTGCCAACGCCAGGTACAAAATCGAAATCAGGGGTCTCTCCTCCGGAGAGCTTGCCGGTTCCGCCAACGGCACTCTGCAGTTCAGCATGCGCGACGGTGTTCTTCCCCACATCATGCTTGCTGGTGGCCCTCTGCGGGTACGGCGTTTTACCGGGCGCCTGGACTTTCACGGGGGCGAAGTCGAAATGCAGGAAGCGATCCTGGATTCGCCGAGCGCGAGTTTCGCAGTCACGGGCACGGCTTCCATGAATCGAAAGCTTGACTTCAAGCTGGTGCAAGAGGGCTCTTCGGCATTCAGCGTAACCGGTACCCTCTCCGAGCCACGGGTCGCCCCCGCGCGTCACGCCGAAACTCGAGCCGCTTTGAAACCTTGAATCGTCGTTCCGCGTAAGTGCCCTCAGGTCCCCTTGAGCCTGGTCATGGGCGGCCCCTTCGCAGCGCTCCTTTCTGTCATAATCAGGCGCTAAGGCCATGAATCTGTCCTACGCATTGGTGCGGAGCAAGCTGAGCCGGTGGGGTCTGTGGCCCACGAGTAGGGTGGCTTGGGGAGCCTGGTATGCGCTGGGCCTGGCCTTGTTTCTTTGGTTGCTCCAAAGCCTGCTTTCGGCCTTGAAACTGTTCTCGGGAGAGAGCCTGGGTTGGTGGGTGGGTTTCCTCAGCTTCATCTCGATTCTGTTTTTCGCCGTCCTGGCGTTCCGCTGGCTCAAGGCTAAGCTGCTTTGGCGCCTCCGCAACCGGCTCATTGTCGCCTACGTTTTCATCGGCGTAGTCCCGGCGATCCTGTTGATCGCCATGGCCTCGGCCACCCTCTATCTGTTGGCCGGACAATTTGCAAACTTCATCGTGACCTCCGAGATCCACCTGCACCTGCACAGTGTGGAGGCCGTAAACTCGGCCATCGCCCACGAACTGGCAGCGAAGCTGGAGCGCGGCGAGTCGCCCACCATGGAATTACTCGACAACCTGCGAAAAACCGAAGTGATCTGGAAGCATCGCGATGTCTGCGCGTGGCAGGAAACAAAGCCGCTGTCCGTTTGCGGTGGCGCGAAGGGCAAGACCCCCTTTGCGTTTCCCTCCTTTATCCACGGTCCCTTCAGCGAGATCGTGCGCGACCATGGCGATCTCTACCTGCGCACCGCCACCGTGTTGCCGGTGCGCTTGGGGAAGCTCACCGTCGTCTCCAGCGAACCGCTGGACCAGGAGCTCGTGCAGGAGATTGCCGCCAATCTTGGGGAAATCACGCTGTATACGGTCGGGTTGGACCTGCGGGGGCCGTCCAATACCCACGCGCCCGACAGCGCACCGGCCAAGTCCGCAAGCGATTCGAATTCGGCAGGCCCGGGCGTTGTCGTCCGGGAGAGCAAGAGCCAGATTGCAGTCGAGAGCGGCGGGGACGTCCCGCACGCGACCTTTACCGCGGGCGCCTTGCCCGCCGCTGCCAACACGTTCGATCACCAGATCACCTTCGGCACCCCGCTGCCGGTAGTCGATTGGGAGACCGGCACTCACGAGCAGCGCGCGCCCCTGGTACGCGTTCAGACGCGTCCCTCCGTCCTCTATAGCCGCTTGTTTGCCGCGTTGGGAGACTTTGCCAAGGGAGTGGAGTTCATCCTGCTTGGGATTGCCATCGTGTTGGCCATCATCGCATTGCTCGCGCTGGTGATCGGTGGGAGCCTGACTCGTTTCATCACCGGCGCGGTCGCGCAGCTTTACAAAGCAACGCAACACGTGGATCGCGGAGATTTCAGCCATCGGATCCCGGTTAAGTCGAGCGACCAGCTCGCCGAACTGGCGAATTCATTCAACACGATGACCGCTTCGATCGAGCGCCTGGTTCTCGAGCAAAAGGAAAAGCAGCGGCTCGAAAACGAACTGGTGATCGCTCAGGAAGTGCAGGCTCAGCTGTTTCCGCGCGAGATTTCCCAGCTAGAGTCCCTTGAGGTTCATGGATTCTGCCGCCCGGCGCGCACGGTGAGCGGCGACTACTACGATTTCCTTACCATCAATTCAGAGAAGTTGATCCTCGCGGCCGGGGACGTAAGCGGGAAAGGAATCTCCGCGGCCCTGTTGATGGCGACCATCCACTCGGCGGTACGCGCCTACAGTATGGTGGGCATCCCGGTCCTGCGCGAGCCCATCGCAGTCGGCGCTGGGGCGGGATCGGGCATGATGCTGGCTTCCGGAGCCGAGGGCGTTGAAGTCTCCCCCGGCACGCTTCTGGCGCTGCTGAACCATCAGCTCTACGAGAGCACGCCCCAGGAAAAATACGCCACGCTATTTCTCGCTATCTACGACGGAGGCTCCCGGAAACTGACCTACAGCAACGGCGGCCACCTGCCTCCCGTCATCATGAGCCAGGACGGTTCGATCCGCCGTCTCGACCAGGGCGGCATGGTCGTGGGTCTGTTCGACAATCTCTCCTTCGACGAGGCCTCGGTCAACCTCAATCCCGGCGACGTCTTTCTCGCCTACAGCGACGGCGTCACCGAGCCCGAGAATGATTTCGGCGAGTTCGGCGAGGAGCGCCTCATCGATCTGGTCCGCGAAAATCGTGACCTGCCGCTGTTGGAAATCACCGAGCTCGTGACGTCTGCCGTGGATGACTGGATCGGCGACAAAGAGCAGCCGGACGACATCACACTGGTGCTGGCGAGAACCCGCTGACAAGCCGCCGCGGCGGAGTCCAAACGGAAGGACCTGGGAATCTGCGGTGATGTTACGGCCCGGCGGAGCAGATCCCCGAGCCAGCACGCTGTCACAAGGTGTAAAGTTACTGACCGAAGCCCGAATGGATGTCGATATGAGGAGGTTATTGCTATGAGCGCAGGTACCCTGACGCCGTCCGAGGCCGGAGTTTCGGGCGATTACATTGAACAAGTACTCACCCTGGTGAAGGCCAAGAATCCCGCCGAGCCTGAATTCCACCAGGCTGTCCAGGAGGTTTTCGACTCTCTGCGACTGGTGCTCCAACGGCATCCTGAATATCGGGAAGCCCGCATTCTCGAACGCATCGTCGAGCCCGAGCGCGTCATCATGTTCCGTGTTCCGTGGTTCGATGATCTCGGAAAGATCCAGGTCAATCGCGGATTCCGCATCGAGATGAACAGCGCCATCGGCCCCTACAAAGGAGGGCTGCGCTTCCATCCCTCGGTAACGCTGGGCATCCTAAAGTTTTTGGCATTCGAGCAAGTCTTCAAGAACTCCCTGACCACGCTGCCCATGGGCGGCGGCAAGGGCGGCTCCGACTTTGATCCCAAGGGCAAAAGCGACAACGAAGTCATGCGTTTCTGCCAAAGCTTCATGTCCGAGCTCTATCGCCACATCGGCCCCGACACGGACGTGCCCGCGGGCGACATCGGCGTGGGCGGACGCGAAATCGGCTTCCTGTTTGGCCAGTACAAGCGCCTCGCCAATGAGTTTACCGGCGTGCTCACCGGCAAGGGCCTGAGTTGGGGCGGTTCGCTGATCCGTCCCGAAGCCACCGGCTATGGCTCGGTGTACTTCGCCGCGGAAATGCTGAAGTCCCGCAAAGACTCTCTCGATCGAAAGCTCTGTCTCGTGTCCGGCAGCGGCAACGTTTCCCAGTACACGGTTGAGAAACTGCTCGATCTGGGCGCGAAGCCGATCACCCTCTCCGACTCCAACGGCGTGATCTGCGATCCCGATGGCATCGACCGCGAGAAGCTGGCCTATGTCATAGAATTGAAGAACAATCGTCGTGGACGCATTCGCGAATACACGGACAAATTCAAGCCAGCCATGTTCATGCCGACCGACACCAAGTCGGATTACAACCCGCTCTGGAACATCAAGGCCGACTGCGCCTTCCCGAGCGCCACGCAGAACGAAATCAACGCCAAGGACGCGGCCAATCTCATCAAGAATGGCGTCAAGGTCGTCGCCGAAGGTGCCAACATGCCGAGCACGCTCGAGGCCACCAGGCTATTCCTGGAAGCCCGGATCCTGTATGGACCGGCGAAGGCCGCGAACGCCGGTGGCGTCGCCACCTCCGGTCTCGAGATGGCGCAGAACAGCGCCCGTCTGAGCTGGACTCGCGAAGAGGTTGATGATCGTCTGCACAAGATCATGATCGCGATTCACCAGAACTGCTACGAGACGGCCGACAAGTACGGTACCCCCGGCAATCTCGTGAACGGTGCCAACATTGGCGGCTTCCTGAAAGTCGCGAATTCGATGCTCGACCAGGGACTGGTTTAAGTCTCCAGTCGGAAGATTCATCGCAGGCGGGGTGGACGAATCCCTCCCCGCCTGTTTTCATTAGTTGTGACAACCGCCGGTCGGATTCGCCCATGACCCTGAAATACGCACCCGACGTAGCCATGGACGCGCAGAGGCTGTTCGAGGGCTTCGAGAACCTCATGCCCTTCCGTGTGCGCGACATTCTGCTGGTCTCCAGCCTCTACGACTCTTTCATCCTGCGCGAAGACGGTCGCCTCAACGAACTCCTCATCGGCGAGTCGCTCGAACTCAATCTCCAGCAGATCCCCGGGATCACGCAAGTCTCGACCGGTGCCGAAGCCCTAGCCATCGCGCGTTCCAGCCCGCGCTTCAACCTGATCGTCACCAACCTCGAAGTAGGCGACATGGACGCCGCCCGCCTGGCCCGTGAGGTCAAGAAGGCAGGACTCGATATCCCGGTGGTGGTGCTCGCCTACGACTACCGCGAGCTAAAGGATTTCGTAGCGCGCAATCCGGTGAACGACATCGAGCGGGTGTTCCTCTGGCAGGGCAATGTCCGCATGCTCATCGCCATCGTCAAGTACATCGAGGACAAGCGCAACGCGCAGCACGACACCGCCGCCATCGGCGTGCCCGTCATCCTGGTGGTCGAGGACAACATCCGCTACTACTCCTCGTTTTTGCCCGTGATCTACACCGAGCTGATCACGCAATCGCGCCGGGTGATCCGCGAGGGCATCAACGTCGCCCACAAGCTGTTGCGCATGCGCGCGCGGCCAAAAATCCTGCTCGCTTCGAACTACGAACAGGCCGCGGAACTCGTGATGAAGTATCAGCCCTACCTGCTGGGTGTTGTCTCTGACGTGGAATTTCCGCGACGCGGAGTGCTAAGCGCGGAAGCCGGCTTCGAACTGGCCCACCTGATCCGCGAGGCCGTCCCGGACGTGCCCATCGTTCTGCAGTCGAGCCGCACCCAATTCCGGGAGCGCGCCGATGCCCAAGGACTGTCGTTTCTGCGCAAGCGTTCGCCCACGCTGCTGGGCGATTTGCGTCAATTCCTCACCGAGCAGTTCGGCTTCGGCGACTTCGTATTTCGTCTCCCGGACTTCTCCGAAGTAGGACGCGCCACCGACCTTGGCTCGCTCGAGGCCATGCTGCAGGAAGTCCCGGCCGAGAGCATCGTGTACCACGCGCAGAGCAACCACTTCTCGCATTGGCTGATGGCGCGAACCGAATTCGTCCTCGCTCAGAGACTTCGCCCTCGCAAAGTTTCCGATTTCGCAAGCGCCGAGCACCTGCGCCGCGACCTGATCGCCTCCATCGCCGACTATCGCAGCGAACAAAGCGAGGTGCTGATCGGAGACTTCAGCTCCGCCGCCCTCGCCTCGACCGATGCCTTCTTCCTGCGCATCGGGGGCGCGTCCCTGGGAGGCAAAGCACGCGGCCTGGCCTTCATGCGCCACCTGCTCTGCAAACACCGCGTCCAGCAGCTGTTTCCCGGAGTCCGGGTGACGGTCCCACCCGCAGTCGTTCTCGCCACCGACATCTTTGACCGCTTCATCAACGAGAACAATCTGGCGGATTTCGCGCTGCACTGCGCCGAGGACCACCAAATTGAACAGCGCTTCCTGGAAGCCTCGTTCCCCGCCTCGGTACGCGACAGCCTGCTAGAGTTTCTCGCTGAGGTCCGCTACCCGTTGGCCGTGCGGTCTTCGAGCTTGCTGGAAGATTCGCAGTACCAGCCCTTCACCGGCGTTTATGAGACCTTCATGCTCGCGAACCACGACGCCGATCTGTTCGCGCGCCTCGAACAGCTGATGGAGGCCGTCAAGCGCGTCTACGCTTCCACCTTCAGCCAGCACGCGAAGGCGTATGTCCGCGCGACGCCCTACCGGCTGGAAGAAGAAAAGATGGCCGTCATTCTCCAGCAGGTGGTGGGCACGGTGCACCACAAGCGGTTTTACCCCGATTTCTCCGGAGTCGTACGCTCCCACAACTTCTACCCAGTTCCGCCCATGAGCTACGGAGATGGAATCGCGGCGGTGGTCCTGGGCTTGGGTCGTGCTGTGGTCGACGGCGGAAAGTGCCTGGCGTTCTGTCCACGCTACCCGCGGCACCTCGTGCAGTTCTCCTCGGTGGAAGACATCCTGACCAATTCGCAATCCGACTTCCTCGCTCTCGAGCTGAACCATCTCCAGCGCAGCGAAGAAGACTCAGTCGCGGCCCTGCGCGAAGTTCGCTTTGGCCTCGACGCCGCCGAAGCCGACGGCACCCTGCAGTGGGTGGGCTCCACCTACTCCGCCGACAATCAAGCGGTCTACGACGGACTGAGCCGCCCGGGCGTTCGCGTGGTGAGCTTCGCCCCGGTGTTGAAGCACGACGTTTTTCCGCTCGCGCCGCTTCTTGACCAGCTCACCAACATCGGCGAAGATGCCTTCGGCCGCCCCGTGGAAATCGAATTCGCCGTGCGCCTGCCGTCTCGCCCCGGCGACACCGCCGACTTCGGATTCCTCCAGATCCGCCCCCTCGTGCTCTCCCGCGAAGGCGAAGAATTTCGCATGGAAGACGTGGACCCCGCCACCCTCGTCTGCCAGAGCTCCAAGGTGCTGGGCAACGGCCGCATCACCGACCTGCGTGACCTCGTAGTCGTTGATTTCCATCGCTTCGAGCGTGCACACAGCCGCGAAGTTGCCAAAGGCGTCGCGCATTTCAACGCAAAGCTGAACGAGCAAGGTCGTCCCTACCTCCTGATCGGCGTCGGACGCTGGGGTTCCACCGAGCCCTGGCTCGGGATTCCGGTGGAATGGGACGAGATCTCGGGAGCCCGCGCCATCGTAGAAGCCGGATTCCGCGATCTGCGCGTGACCCCGTCGCAAGGCACCCACTTCTTCCAGAATCTCACCGCCTTCCAAGTCGGGTATTTCACCGTCAATCCCGACGCAGGCGAAGGGTTTGTCGACTGGGACTGGCTGGCCTCGAACCCCGCGGTCGAAGAAGACGGCTGCGTACGCCACCTGCGCTTTGACTCCCCCCTTGTCGTGGTAATGAACGGCAAAACCAGCCAAGGCCTGATCTTCAAGCCTGAAGCACCCCCGGCCACGTAGGCCCGGACGCCCCCGTCCGGGCTGCCGAGCACCGGTTCGGTGAAGTTCCCGTCGAGAAACTAGCCGGGCTTGACCCGGCCGGGCAAACGAGGGCGTCTGCCCTTACACGTCCATCAATGATCCCTCGCCCTTGCGCGTGATCCGCGTCATAGCCCGATGGAGATGGTTTCGCCACAATCCCAGGTAGCACCTGCGGGGTCACCGTGCACCGCCCGCAAGCAGAGACCGGGCCAATTCGTCATCCTGCGCCGCTACCAACTCAGCGCGCATCCCGCTGACCATGGAGCGCTCCGGCCGCGAGCGCGCCACCATCAGCATCGTCGTCCAATCGGCCCGTCCTAAACCCCTGCCTGCTCAATTTGCTGGAAAGCGGCGGCAGCATCCTCGACATCGTCGGCTGCACGGCAAGCCCCCTGAGATCGGCGAACTCGGCACGGCAGCAGTCATGGGCGGTGGAGTCGGTACGGCGGTTGGCTTATCCCACTGCAGCCGCCCTTAAAGCGGGGGGGCAAGCGCGTCATCGCAATCGTCGGCGCATGCAACAAAGAGCTGGTCATAGGGGAGCACGAAATGAGCGAGGTCAGCGACCCGCTCATGATCACCACCGACGACGGTAGCTGCGCCGACAAGGGCTGCCTGTGCGCCCCGCCTGCTCGAGATGTTGCAGTGCGCCGAGTCGCAGGCGCGGGCCGAAGAGGAGACTTCGCTGATAGCGGAAGACCTCGATGTGAGCGTTCTCGGAGAGCGCCGGCTCGCGACCCTAGGGGAAGTCCGGCAGAACGGAACGGTCCCCCCGCGAAGCAGCATCCGGCGTGCTTTTCGAGAATCCATTCTGGCCGCCAGTCCGGGCGGATGCGCCATAGCCGTGGCCATCCCCCTTCCTCCGCGCAGAACACCCCATGGACGGGGCCGACAGCCTTGGACGGCCCGCCCCGTGCCATCAGGAGGTCTTCGCTCTATTCGGTGATTGCTGTCTGATCCCACGAGGGAGGACGATCTGCAGCCGGATCACGTAGGGTCGTAGGCGACGACGTTCACAGCCAATTCCTTCACTTGCGCGGAACGACTTGCACCTTCGCGGTCACCTGCTGTCCTTTTTCCATGCCTCCCAGAATTACCAGACCATTGCGCGTGACCAACAGGCCGCGATGGTCCATGGTCGGGTCAGGAGTTTTGTCCGTGACCGTCTCCCACTTGCCACCGCGGACGTCGAAGGCAAACGTGACCGGGGAGGGTTCCGATGGGTGGCCGTCATAGCCGATTCCGTTGTAGTTGTAGGGATTGTCAGTGCCGCCCGAGAAGTAGATCTTATGATCTTTTTCAGACGCGCCCGCCGCGATGCGGTAGCGGGCCGTGCCCGGATGAGCGGGCAGCTTGGTCCACTGGACCTTGGTGATGTCCTTGTGATCAATCTTGCCCATCCAGCATTCGTCGGACACGACGTATGGCGGAGTGCCCGAGGGACTCTTGAGCGCCCCGTCGACGTAAACGATGGTGTCGTCGACAACGCCGCCCGCGTGTCCGAATACGGGCGTTCCGGGAACCGGCGTGGCCTGCTCCCATTTGTCTTTCTCGATGTCGTAGACCTGGACGTTGGCGACGGCGTCTTTGTTCGACCAGCCGCTGACGACGTAGAGATAACGATCGCGGTAAACACCCAGCACCGAATCATCGATGGGGACGGGCAGATCCGCGCCGCGATACCAGCGGTGAGCCTCCGGCTCGTAGACCGACACATCGCGGACCGTGATCTCGCCGTCCTGGCCATCGAGTACGTAACCACCGAGCAGGAATACTTGTTCGCGCGCCCCGATCGCCGAGGCTCCGAGCCGGCCCGCAGGTCCGGGCACGGCGTGCAGTTCGATCCATTTGCCGGTCGCTGGATCAAGCGAGTAGGCCGTGTTCGCAATCGAATCCCAGGTTTTCTTAGCGCCCATCCCCATGAATGAAAAAAGAACTTCATGCTTGCCGATCTTCAAACTGGCGACCGCGTTATTGGAAACGGGCGCTGGAAGCAGCGGCACTTGGGCCTCGGCTGCGGGAAACACCCGCGCCAGCCAAAAGACGGAGAGAATCCAAAGACACTTCTTCATCGTGAGCATGACAAACCGGGAAGCTTACACCGGCGGTGAGCAATTCGGAAAGGGGGAGTACGGATCAGAACCAGGTTCGGCTGCGATACGCTCGGTACTGGTCGCCGAATTTGGCTTCGAGCAGCCGGGCTTCGTTACGGGCGCGCGCCGTCTGCATCGCGACCACCAGCACCGGGAGAAGCCACAGGCCAGGTTTCTGCAGGATCAAGCACAGCCCGGCGAGGGCAACGGTCCCGAACACGTAAATGGGATTGCGAATCCTCGAGTACAAGCCATGAGTGACGAGCTTGCGCGCCCGCGCCGTTATCGAAAACGACCGGCCAAGCTGGAAACGCGCCATGAACACCAGCAACGTGCCGGTCACCAGCAAAACCGATCCGACGGCCCGCTGCGCATTCCACGGCCCCGGCCAGAGCCATAGGAAGGCGAACAGGACCACGGCGGCCAGGCCCTGAGAGCCCAGGAACAGATAGAACTTCAGATCGTCCATGCGGGACTCTACTCCACCAGGCCTTGCCGTATTCCGTGAATAAAGTCGGTGTACGCCGGTACGTGACCGGCCTGCCGAATGTCTGCGGCGATCTGGCCGCGATGATAGGCCGAGTGCATAAACACGTGCGTGAGAATGTCGCGCACCAGGCTGTTCCAGGATTCTCCCTTACTGTTCTTGTAGGCGATGGTCCGCTCGAGCACGCCGGATCCGCCTGCAAGAAAATTCCGCCAATCCCCAGAAAGCCCACGCACTTGTTCGTCGCAGCGCTCCACGGTGAGTTCGGGCCAGACGGGAAGGGGCGGTTCGCGCTGGAGGAGGCGGGCCAGCCAAACGTGTTCGGCCCCAATGATGTGCGCCATGAGCTTCAGGGAACGAGCGGGCGGAGTCCCAACCGCCCGAAAACTTGCCATCATCTCAAGGTTGGCCCACTCATCATAGCTCGCCAGCTGCTGATAGTGCCGAAAGAGGTCCATCGTCTTTCTCCCCCAGTCTCCGCCTGCGTCTTTTCGTTTGAACGTCACCAATCTGTATTCGGCGACCTGTGCTAGGCTGACTAACGAATGAAAAGGATTGGGATTCTGCTGCTTTGGATGCTGGTGAGTGGCGCCGCGATTGTGGCCCAGAACCCGGCCCGCCAAGCCACGCCGCCCGACGTGTTCCTGATCACGATCGACACGCTCCGCGCCGACCACGTGCGCTGCTACGGCTACGACAGGATCGAAACGCCCACCATCGACGGGCTCGCCAAAGATGGCATTCGCTTCACGCACGCGTTCACGCCCAGCCCGGTCACGAACACTTCGCACACCACGATTCTTACGGGCCTTTTGCCCAGCACCCACGGCGTAACGGATTTCGCGATACCGCTGGCCTCGACACATCCCACGTGGGCAGAGCTGTTGTCGACACAGAGATATCACAGTGCCGCGTTCATCGGCGCGGTTATTCTTGACAGCAAAGCCCTGGCCCCCGGACTGGATCGCGGCTTTGATTTCTACGACAACTTTCCCGAACATCCCAAAACCAAAGCACGTTGGGGACGCGTCGAGCGCCGCGGCATGGAGGTGGTCGAACACGCGGAGGCTTGGCTGACCGCTCATCCGCGCGGCCCGCATTTTGTCTGGGTGCACCTCTACGACCCCCATGACCCGTACGAGCCCCCGCCACCCTATTCCGCGACGTATCAGGATCGTCTCTACGATGGCGAGGTCGCTTACGCCGATTCGGCCTTGAAGAATTTTCTTGCCTACCTGAAGTCGCGAAGCTGGTATCAGAATGCGCTGATCATTGTCGTGGGAGATCACGGCGAAGGCCTGGGTGAGCATCATGAAGAGACCCACGGGATCTTTCTCTATGATTCCACCACGCATGTGCCGCTGATTGTCAAACTCCCGGGGCGAGCAACGGAGGCGAGGGTGGTCGATGCCCAGGTGCGCACCACTGACATACTACCGACGGTCCTCGATCTGGTGAACGTTTCACCCCCGTCCCGGCTGGATGGCCAGTCTTTGGAAGCCTATTTGAGGGGCACGGATACGGCCAACCGCACGGCTTTCGGAGAAACGGACTATCCCCTGCGCTTCGGATGGGCGCCGCTGCGCTCCGTACGGACAGCGGGTTTCAAGTTCATTGAAGCGCCCCGCCCGGAACTCTACGATCTACGCGCCGACCCGGGCGAATTGAACAACACCTATGCTGCCGGGAACACCGACGCGCACCAGGCACGGGCCCTGCTCGCGGACTTGCGAGCGAAGGCGCCGCCTCCATCTGCGCCCGGCGACGGCGCAACCGCCGCAGGCCCGGAGACTTTCCAGCTGCCTGATCCCAAGGACAAGATCGAGGAACAGAATCTGCTGCATCGGGCAATGATCGCGTCCGAAGGAGACCAGCCCACGGAAGCGCGCGCGGCGCTGGAGAAGGTCATCAAGATGGACCCGATGTCTGCGGTCGCGCTGCGGCAACTAGGAGAACTTGAGTTGCAGGCTGGAGACTATCCCCAGGCCGCCGGGCATCTGAAAGCCGCAAGCCGGATCCGCCCGGACGACGCGGCGGCAGCCTACGATCTCGGTCGGGTGCTCGCCAGGACGGAGGATCTGGCGGGAGCGCGCGATGCTCTGGAAGCAAGTTTGAAGCTTACCCCGGGACAGATGGCCGCTCGGATTCTGCTCGGCAACGTGTATTTGGGTCTGAAAAACCCTGTCGCGGCCGAGGACCAGTTCGAAGCCGGGCTACTGTTAGAGCCCAACAACGCCGAGGCCAAAGCGGGGCTCGTTAAAGTGAAGGCCGCGCAGCGCTAGGGATAGCTGGATTGTTCTGCGGCAGATACCCTTGCGACAGCATTCTGGAACTATCTCTCTGCTTCTGAATCAGCAACTGCCGCTCTTGCCATTTATAATCATCAATTCGGCCCCGGGCCGTATTCCCTACAAGAGAAGGCACCTTTGCTCGACTTTCTAGGCGACCTGCACCGTAGTCACATGTGTGGCGTCCTGCGCGCCTCCGATGCTGGCAAAAAAGCGGTCCTAATGGGATGGGTGAACCGGCGCCGCGACCTCGGCACGCTGATCTTTGTCGATATACGCGACCGGTCCGGCGTCACGCAGGTTGTGTTCAGTGAAGAGCTGAACGCCGCGATCCACGCGAAGGCCGAGCTGCTGCGGAATGAGTACGTCATCGCGGCGGTCGGCACGGTCAAGCTGCGCGATGCCGATACGGTGAATAAGAACATTCCCACCGGAGAAGTGGAACTGGTTGCCGATGAATTGCTCATTCTGAACGAGGCCAAGCATCCACCGTTCCTGCCGAGCGATACCTCGCTGGCGAATGAGGAGATGCGGCTGAAGTATCGCTACCTCGACCTGCGCCGCGACGCCATGCAGTTCAACATCGAACTGCGGCACAAAGTCGCGCTAGCCATTCGCGACTGCCTGGCCTCGCAGGGGTTCTTCGAAATCGAGACGCCGTTCATGACTCGGTCGACGCCCGAAGGCGCGCGAGACTACCTGGTTCCGAGCCGCGTGCAGCCGGGGTGCTTTTACGCGCTCCCGCAGTCGCCGCAGTTGTTCAAGCAGATCCTGATGATCTCGGGCTTCGACAAGTATTTCCAGATCGTGCGCTGCTTCCGCGATGAGGACTTGCGCGCCGATCGCCAGCCGGAATTTACGCAGATCGATCTGGAAATGTCCTACCCGCAGCCGGAGCGGGTCTGGGAGACGGTGGAAGGATTTCTCACGGCCGCGTTTAAAGCGGCGGGACATGAGATCAAGACGCCCTTTCCGCGCATGGATTATGACGAGGCCATTCGGCAGTTCGGCATCGACAAGCCGGATCTTCGCCTGCCCGCGCTCGCGGAAGTGCGCGATTGCTTCACGGCGCAGGAATTGGAAACTCTAGCCGTACACCCGGAGCTGCCGGTGGTCGCGATTCGCACGCCGAAGGTGGGTGAGCTCTCGCGTAAAGAGCGCGATGACATCAAGCCTCTGTTCAATTCCAAGGGTGGGGCCAAATTGTTTGAAGATTTCAAGCGGCTCGAGAAGAATTTCCCGGATGCGACCAACAAGATCCTGGAGAGGACGGGAGCAGCGGCCGACGACCTGATCGTGCTCGTGTCGGGCGCGGCGCAGTCGAGCGGGCAGGATCATCCGGCGAGCAAGAGGAAAGTCACGCCCCAGGAACTCGCGATTTACGCTTCGGCTGGTCTGTTGCGGGTCGCGCTTGGGCAGAAACATGCCGCCAAGCACGGTCTGTTCCAGCACGGAGATTTCAGATTTCTGTGGGTGACTAATTTCCCCATGTTCGAGTACGACGAGCAGGACAAGCGCTGGGTGGCAGCGCACCATCCGTTTACATCGCCGCATGAGGAAGACATGGACAGGTTGGAGTCGGATCCGGCGATGGTGCGGGCACTGGCCTATGACATCGTACTGAACGGCACCGAGCTGGGGTCGGGGTCGATTCGTATTCACCGCCAGGATATTCAGCGGAAGATTTTTCATGCGCTCGGCATGACGGAGGAAGAGGCAAAGTCACGTTTCGGATTCTTTCTGGAAGCACTCGAATATGGGACGCCCCCCCATGGCGGGATTGCGCTCGGGTTGGACCGGATCGTGATGATCCTGGCGGGCGCGGACAGTCTGCGCGAAGTGATTCCGTTCCCGAAGACGGCTGCGGCGAAAGATCTGATGGTGGATGCGCCCACTCCGGTGACCGACCTCCAACTCCGGGACCTGGGGATTCAGGTGAAGAAGAAATAGCGGTGCCCGCTGGGCCTGGGTCGTGAGACGATCTTTCGAGGTCGGCGTCACCTGCCAGCCATCGAGCGAGAGCAAGGCGTCCGGATCCGATCATTCCACAACCCACGGAGCCCGTGTACAGCCTTGCCGTGATCGGCGCAACTAGGTTACCCGAGGCCGGCATTGCTTCCTAGTTGTCATTGGGTGAATCTGGCCACTGAACTCATGGGCAAAATCCACGTCCTTTCCGAAGCTGTTGCCAACAAGATCGCGGCTGGCGAGGTGGTGGAGCGCCCCGCTTCGGTGGTGAAGGAGCTGCTCGAGAACGCCCTCGACGCCGGGTCCACGCGCATCAAGATTCAGGTTGAGGCGGGCGGGAAAAAGCTCATCCAGATCACGGACAATGGGTGCGGGATGGTGCGCGATGACGCCATGCTCGCCTTCGAGCGGCACGCGACATCGAAGCTGAAGAACGCCGAGGACCTGCTGAGTGTGGCGACCCTGGGGTTCCGCGGCGAGGCCCTGCCTTCGATCGCTTCGGTTTCGCGCCTGCACCTTGAGACTCGCGCCGCCGAAGAGCCCTCGGGAACGGTGGTGGAAATCAATGGTGGGAAGATTTTCAAGATCGAGGAAGCCGGGCTGCCGGTCGGAACCTCAATCACAATTCGCGATCTCTTCTTTAACACGCCCGCCCGCAAAAAATTTCTGAAGGCCGAGACCACCGAGCTATCGCATATTGCTTCGTGGGTGACGCACTACGCCCTGGCAAATCCCGACAAGCATTTCGAATTGCACTCCGCCACTAACGCGCTGCTGGTGGCCCCGCCGGTCGCAGGCTACGGCGAGCGGGTGTACCAGGTTTTCGGAGGGGATGTGCTGGACCAACTCATCCCGGTCGCGGCCCTTCAGCCGCTGGAGCGGATCGGTTTACCGCAGCCGCCGCCCTGGCGCCGCACTGAAGAGGATGAGGAGCCAAAAGATCCGGGAGAGGTGCGCATCCATGGCTTCGTTTCGAAACCCGAGATTCAGAAGCTCAACCGCAACTCGATCTACATCTTCGTGAACGGACGGCTCATTCGCGACCGAATGGTGCAGCACGCGATCACCGACGCTTATCGCAATATCCTGCCGCCGAGCGTGTTTCCCGTGGTGCTGCTGTTTCTGGAGATGCCCGGCGCGGAAGTGGACGTCAACGTCCACCCGTCGAAGACCGAGGTGCGTTTCCGGCAGCAGACGGTCCTGCACGATTTTGTGCGCGACTCGGTGCGCTCGGCATTGATGAAGGCTCGGCCGGTGCCGCAGTTTGTCTCTGAGATTCACGCGCACCCCACGGCCAGTCCGTCGTTGACGCCGGGCGCTCGTGAAACGGTGGAGGCTTCGGCCGCGTGGCGATCTCTGTATCAGCCCGCGAACCCGGCGGGATTTACTCTGCAAGCGCCCGTCGCGCCCGCTGTGAGTGGGCGATTTCAATTCCAGGGCGGGATTGCGGTTGAAGCGAACGCGGCGGTCTCACTCGCGCGGGCCACGGAGCTCGTCCCGGACGACGGATGCACTCCGGCTTTGGCGGAAGAGCCCGAGGTTCCCAGTGCGCTCGCGCCGTCGCTGGCGTCGCTCAAACCGCTGGGTCAGATTCGTGAGTCGTTCATTCTTGCCGTTAATCACGAGGGCTTGTGGATCCTCGATCAGCATGTGGCGCACGAGCGCGTTCTGTTCGAACGGGTCCTCAAGCAACGCGCTGCCAAGGGAGTGGAAAGCCAGCGCCTGCTGATGCCTTTGATTCTGGAACTCACACCCGCGCAGCAATCTGTCTTCGCGGAAATTTCCGACGAACTGGCCTCGAATGGCTTCGAGGCGGAACCCTTCGGGACGCGCAGCGTGGCGGTGAAAGTCGCGCCCGCTGGGATCGACGGCGCTCAGGTCGAGCACATGCTGCACGAGTTGCTGGAACAGTTTGCGCGTGAAGACCAGAAGCTGAATCTGGAAAAAGTTCGGACGCGCATCGCAGCCTCGATTGCCTGCCATGCCGCCATCAAGGTCAACATGCCACTGGAGCGGAACAAAATGGAGTGGCTCCTGGCCGAGTTGGCCAAGACCGACTGCCCGATGTCCTGCCCCCACGGAAGGCCGGTCGTACTCCGCTACTCGTTAAAAGATATTCAAAAGGCGTTCAAACGGATTTGAAGAAGCAGCTTTCAGTTCTTAGTCCTTGACTTTCTCATGGCGTACGGATGGCTGAAGGCTGAAAACTGAGAACCGAAAATCGCGAACTCACCCGCCTGTGTTCTAATCAATAAATGACCGATTCCGAATTGCAGCAGGCCCGCGCACAAAAGTGGCACTTGGATGGGCGCCCTGTGCGCACCCTCGAAGAAGCGCGTGCGTTTTTGGAGTCGGTAGGATTCTGCCTGCTGTATCCGGTGCGGCCGCCGGTGCTGGCGCCCACGTTTGTCGGCTGCTGGGTCGGAGCCGACGATCGTTTGCCCACCTGGCAGCATGCGTTTGCCGATCCGCGCGCCCAGGACGCGAAGGAATTGATGGTGCGCTTGTTGCGCGAGCGGGGGGCTTTCGAAGCGAATCTCTTCGACGAAAATAACGCCTTCTTGGTGGCCGCCTCGGTTTTCCCTTATTTCTATGCGCTGGTCGGAGAACGCAATCCGAAGCACGCTCCCAAGGTTGGCCCGCACTCTGAATATTCGCAGCTGGCTTGCGATGCCTATGAGGTCATCCGTCGCGATGGTCCGATTTCCAAGCAGAAGCTAGGGGAGACGTTGGGGGGGAGTCTTTCTAGTGCCGCGCTGGACCGGGGCCTCTCGGAATTGTGGTCCAAGCTGCGGATTACTCGAGTTGACTACAAGGCCAGCGAAGGCGCGTTCTGGGACGTGCTCTATCGGTGGGCTCCGGACGCGGTGCGCGAGGGAATCAGCCTGTCGGTGGGCGAAGCGCTGACGGCGCTGCTTTCGAAGTATCTAGATTGCGTGGTTGCCGCCGATCAGCAGGAAGTCGAAGCCTTCTTCGGCGATGTCGTGCCGCGTTCGCGGGTGAAGGAAGCGGTCAATGCTTTATTGGCGGCGCGCGAGTTGAGCTTTGTTCATACAGGTGCTCGGTCCCTGATTCAGGTAGCGCCTCCGCGGTTGTCATCCGAGGAAAGATCGCAGGCGCACTCGGCGCGCTCTGCCAGCGCGCCGCGGCGACCCTAGATGGCGCAGTCACCGGCCCCACCGAGTGGGAGATTTCCAACCAACCGATCGCTTCTGATAACCTGTATCGCCTTGGACATACCGCTGCCTTCCCAATGGACGCTTCGCCTTCAAGCAAATTGATCATTGCCATCGACGGCCCCGCGGGGGCGGGCAAGAGCACAATCGCCTCGCGCCTGGCACGCAAGCTCGGCTACGTTAATCTCGAAAGCGGCGCTATGTACCGCGCCCTGGCCCTGAAGGCGATCGAGTGGGACGTCTCTTTCGACGACGAAGCCGCGCTGCGCAAGCTGGCCGAAGGGGCGCGCATCGTGCTCGAGCCCACCATCGGCGGCAATCGTGTGCTGCTCGACGGCAAAGACGTTTCGGCGCGAATCCGCGACCGCGACGTAACCGAAGCAGCTTCCCGGGTCTCCGTGCACCCAGCCGTCCGCGCATGGATGGTCGCCCGCCAGCAGGACCTGGGTAAAGATGGCGGCGTGGTGATGGAAGGTCGGGACATCGGTACCGAGGTTTTCCCGCACGCCGATTTGAAGATCTTTTTGGATGCGGACCCGGTGGTCCGCGAGCAGCGCCGTCTCGATCAAAACCGAATCAAGGGACCATCCCCGCAGTCCATTGCAGCGGAGTTGCGCGAGCGGGATCTGCGGGATCGCACTCGGGCGGCCTCTCCGCTGGTGGCGGCTGCGGATGCCGTGATGATCGATTCGACGAACTTGGCGGAAGACGACGTCCTGCGTCGGATCGAGGAATTGGCGGAAGCGAAGGTCGGGGCGGGGTGAGGAGCGATTGTTACGCACTCCCAGGTGAGCGCCCTTCGTGGATTCTCTGCGACCTTTGCGGTTGAGCCAGCCCTCAGACTGCCTTGTTCCCTTGGCGCGCAACCGGGACCTGGATCTTCAACCGGGTTGCGCTCTTTGACCACGACTGCTTTTGCGCGCACTGGCTATGGTGCACGGATCGGAGACAGTTGACCAGCCACCCTTTCCGAATCCCGCCGCAGCTTCTTGGGCAGGGAGTTGCGCGGCACCGGGGCTATTCCGCTTCGGAAGATCCCTCGCCCGCATGGGTCCATGGTGTCGCAGTGGCACCGCCGCATCATCTTGCGAAGCAGGCGCCGGAAGGACTTGATCCCGTCCATCAGCGCCTCGAGTTCCGCCAGTTTTCGCCGAGAGAGCTTCCGCCAGCGTTCCGAAGCCCGCGTGACCCTTCGAAAACCGAAGAACAACTGCCGAATCTCATCCAGGGTGAAACCCAGCTGGCGTGCCCGTTGGATCGCCGCCTGCCGGTATAGAGCGGTAGTGTCGTAACGCCGTTGCCCGCTGCAGCGCTGTGCCGGGGGAAGTAGACCGATCTGTTCATAAAAACGGATGGCCGAAGGCCGAAGCCCAACCTGCCGTGCCACAGCGGAGATCCTCAATTGCGTCATCGCGCACATTTTGGACGAGTCACCCTGTGCCCGCGCTGGCGCCTTCAGAAAATAGTTTGTCAGGCCCTTGACTTAAAGCCGACTTGAAGTCGTACCTTGCTTATGCCGGCGGACCAATACCGCCGGGGAGGAATCCATGAAGACCTTTCTCGCGCCTGTCATTGCGCCGGCTTTGCTTTGCGGGCTGGTGTCATGCCAGAACGCGTTCGCTCAATCACCCGACGGTGCGAATGGCAAGAAACAGGTGAGCGCTTTCGCATGCGACCGTTCGGCTTTGACTCCGGGGCAACGCAAGCGCCATTTCGAGGAACTCGGTCCGGCCTTGCGCGCCCGCAAAAAGAGCGTCCGCGAGCTGCCGGACGGGTTCGCATTCGAGTTTCCGGCTGACCTCGCTACCTTTCAACTCGCTGCAGATTGGGTCGCCGGGGAACACCTCTGTTGCTCTTTCTTGGATATTGACCTGCACTGGGAACGCGAACGCGGTCCCCTGTGGTTGCGCTTGACGGGGCGGGATGGTGTAAAGCAGTTCCTTCAGGCCGAAGGATCGGCCTGGGTCAAGCCCTGATTCCCGCCCGAAGAATTCCGGCATGGGCGTTGACTGGTCGGCGGTGAGAACCGGAGCGAGAGCCAGTACATGCCTGTAAGGAGAACTCCCGTGAGGAAAGTGATGTGGGTAAGCGCGTTACTACTATGTGGGTTGTGCGGTTTCGCGATGGCGCAGACGGAAAGGCCAGGCGCGACTCGAACCCCTGGTCAGGTGCTGGAGGGATGGGTCGCGAACATCCAACAGGAGGTGGTTCCAGCCGCCGCCGCCATGCCGGAGGACAACTATGCCTTCGCTCCCCGCAACGGTAAATTCGCCGGGGTGCGGACCTTCGCCGGGCAGGTTAAACATCTGGCTGCAGCCAACTACCAACTGGGCTCCCGCGCACTCGGGGAAAAACCCCCGGCTGGCACAGCGGATGAGAGCGCGCCCGACTCGGTAAAAACAAAAGCTGAGATTCTCGAGTACCTGCAGGGCTCGTTCGCCTGTCTTCACCGCGCCGCCGCCCGCCTGGATGCAACAACTGTGATCGAACCGCTCCCGGGCGCCCAAGACACCCGGCAGCAGACGCGCCTCGGGTCGCTGGTGGACGCGCTCGCCCATTCCTCAAATCACTACGGGCAGATGGTGGAATACTTACGGATGAACGGCATTGTCCCGCCCGCCAGTCGCTGAAGATTGACGGGGGGGCGCACTTAGTCTGCCGCAGATGACGATCGACTGGAATCGATCCCCACCTGGTTGGTGTCGATAGCGGTCATTTCATCCAAACAGCCGCTAAACAACCCTTCCGTGAGGCCAGCTCTAGTTCTCCGTGGGTTCGGAGGGCGCGCCCCTTCCCGGCACCTTGGGTGGTTTGGGCGGCTTGGGCGGCGCGGCCGCTTCGGCGGGGACTTCGATCGATCCCTTCCGGATCGCGATCGTCCCGTGCTCGCTGTTCAGTACCAGCCGGATGGCGCCGTTGCCCACCGTGCCAGTTGCCGTGCCCTGGTTGTCGTCGTTGCTGACTTTCAAATCCGGAAAGTCGACTTGTACTTCTCCACCGCGAGTCCGGGCGTCCACCTTGAATCCAATCTTTTCTGGCACTCCGACCGTGATGTCCCCATGCCGGTTGTCGACCTGAACGTTGCCCGCCGACTTGAGCCGGATTTCCACTGGACTGTTCTCGTCCTGCACCCGCACGTCCCCGGAGACGCCCTCTAGCGTCACGTCCTTGGAGCGGGTCGTCAGCCGGATTGGGCCGGTCAGGCCGCTGGCGCGCAGGTCGCCCGAGTCAAGGTCAAGGTCGCCTTCGAGTCTGGCGAACTCCATGTCGGTGCGCGACGAGTTGAACTTCACCGATTTCCCAATCTTCGAGAGCTTCACGCTCTCCATGAACTCGCCGCTCAGGTGCGCGGCGCCTTTCACATCCGTGAGCGTGACGTTGTTGGAGCGCCCGGCGATCATCACGTCGCCCGAGATCTGCGACCCTCTTACCGAGCTGCGGTCCATGTTCAGGGTCACGTCGCCATTCACGTCATCGACGTTGACTTCGCCGCGCTGGCTCGAAATCTCAACCGCACCGTCGCGTCCCATCACATTCACGTCGCCCCGTTGCGAGGAGATGGTGAGGGGCGCTTTGCGCGGGATGGCTACACTCAGGTCCGCGATGACTGTGTGCTCGCCGGCGCCGCGCGTGTTGGCGTTGATCGTGACCAGGTTCCCGCTGACCGAGATCTGCGGCTTGGTCTGCTCATTCCATTTATTCGCTTCCTCCTGGTTCTCGGCCCGGATCTTCTTCTCGTAGGTCACGCGGATCTGGTCGTCGTTCGAAACGCTGACGTTGACCGCGCCCCGATCGTTGACGATCTTCACGCTCCCGCCCGAAGGCAGTGCCTGGGTGAGCGACGGCTGATCCTCGAAGTCGAACGTCCTCCCGAAGAACGGGATATCGTTGTCTCCGATGTCGACGTGGTCACGCAAATCATTCCAGTTCACACGCACGATCTGGCTGGCAGTCAGGCCGGCCACAATCAGGAAGATCAGGAGGAATACGCCGCCCGCCCCGATGCCAGACGCGGCCAGGCCTTCCTGCTTTGCACGGTAATGCTCAACCAGTTTGACTGCGCCCCACAGTATGAGCAGCACTGGCCAATAGTGGGCGAACCACACCCCGAGCCGTCCCCACGAGATCAGGTGCAGGTTCCCGAGCAGGAAGATGACCCCGACGAAGATGAGGATGAACGGACCCGTCATCGAGCGGCGCCGTCGGGGAGGAGCGACCACCGGGCTAGCCATGGCTCACCTCGCTGGGTGGCACTTCCGATTGTCCCTGCGGTTCCTGCGCAGAGCCTGCACCCGCAGGGGGCGCGCTAGGCGGGAGCACGGGCGGCCCGCCTACATGGCCTGCATCGGAGGCATTGCTCTGGAGCAGTTTTACCGCGCCAATCACCAGGAGAATCGCTGGCCAGGTGCGCCAGATGCTGATTCCGAATTCGTCGAGCAAAATCAGGATTCCGGCAGCGATGAAAATCACCGGCCACATGACGCAGCGCATGCGGCACCGGTCGCACTCGCAGACGGCACCGGTCGAGCCGAACATGCCCCATCGCCTCGCCAACATCCAACCGCCCAGGAAGACCAGGATCAGCGACCAGTAGCGGCCGATGTCGTAGTCGAATACCCCCACTGTGTGCAGCATGAACAGCACGCCCAAGCCGATCAGAACTACGGCGCCCGTAGGCACATTGTTGCGATAACGTCCCTCAGCGGCTGGAACGTTGGTCGCCGCCGCCGGGCTGGACACGCTCGTAGTGGTCGAGCGAGTTCCGTATTGTGGCGTCGGCCCGAACATGCGCTCGAACCCAAACGGATCCGGCACGGGTTGTCCCAACTCGAGGGCATGGGCGGTCTTGTAAGCGTCAAATACCAGGTAAAAGAAATACGCAAAAAAAATCGGGATCATGATGGGGCCAAAGCGAGCCGCCATCCAGATCAGGCACACAAACGCCATGACGTGGATGAAACCCTTCATGAACTGCCCGTTGTACATGGCTCCGACGCCGGGGATGAAACCGAGAGTAGCTGCCAAGCCCGGACTGGGCACGCGTTCCGTCGTGTAAGCGGCGGCTGTTCCGGCTCCCGGCGAACCGGGCAGCGGGGGTGGGGGAAGGGCACCGGCCACGCGCTCGGCGAGGCAGTGCTCACAGAAAATTGTGCCCCGTACATCGCGGGCACAAGTGGCGCACAGCGGCTTTCCGCACGTGCGGCAGTAGGCCACTGCGGCAACTGAGTTGTGCGTGGCACAGTTCATACCAACCTCCTGATCGTGGTCACCGACACGGCAGGTGGATCTTCCGGAGCAACGGCCAGCACGGGCTGGTTTTCGTCGCGGCTATAATTTCTCTCCTGTCTGGGCTCGGGTTGTCCACTGGTATTATCTTTGCGGGTTTTGTCCCGCTCTTTCTCCTTGGGGCCCGGTTCGGCGGGTGTGGTTGCCCGCTTGAACTCCTGCACTCGCGACTCGATTTCATACACGAGGCGGATATTCTCGTAGTACTTCACTACTCGGGCCGACGTGGTGTAGTACGTCCTCCGCAATCCACTCCGGCTCAGGTCCGCCTGCTTCAGGTCGGTCGGCTTCACCCCGGCTACGCTCAAGGCGACCGACAGGGAGAAAAACGCCATCCCGAAGGACATGGCAAACCGCGGCTGCCGCACTGTACCCCACACCGGCGTGAGGAGCGAATCTACCCATTCCCGGATCCGTTCCCCGAGCGACGGCCGATGCTTTGTCGGAACCGTGGACTGCAGACGATAACTTTGAATCCCGCTGCTCGCGGCCAGAATGTCATTTACCAGGTTGGCTGGAGGCTCCACCTCCGTGAGTGACTTCAGCCAATGCTGCCCCGCCTCCACCTCGGCGAACATCGGTCCGCATTTGGTGCAAGCGCGGGCATGAGCCCGAAAACGCTCCTGTTTTCCACCGGATAACTTCTGGTCCAGCGCGTCAAACAGGAGAGCTTCGAACTCGTTGCACTGCATACCGTTATGGGATTCACCTGGCATCACATCACCTGCCTGTAGATACGTTGGAGGAGACGTGCAAGTTCCGCTCGCCCCCGGTTTATTCTGGACTTCACGGTTCCTTCCGGAACCTTGAGAACGGCAGCGATTTCCCGGTAGTCCATGTCCTGTAAGTCCCGTAGAATCACCGCTTCCCGCAGCTCCGGCGACAGCTTCTGCAGGGCCTGGTGCACCGCTTGCTTGGCCTCCCGGCTCTGCACCCGGGCGTCGGGCGGGGCCGACTGATCCTCGATCCGGTCGCTGAGGGGCATGGCGTCCTCATGGTCGGATGGCGCGGCATCGATCGAGTCCGTGACCCGATCCTGCTTGGTCTTGCGGAAGTGGTCCACCAGCAGGTTGCGGGTCATGGTCGTGACCCAGGTCATGAAGGCGCCGCGCTCCACGTCGTAGGAGTTCAGGGTGCGATACATTCTGATGAAAACTTCCTGGGTCAGATCCTGGGCATCGTCAGAAGTGCCCGCGAAGCGATAGCAGATGTTGAAGATGCGCCGGTGGTAGCGCTGGACGACTTCTTCCCAGGCGACCGCGTCCCCCGCCACACAGCGGCGGATGAGACCGTTGACGATTTGCGCGTCTTCCAACCGGTACTCCCGGGAACTCCTGGTTTTTCAGCCGGAGACGGTGGTGCCAGACCCGGCACACCCCTGGCATGACATCACACGAGCAATACGTTGATGCGCGACCAAAAGTTCGCAAACTCGCCAGCAAGTCATTATGCGGCAAGGAATTGTAGCAGGCGAGAAATCGCGGCGAAGCGCCGACCCAACGCGGCGGGCGATCCTGGCGCGTCTCGCCTCCGGCGAGGCGTCGGTGACAGAGCTGGCCAAGCCGTTCGCAATGAGCCAGCCGGCGATCTCCAAACACCTCAGGGTGCTTGAACGCGCGGGCTCGATTCGGCGTGGCCGTGACGCACAACGCCGACCGCGCCGGCTCGAGGCCAAGCCGCTGGCGGAGGCTACCGGGTGGCTGGAGGGCTACCGCCAGTTCTGGGAGAGTAGGTTCCTGAGCTTGGACGCCCTGCTCGACGAGATGAAGACCTAAAGAGACAAAACCTGGACGCACCAAGCGATAGAGGAGATCACCGATGAAGAACGCTGGAACTCTGAAACTAACGGCGCACGGCGACCGGGAGCTCGTGATGACACGGGCCTTCGACGCGCCGCGCAGCTTGGTCTTCGACGCTTTCACCAAGCCCGAACTGGTCAAGCGGTGGTTACTCGGGCCCGACGGCTGGTCGATGCCGGCCTGCGAGATCGATCTGCGGGTGGGAGGCGGCTTTCGCTACCTGTGGCGTCACACCAACGGAAATGAAATGGGAATGCGCGGCGTGTATCGCGAAATTGTGGTGCCGGAGCGGATCGTTTCCACCGAGAAGTTCGACGAGTCCGGTACCCCGGTCAGGCAGTGGGCACGATCGTTCTCGTCGAGCAGGGCGGACAGACCACCCTCACCCAGACCTTGGCCTACGAGTCGCGTGAGGCCCGCGATGCTGTCCTTAAGTCCCCGATGGAGCAGGGCGTGACTGCTGGCTACGACCGCCTGGCAGAGCTGGTGGCGGAGCTTGCCTCAAGGAACAGAGAAATGAGAGAGGGAGTCCATGAAACGCACATCCACGCCGCGTTCTTCGAAGCATCGGCGCCCTGCTCGCGGGCGTCGTCCTCTCGCTGGGCAGCGACGTGGTGCTCCATGCGGCCGGCGTCTTCTCGGCATGGGGCCAGCCGGTGGGCAAAGCACTCCTGCTGCTTCAAACCGCCCATCGCGCTGTCTACGGGGTCGCCGGCAGCTACATCACGGCGTGCCTCGCGACTGATCGGCCCATGACGCACGCCCTGGTGCTTGCGGTCATAGGCCTTGCCGCAAATATTGTGGCACCGTGGTGACGTGGAACCAGGGGCCGACATTCGGTCCCCACTGGTATCCCCTCGCGCTAATCGCGTTCGCGCTGCCGATTGCCTGGGTGGGCGGCAGACTCCGCGGCAGGCAATCGCGCGCACAACCGGCGTTATAGGGAGGCTATTTTGTCCCCGGGTGCCCCACTCTTCGTTTTTTGAAGGGTGGGATTCCACCGCAGTCTCCCGGTTGGGATGTTTCACCGTGCCCCCGCCCCTGCCTACATTCCACAGTCCTCTGCACGCTCGGAATCTCTCCCCAACTCCCGAGGTGGCCCGCCGCAGCGCACCCCCGGTCCAATCCTTCCCCTCCAGAAAAGTCTGCCCTCTGTCGATCTCGCGGTCCCTCATTCGACATACCAGTAGAGCCAAGGAAGCGGCCTCAAGGAGCGGATATGACGCGGCAGCACACACCCACCCAGACCCTCAAATCAATCGCAGGATCGGTGCTTGTCGGGCCCGGGCTTTTTATTCTTTTTGGGAACCTGGACGGGGCCGCAGCCCGGTTGAACCACCACCTCGGCACCCTTCCGGGCGAGGGGCTAGGGATACTATCCTCTGTCATCCTGGCGGCCTCGTTTGATCACCAGCGGTTTTTGCATGGCCTGCTCCAGATGTTCTGGCCGCCCCTGCTCCTCGTCATCGTTGGAGCGGCATTGTGGTGGGATGCCTCCACGGATGAAGTCAAAGCATTGCCGACACCGAACAAAATACTCGTGTAACAAACCTACTGGAAATGTCGATCCGGTTGCCCCTCGTTCGGCCTGTAACTGGAGCCTGGGTTCAGCCGACCGTCTGGAAGGTTTGACGCCGTACGGGAGAGATTCAGGTTGATCTTCAAGACGCCTTCTATCGCTGTCGCGGGCCTGCTCGTCGCTCTTCTCGGCCTTGCCGTGAGCAAGCCTGACACTGCCCGTGTCCTGCGCACGAGGCGCATCCAAGCTCCGCCAGAGAAGGTCTTTCCACGCTGAATTCACGCTCGAGGCCGAAGGCGACTCCACCAACCTCACGTGGGCCATGCAGGGTCCCAATCCTTAGGTTGCAAAAGCAATGGGAATTTTTTTAAGTGTGGACAGTATGCTAGGGAAGGAATTCGAGACCGGTCTTGCGAACCTCACGGCTCTTACTGAAAAGTAGGGTGCGTGCCCCCCTTCGGTTTCTGAAGGGTGGGATTCGACGGTCGTCTCAGGTTTTGGATTTTCCTGTCACCCA